>ENA-UOOR01004410-UOOR01004410.1-fermentation-metagenome-genome-assembly--contig:-NODE-4410-length-11243-cov-6.276010_pt1 | contig 11243 bp, 9 predicted proteins | sample MGYA00245780_ERZ724029 | MGnify/ENA primary metagenome ERZ724029 (study PRJEB28704, sample SAMN03018315) | fermentation metagenome | biome: anthropogenic terrestrial biome; feature: soil; material... | reverse complement strand
TTAATGTTTACTTTGGATGAAACAGTCTTGAAAGTATCCAATATATTTATATTTACATCTTTTGTTTTGGTAATATAAAATTGTCCTTTATCTTGATTTTTCAAACCATAGATTTGAATTAGATTTGCATTATTGTTGTTTAGGTAAGATGATATAAAGCTTACCTCCAAAAGATTTGTATTTTCCAATATCTTTACAATAAAATTCACTTTTCCACTTAGCGTAGCGGATTTTAAAAATTCTTCACCTTTTATTTTATTTAAACCCTCTCTCAATTCTCTTGTTTCCTTTTCCAAAGCATTTTTATCATCATACAGCCTTTTGACCTTGATCAATAGATCCTTATCCAAAGACGATAGCATTAGACTTAAGTCTTTTATATATCTATTTTTCCAAGTATAATCCTTTAAAGCTCTATTTCCGCAAAGAAACTCGACTCTTGAATTACCCTTATACTTCTCCCATTTTCTGATTTTTATCATCCCGAGTTCACCTGTACTTTTAAGGTGAGTCCCTCCACATGGAGAATAATCAAATCCGTCTATTTCAACAATTCTGATATTTTTCGTTACAGTAGGCATCTTTCTTAAAGGCAATTTTCTCAATCTTTCTTGGCTGGGGAAATATGATTTTATATTGAAATTAGACCAGATCATTTTATTGGCCATTATCTCTATTTTTTCTGCATCTTCTTCAGTTAGTTCACTCATTGTAACATCTATAGTAACATAATCATGTCCTACATGAAAACCTACAGTCTGAGCATCGAAAAGGCGGTAGAAGCATGAAGACAATAAATGCTGCCCGGTATGTTGCTGCATCATATCCAAACGATTATCAAAATCTATTGATATTTGCACCTTATTTTCATGGATGTCATCCTTAAGGACATGTATTATATCATCGTTTTCTTCGTAGGATTCAAGGACTTCTATACCGTTTATAGTTCCTTGGTCTCCGGGTTGACCTCCTGAAAGATGTGGGTAAAAAATAGTTTTATCCAATTTTATATGATATGTATTATCCTTTTTCTTTTTATCTATGATAAAAGCATCTAACTCTTTTAAATATGGGTTGTCCATATACACCTTTTTAGTCAAAAATAAACACCTTCCTTAATATTAGTCATATAATCTATTACAATATGTTATAATCAAAATAACTTAAGTATAATTATATATTACAAAAATAACTAACTTTCGTCTAGGGAGAATTTTATGGACAAGCCATTTTTAAAATTGACATTTTTGTTAATTATAGGGATACTCTTATCATTCTATTTTGATATAAGCATAGAGTTTATAAGCCTTTTGTTAGGAATCGCTGTCTTTGTTTTCATCATAAATTTGGTAAAGAAAAGAGATAACAACATAATTATTATTTTTATGATTGTATTTCTTGGGATGCTCCTTACCGGTATAAATAAAAATAGCAGCTTGGAGTCTCTTTTAGATCATAGGATTGACCTTATTGGCAGGGTGTCAAAAGTCATGTATTCAGATGAAAATAAAGGGAAGTATATGGTAAATATTATTGAAGCTGATAACCGTAGAGTAAAAGAAAAGATTATGCTAAATGTAGTGGATGGCGGGGTATTGGAATTAGGGGATTGTGTTGAGTTCAACGGTGTGTTGAAGCTTCCTACGGAAAATACAAATCCAAAATTGTTCAATTACAGGTTAAATTTATTGACCCATAAGATACATACTACAATGTCAATTAAATCCTATTCAATAACTGGAATACAAAGAGAAAACAAACCTCTGAGGTATAGAGTAACTCAAAAATTCACTGATGACATAAATGGACTTTTCGATAAACATTTAAGTCCCCAAAATAGCAGTTTAATATCAAGTATTATACTGGGGAATTCTAATTTTTTGGATGAGGAGGAATTAACCCTTTATAGGGATTTGGGATTAGCACATATACTTGCAGTTTCAGGTTTACATATAGGGATAATATCAGGGTGCTTGGTTTTTGTATTTTCAAGGGTTGGGATAAAAAGAAAATACAACTATATTATAACTTTAAGCATAATATGGTTTTATGCAATTTTGATTGGGTATTCTCCGTCTACACTTAGAGCATGTCTGATGTTTAGCATTTTATTTTTATCTGATTTAATTCATGAGCCCTATGATTCACTAAATACAATTTTTATTTCCATGTTTATTCTTTTAATTTTCAATCCGTTTTGGATATTTAGTGTAAGTTTTCAATTGTCATATATAGCAACTATTTCGATTATTTTAATCAATCCCAAGATAACTCAATGTTTTTATCCATATAAGGGAAAACTTATCAACTCACTATCGGGAATTGTCGCTGTAAATATTGGGCTACTTCCGATCAATGCATATTATTTCAATACATTGCCCCTACTGGGGATTATAGCGAATTTAATCTCTGTTCCAATTTTATCTACAGCTCTTATTGTTGGGATGTTTATGGTAATTTTTAATTATTTGTTTCCTTTTATAAATTCCCTTTTGGGTATCGTTTTAAATTTATTACTTAATATAAATTCAATGATAATAAATTTTTTAGGAGATTTTCCTTTTATAAAATTAAATATTTTTTCGCCGGATATTATTACTATTCTTATCTATTATTTTTTATTAAGTATTATCTTGGGACTTATAAAATTTAATAGAATGGAAATGAAGATTAAAAAATTTATATTCTGTTATTTATTGATAACTGTTCTAATCACAACAATCAGATTCAATATAGATGATAGCATAGAAGTGGATTTTATAGATGTAGGGCAAGGAGACAGTATTCTGATACATACAAAGACTTCAAACTATTTGATTGATACAGGGGGGTCATTCAATGAAGATTTTGATATAGGTAAAAATATTACCATGCCTTATCTGTTGAAAAATGGGTTTAATAGATTGGACGGTATAATAATAACTCATTTTGATGCCGATCATTGTAAAGGGCTTGACGCAGTAGTCGAAAATATAAGGGTTAAATCCATTTTTGCAAGTTATATACCCGAAGATAATAGATATAAATTGAATATAATTGCTGACAATAACAAAATTGTTTTAGATAAAAATACAATCCTTGATATAATATGGCCTAAAGATTCTATGGACATAGACCATTTAAGTGCCAACGACAAATCTTTGGTAATGATATTATCTTATTTTAATCATGAGATTTTATTTACCGGAGATATAGAAAAAGAAGTGGAAAACCTACTGCTTGATTCTTTATATCCGGTTGATATACTCAAAGTAGCACATCATGGAAGCAAAACATCATCTACAGAAGATTTTATAAATAAAATTAGACCCAAATATAGTATAATATCCGTTGGGAGAAACAATTTTTATAATCATCCAAATTTAGAAGTGGTTGAGAGGTTATCGGATAGTGATTCAATTATCTATAGAACGGATGAAATGGGACAAATAAAGATTATTTTGGATAGAGATGGGATTGATATTATCCCTTATGTAAGGGATAGGAGCATGGATGAACTTTTTAATTTATCCATATATTTATTATTTTTACTTATCTCTTTTGTGAGCATAAAGAGTTTAAACGTAGGAAAGGAGTGTTTAAGGCTTGAATTATACTGAATTTAAAGAGCTTATTAAAGAAGATAAATTAGAGAACGCCTATTTATTTGTAGGAGAAGAAGATTATCTAATGAATGAATGTATTTCTACCTTAAAAAACAAATATATATTAGGCTCATGGGAAGAGCTGAATTTCACAGTTTTAGATGGTGATAATGCAAATTTTGATACTTTGATAAATGCATGTGAAACATTGCCATTCATGAGTGATAAAAAGATTATTATACTTAAAAGCGTAAATCCTTTTATTGCAAAGGAGGAATTGATTTTAAAGGATGAAATATATAAGTATTTGGATTCTCTCGGCGACCATATTTGTTTAATCCTGATGGATGATTTAAATGAATTGAAAAAGAATACTAAAATATATAGATTTTTTAAGAAAAAAGACTGTGTTGTGGAATTTTCAAAACTAAAGGGCAAATATTTAAATTCTTGGGTGGAAAGTCAATTGAAGCAATATAATAAGAAGATGTCATTTTCAAATATAAATTATTTTTTACAAAATAGCTGTTATTTAAGTAAAAATATCCATTCAGATCTATATGATTTAGAGAATGAATTGAAAAAGCTGATGGATTTTACTAGCGGAAGTGAAATAAATAAAGCTGATATAGATTTTCTATTGATAAAACCATTGGACAATAATATATTTGATTTGTTGTCTCAATTAAGCAAAGGGGATATAAATAACTCATTGAAAATATTTAATGAGATATATTTATCCAATGAACCCATTCAAAAGATATTGTTTATGATTACAAGGCAAATACGGCTATTATTGAATTATAAATTGTACAAAGATGAAGGATGTAATGATGAATATATCCAAGGGAAACTTCAAATAAAATCCTATGAATTTGGTAAAATAGCTTCAAGTTCAAAAAATTATGAAATAGAGGATCTGGAAAATTCCTTAAATTCAATATTGGAAGTCGACAGAAGAATAAAAACCACAAGCACTAATGATAAAATAGAGCTGGAAATGCTTTTAGTTAAATTAGCAAAAAAGAAATAAAACTTCGGTGTGTCCGAAGTTTTTTTAAAAGGAGAAACCTATTACATAGCCTGATTCAATTTTTTTGTCAATCTACTTACTTTTCTTGAAACAGCATTTTTATGAATTGTGTTTCTTTGAGCCGCTCTCTTTAGTTTTTTATCAATTACATTAAGCAACACTTTTGCCTCATCTAAATTTCCGTTTGCAACAGCGTCATCAAATCTTTTTATATATGTTTTAATTTCTGATTTTCTACTTTTATTTAAAGCAGTTCTTTTTTCGGTAACTAGGATTCTCTTTTCAGCGGACTTAATATTTGCCAACAATTTCACCTCCTATAATCTAACAAAAATTATTATACTATTAAGTTTTACAAATTGCAAGGATAAATAAGCTCTTTATGGTTAAAAATATTACAAACTAACAATGAAAGGAGAATATAATTGTATCATATTTATACGGATTTAGCCATAGAAAGCAAGGAATTATACGGTGGAAAGGACGTTGAAGTAGAAGGTGTTTCCGTAACGACTGAGACGATGAACAACTACTCTATAACCAGAGTTAAGGTAAGCGATGAGAAAGGTGCACAATCGATTAGGAAACCCATTGGAAACTATATAACAATAGATGTACCTGATTTAAACAATTCAGATGAGGATTTAAAAGATGAAATAAGCAAAGTGTTAGGGAAGGAAATAAAAAATTTTGGGTTAAACAATTCCCATTCAAAGATATTGATTATAGGATTGGGAAATTGGAATATAACTCCTGATGCACTGGGGCCTAAAGTGGTGGACAGAGTATTGGTGACCAGACAGTTTTTTGTAAATTATCAAAAAGACTTTGATGAGGATATGGCAAATGTAGCGGCTATGGCACCCGGAGTTATGGGCATAACAGGGATTGAAAGCTTTGATATAATCAAAGGTGTGGTAGATAAGATAAAACCGGATCTGCTTATAGCAGTAGATGCCCTTGCTTCCAGAAAAATGGATAGAGTAAGTACAACTATCCAATTGTCAGATACAGGCATATCTCCCGGCGGCGGAGTTGGCAACAAAAGAATGACTCTCAATATAAGCACATTGGGTATTCCTGTTTTAGCTATTGGGATTCCTACAGTAGTAAATGCAGCAACTATTGTCAATGATACTTTAGATTTAATAATTTCATCGATGAAAGAGGAAGCGGAAATGGGAAAGGAATTTTATAATATTCTTGAACAATTGTCGGGAGAAGACAAATATTCTTTGATAGAAGAGGTCTTAAATCCCTATATGAAAAACACAATAGTTACACCAAAGGATATTGATGATGTAATTGATGATTTGTCTATTATCGTAGCAAATGGGCTTAATATAGCATTACACCCGGGCATCGACATAAAAGATGTAAATAGATATATAAGATAGAGTTATGGGAATTCACAATGCACAATGCATACCAACTCAGTGAAATTTCACAAAGCATAAAGCTTTGGAAATTTCTACTGCTTGGCACACGGCAATGTACAATAGATACATAACTTAAAAATCTTGTTATAAGATAAACATCCCTTGAATATAAATTGGTTAAGATATATTTTAGGGAGTGTTTACATGAGGAGAAAAAGAAGATATAGAAAAGGAAGATATAGAAAAGTCGTAAGGAGAAAAAAAAGAGGAGACATAATTTTAATTGTACTATCATTATTGATATTTTTAAATATAAGTCTATTAACTATTAATTATTTTCGTGGAAAGAACGATAAAGAAATTGTTAATATTTTTTTTGATTTCTTTAACTTTAAAGGGGGAAAAGATGATTCAGCGGATAGAAATTCTAATTTGAATGAGACAAATCTTGAAGGAGATATAGAGGATGAAGATGAATTCAATAAATATGAAGAATCATTAATAATAGACAAATTGGATGAATATGAGAGCCTAATCATTATTAAAGATTCACATGGGATAAGCTCTATTGAAAATATACCTAAGCCTTTGAATATCAACAAAATTAAATTAGACAAAGCTAAAGATTATATTTTGATGTATCATACTCATTCAACAGAATCTTATCTTACAGAGGATCCGAATGTTTATTACAATTCAGACCCAAATAAAAGCGTAGTAAGCGTAGGTAGGACTTTGGCAACTGTCCTTAAGGCAAATGGACATAAAGTAGACCATGTAGAGACAGCACATGATAATCCTTCTCTTTCAGGATCTTACTCCCGCTCCTTAAATACAATAAATAAGAAAAAAGAAGAAAACTCTAATTTTAAAATTCTATTTGATATTCACAGAGATGGAGTAGAGAACAACGCTTCATATAAGGATAAGTTTCTTCAAAAAGCAAAAATAGATATAAATGGCGTAAGTACCGCTACTTTTTCATTAGTAGTCGGTCCTGACGCAGCTAATTATGAAAAGGTCTTAAATTTCGCAAAATATATAAAGGCTGTATCCGATACGATATATCCTAATCTATGTACCGGAATAATTGTCAAACCTACAGGTAGGTACAATCTATATACTTCCGATTATTCAGCGCTAATCGAAATGGGCAGCAATCTAGTAACATTAGAAGAGGCAAATGAAAGTGCAAAATTAGTTGGTGAAATATTGAGCCTCGTAATAGACAGCATTATAGAATAAACTTTAAATTTGGAATTAATAGTGATATAATCTTATTATGTCTTGTTAGGGGGTTATATTTAATTGGAAAACAATGATGATAAAAAAAATAAAAATGAAACGATAGAATGGATAAAAAGCATAGTAACAGCCGTAATAATTGCAGTTTTAATAAAAACTTTTGTTTTTAATACAACTTATGTGTTGGGGTATTCTATGTATCCAACATTACATGAAAGAGATAGATTATTTTCCTTAAAAGTTCCTCTATATTTTAGTGGACCGGATAGAGGAGATGTGATTGTCTTAAAGGCTCCGGACAATACAAACAAAGACTATATTAAAAGGGTCATAGGGGTTGCTGGAGATGAAGTTGAAATAATTGATGGGAAAGTTTATTTAAATGATCAAATTTTAGAAGAGGACTATATAGACGGAGACGCATTTACGCATACCTATAATGAAAGCTCATGGATAGTTCCAGTGGGTGAAGTCTTTGTTTTGGGAGACAATAGGGAGGAAGGAGCCAGTAAGGATAGCAGATACTTTGGATGTGTTTCTGTTAAGTCGATCAAAGGCATAACAGGATTTAGATATTTTCCTTTTGACGATAGATTTGGCAAGATATATTAGAATAAAATTTTAAAATTGTGTCAACCCTATGAATGGTGATCAATATGGGTGTACGCATGGAAAAATATAAGGAAAGAAAGAAAGTTAAATTTATCAATTTATTAAAATTTAATTCGATATTTCTATTATTTTGCTTAATGATTTTGTTTTTATTTACGGTAAATGAAACTATTATAGCTTTAAATTGTATGGAAAATCCAAATTTATTATCATTTGATTTGCAAAACAATGTACTAAATGTAATGGGCAAATCCTATTATTTAAATTTAAGTTTAATATCTAATTTATTTTAAAGACCAGTTTTTCTGGTCTTTTGTTTTACATAATAGTCTTAATTTGCTATAATTATCTAGAATATGGTGTGTTTTAAGGAGGAAAAATATGCAGGATTTCATACAAAATAGAATTAGAAATTTTTCGATTATAGCTCATATAGATCACGGGAAATCAACCTTAGCAGATAGGTTGATTGAAAAAACTGGAATGTTGGCTTCCAGAGAGATTAAATCTCAGGTTTTAGACAATATGGAATTGGAAAGGGAAAGAGGTATTACCATCAAGCTTAAAGCAGTTAGGTTGGTTTATAAGGCTAAAGATGGAAATGAATATATACTGAATTTAATAGATACCCCGGGGCATGTTGACTTTAATTATGAAGTATCAAGGTCATTAGCAGCATGTGAAGGAGCTGTATTGGTAGTGGATTCTACCCAAGGTATAGAGGCACAAACTTTAGCGAATGTATATCTGGCTTTGGAACAAGATTTGGAGATTCTTCCCGTCATAAATAAAATTGATTTGCCCAGTGCCAGACCTGATGAAGTTAAAAAAGAAATCGAAGAAATAATTGGCATTGACTGTGAAAATGCACCTTTGATATCTGCAAAAGAAGGTATAAATATAGATGATGTACTTGAGGATATAATACAAAATGTACCTGCACCTATAGGAGATCCCAATGCACCTTTGAAAGCTTTGATATTTGATTCATACTATGACAGCTATAAAGGAGTCGTATGTTATATAAGGGTATTTGAGGGGGTTATTAAACCCGGCATGATTATAAGGATGGTATCCACCGGAAAAACCTTTGAAGTAACAGAAGTAGGGATTAACACCAACAGACATATTCCCTTTGAAAGTTTGGGAGCGGGTGAAGTCGGGTATGTAACTGCCAGTATAAAAAATGTAAAAGAAGCTAGAGTTGGGGATACTATTACAGATGACGACAATCCCACAGATGAGCCTCTTCCGGGATATAAAAAGGTTATACCTATGGTATATTGTGGAATTTATCCTGCAGAAGGTGAGGATTTCAATTCCGTTAGAGAGGCTTTAGAAAAGTTGCAAGTAAATGATGCATCGTTTGTATTTGAGCCCGAGACTTCAGTAGCATTGGGGTTTGGATTCAGATGTGGTTTTCTGGGACTGCTCCATATGGAGATTACTCAAGAGAGATTGGAAAGAGAATTCGATTTAAACATCATAACCACAGCTCCCAGTGTTATATATAGGGTTACCAAGACCAGCGGAGAAGTATTGGAAATTCAAAATCCTACAAATTTACCCGACAGTTCGGAAATTAGTTTTATTGAAGAGCCGATTGTAAGTGCTTCAATCATGACACCTACAGAATATGTAGGTGCGATTATGGAATTATGTCAGAATAAAAGAGGCACATTTTTAAATATGGAATATTTAGAGGAAAAACGTGTTGTTCTTCATTATGATATGCCGTTAAATGAAGTAATCTATGATTTCTTTGATGCATTAAAATCTAAGACAAGAGGCTATGCATCCTTGGATTACGAGCTAAAGGGATATAAGGAGTCTAGATTAGTAAAATTGGATATATTGATAAATGGTGAATTGGTAGATGCTTTTTCTTTGATTGTGCATGAAGATAAGGCATATGAAAGAGGAAGAAGAATAGCGGAGCGCCTTGTTGACGTAATTCCAAGGCATCAGTTTGCGGTTCCTATACAAGCAGCCATTGGCTCTAAAATAATTGCAAGGGAAACTATAAGGGCTTTAAGAAAAGACGTGTTGGCTAAATGTTATGGCGGAGATATATCAAGAAAGAAAAAACTATTAGAAAAACAAAAAGAAGGCAAAAAAAGAATGAGACAAATTGGTTCTGTAGATGTTCCCAATGAGGCATTTTTAACTGTCCTTAAGTATGACGAAAAGTAATTAAAGGAAGATATTTAATTGCGATTAGGAGTGAGATAAATATGAAATCTTTTAGTCTTTATATTCATATACCATTTTGTGAAAGGAAATGTCACTATTGCGATTTTACATCTTTTCCTATGAAAGGACAGGATATAGAAAGCTATATCAGTTATTTAAAAAAAGAATTATCCATATATAAAAAGAGGTTTTCAAACTATAAATTGCATACAATTTTTATCGGAGGGGGAACGCCATCAGCAATTCATGAAAGATATATCATAGATATTTTGGATTATATATATAAAAATTATGACGTATCTGATTTAAAAGAGATTACAATAGAGTTAAATCCCGGAACTATTACCAAGGCAAAGTGCGAAGCATATAAAGCCATTGGGATAAATAGAGTCAGTGTGGGTGTGCAATCCTTAAATGATAAAATGCTGCAAATGTTAGGAAGAATACACAATTGCAATGATATAAGAAATACCTTGTATCTTTTAAGAAAAGCGGGCTTTGATAATATAAATGTGGATTTGATATTTGGATTGCCGGGTGAAAGCTTGGAAGATCTAGATCGTACATTGAATCAGATAATTGAATATGAAATAGAGCACATATCCTATTACAGTCTCATTATAGAAGAAGGAACATTGTTCAATGAATGGTATAAAAAAGGTCTGATTTCATTGCCTAATGAAGATTTGGAAAGACAGATGTATCATTATATAGTAGATTTTCTTATGCGAAATGACTACATTCATTATGAGATTTCCAATTTTTCCAAATCCGGATTTGAATGCAAACACAATTTATCATACTGGAAGATAAAACCCTATTTAGGTGTCGGATTAAATAGTCATTCCAATAGTTTTGGAAAGAGATTTTGGAATACTTCAGATCTTAATGCATATTATGCATTTTTAAGTCAAGATAAATTGCCTATTGAGGGAGAAGAAACAATCGATAAATCTATGGAAATGGCGGAATATTCTATTATGGGTTTGAGGCTCATAAAAGGCATATCAAAGGAAGAATTTTGCAATAGATTTAAACAAGATATTTATAAAATATATAGGGAGGCAATCGACAAACACATAAAAAACGGACTTTTAAAAGATGATAGTAAAAATCTAACATTAACTAAAAAGGGTCTAGATTTAGCTAATTTAGTGGAAGTAGACTTTATGCCTTGAAAATATTTTAAATAGGTAT
>ENA-UOOR01004409-UOOR01004409.1-fermentation-metagenome-genome-assembly--contig:-NODE-4409-length-11244-cov-34.594781_pt1 | contig 11244 bp, 11 predicted proteins | sample MGYA00245780_ERZ724029 | MGnify/ENA primary metagenome ERZ724029 (study PRJEB28704, sample SAMN03018315) | fermentation metagenome | biome: anthropogenic terrestrial biome; feature: soil... | reverse complement strand
TATAACTAATCGGTGAAATTCACTAATTGTGGATAAAAGAACGGAAACTCAAGCTGATTATGGGATTGAAATATACATAGATGGGAATAAAAATCATTCCGTTTATTTCTTTTATCAAGAAGGTACAATAAATTTATCAGAACCAGGGATGTTAAGAGAAGCTTTTAAAACGAAACGAGGACAATCAGGAAATTTTATTACCACTCATAATGATAATATAACAAGGATCTTTCTTATCTTTGATATAGGACATTATGCTATTACAACTGAGTTGGATAATAGTGTATTTAATGCTAACAAAAGTAAAATTTTTTCAATGTTTAAAAGCATTTATATAAAAGAGTATTAATACTTGAAATCGCTTAAAAACGTATCTGTAGTTTTTTCATTTAGAATATTTAAAGAATATATTTCCATTACCTTAGAGGTTGATGATACACCATCGGATATCCGATTTGAGGGAGTGAAGCAAATTGATTTGTTAAAAGGAGGAAGTTATAATGATAAAAACACGAAAAATTTTTACTGTTGTTATTGCTTCGATAATTTTTACGCTTAATATGGCAACAATTAGTTTATGAAACACATTGCTCTGATTGTGGGTTTGGAACAACTTGGAGTAATACGGATTACTCATATACACATTCAAAGCCTCATTATGTATGATGATATGAACATTTAATATTCTTTGCTTCATGTAGCCAGTTCTCACTCTGGGTGCATGAAGCATTCTTTAGAAATCACTCAGTAAGTTTGTGTCTGCGCTGCATCCACAAACTTGTAATACAAAAAAAGCAGCGCAGAAATGTGGTAAATTATGATACATAGAAGAATAAAATATATTTGGTTTTTCTTGATAGGTACATTCTTGCTTAGCGGATGTAGTGACGTAAGTAATATTAAGAATCCGAATTCATTAGAACTATCCGAGAATATGGAACTATCTGAGAATATAGAACTATCCCAGCTAGAAAAAGATATGGATTTCCTTACATCCGATCAATGTGAAGGCAGGCGGGCTGGTACATTAGGGAATGAATTAGCAGGTGAATATATTGCAGAACGTTTTGAAATATTAGGTCTACAGCCACTAGAGCAAGATTATAAGATTCCGTACACAAATAAGACGGTAAATCTGGTATCAAATGAAATTATACTAGAGATATTAGATGAGGATATAACGATTGATGAATTTGAATATGGCAGTGATTTTATTGAAGTTTTTCTTAATAATGCTGATTTTTCCCTTCCTCTGGTATTAAGTCCAATAGACACAGATTGTGTAATGTTAACAGAGGATGATTCCAAAAGCTTAGAATTAAGCAAAAATCCATATGTAAAGCTTATTATTAAGAAAAATGAAAAACTTGTACGAGGAGGTGATTTTTATCATGCCGGGCGTACATCTCAGATTAAGGTATTACCGGAGGTCTATAGCAAACTCCTAAAGTATGCGGGAAAAAATGTACGATTCAAAACGGAGATTGAAGAGAAAAATACAGCTAAAGGGAATATTGCTGGTGCTATTGAGGGAGAAGATAGTAGTAAGGTATTGCTAATAAGTGCTCATTTTGATCATGTTGGCAAAATCGGAGATATGATTTGGCGTGGAGCTTTGGATAATGCATCAGGAGTATGTGCGCTTCTAAGTACGGCACAAGTATTAGCAGAATACTATAAGGACTCTAAGCCGCCTTATGATATAGTCTTTTGTGTTTTTAATAGTGAAGAAACCCTGAGCTCTGGGGATGGAGGAAGTATCTATTTCAGTTCTTTTCTTAACGAGAAATACCATGCAATTTTAAATATTAACTTGGACTGCATTGGAAATAAAGATAACGATATATTATTGCTTCAATATAATGATAGCAAGGCATCAAAAAGTTTAGGTAACATCATCTCAGAGGCATTACAGAAAGCAGATATTAAATCACAATTAATAAAAAGCGGGGAATATATAAGTGACCACCAGTCATTTCATGATGCTTTGTGTATTTCAACGATAAAAGATGTGGCAACGAGTAATATTCACACAGTTGATGACACACAGGAAATGATTGATATGGAGTATCTTGAAACAGTAGGATACCAATTAGGGGAATGTATTTTTAATCGTATTGGTGATTTGGAGTTTTCTACCGAGGATAATAGTAGAGATCAAGCAGGTAGCAATCAGGCTAATTCAAAGATTGTTATGGCAAAAGATTTAACAGTAAAAGAATTTGAGGAGGCTTATCATTGTAAACTTGATTTTATAGATAGTGATTCTATCATAATACATGTAGCATCCTCAAATCGCTCTATTCTTTCTGAGCAACCGAATGAGAAACAAATAACAGATCAGAAAGATATGACATTATGGGATGTCCGTTCCTTAAGCTTCATGTTAAAATCCTTAGATAGCATACATTTTGCCACTTATGATAAGAGCAATTCATATGAAGTGATGGCTTATGAAGCAGATGCCAAACAAAATGGATTCGCCAAGGAAAATCTTACTTATTTACTTCGTGATGGAGAAGCGGATTATTACATTACAAACGAGGAAAGCAATTCAAATAGAGTAATTTGCATGATAGCGGAAAACGATTTCTTCCTTGTACATGTTACCGTATCCTTACAAGTAAGTTCCGATGCGTCCCTCGAAGATTATAAGAAATATTTCCAGGATAACATAAATACGGAATATATTAATGGTATGGTTAAGCTGTTACTTGATGAGGGAGGAAAGCAGGACGAATAGCTGGTTCTGCTAAAATTGCTCATACATATTACGGCACTGAATGAAAGAGAAACTTGTAAAAAGAATGCCATTTTTAAAATAAGATCTTTATAAAAAATTGATAGAATATAGGAATTATCTGGGGAAGCATATACTTTCCCGGATAATTCCTATAAATTTACACCATATTCCTAAAATGGAGGAAAATCCATGACGCATATTTTAAGTGAAATTAAATTTAGTATCGATAGAAAATTTCATCTTACTTTTCTTGTCATATGCCTGGGGATTATCAGTACTTCCCTGAGTTTTTTCAGTATAAACTTATATCGCGAATCATATGCAGACGTCGATCAATATCATCATTTATATGAAGGTGTGAACTATTATATGACTGGTGATAATTTTGTGGGTGAGTCGGAAAGAAAATTTGGAAAGGATCCAAACCGATACTTGAAACTGAAAAAATATAATGAAAAAATGAATAACTGTGACGCCTTTATGTATTTGGAACAGTACAAGCAACCGATTTATATAAAAAACTATAAAGGTAACGATACAAATTTATACAGATATGAGGAGGGGGATTACCAGGATTCAAAGAATGTAGTAATCTCTTCGGCGAATGGAACAGAAGAAATTTACTCTGGTGTAAAATGTTTTTGGATTGGTTCTAATGTCATAAATCATTATAAATTAGAAATGTCTGAGGGAGAAGCGTTTCAGGAGGAGGATTATGTATGGAAAGAGAATCAACCGATCAAAATAATATTGGGACAAGAGTATAAGAAAGATTATCAGGTCGGTGACAAGGTCCAATTAAATATTATTATGGCTGAGAAAGAGGCAATTATAGCCGGATTCTTGGAAGAAGGATCTAATATTTTGTATCATGGTCAATTACGAAATTTAGATAGGTATGCTATATTGCCATTATTTAATATAAGCGAATTACCACAAACGGATTCGCAAGAATTTACTTTTTGGGTGCTATATCTTATGAAAAATAGTGGAACGGTAGCTACGACGTTATCACCAAATCAAGTGCAGGATATTGTTATTGAAATATGCAACGAGCTGAATATTAAGCCGGCGTATTATGTTGGTGGAGCTACAAATCAGCAAAGCAGTACTTTTGGAATGAATATGGATACGATTTTGAAAATTATCTTTACGGTTGCAATAGGAATTTTACTTTTTACATGCATTATACTTACCATTTATATATGCATAAAGATACGAAGTAACGGTAAATATTATGCAATACTATTAATGAACGGATTTTCTACGATGAACTTAATATGGATTATAATGGGGGAAATTCTTTTCGTTATAGCAATTTCTACGATCGGAGGAAGTGTACTTGGAATACTGTTATGCTATCTTTTTGTGGGCAAGGCTATTACGATAGGGTATATTTTCCTTCCTGCTTTCTTTATTGCAGTCTTACCGGTGATATTTGCGATTAGGAAATTGTTAAAGACGGATCTGTGTGTGTATTTAAGAGAGGAGTAATGCTGTGTTAATTGAATTAGATGGCATTAAAAAATATTATAATTCCAAAAAGAATCGAATAATTGTACTCGATGGAGTCGACTTAAAAATAGAAAGGGGAGAATTACTTGCAATTATGGGCAAAAGCGGATGTGGTAAATCTACATTACTTCATATTCTTGGCGGATTAACTGGAATTAACGATGGGGTGTATCGATATCGTGGAGAGAAAGTTGATTTTGAGAGCAAAAGAAAGTTAGCAGAGTTTCGAAGAAATCATATCGGATTTATCGTCCAAGATTTTGCATTGATTGGTGAAAAGACGGTTTATGATAATGTGGAATTGCCGCTGAACGCAAGGAAGCTTCCGAGAAATAAGAGGGAAGAAATGGTTTATGAAATATTAAACAGGGTAGGTTTAGAAGACAAGGTAAGGAGATATCCCTATGAGCTCTCCGGCGGAGAGCAGCAAAGGGTAGCGATAGCAAGAGCGCTCATACATAATCCTCAATTGCTTCTTGCAGATGAACCGACGGGATCTCTGGATGAGGAAAATCAAAGAATAATTCTGAATATGCTGAAAGAAGTTGTAAAGAATGGAACTACCGTTGTCTTAGCGACTCATGATATAGATATCGCCGGAGAGTGCGATCAATATCGCTACATTTCTTCTGGTAAGATCAAGGAGCCGGAAAAGATATAAATTGCGCTTCGGAAAGATTGTAAGCTGCGATATCGTTAAGGAGGTATTATATTGTACCACTGGAATCCTCTTCGGAAATTAAGGGTAAAATTAAATCAGTATTTAATTGGAGCTGTATGTATTATCACCGCTGTTTTTATTTGCAATATCGTCCGTCATTTAAGTAATCTATATATCGTAGACAATTATGAAAATGAAGCTTTAGACAAGAAAACGGTTTATTTTGCAGTGAAGCCATATCCCTATATAAATATGGAATTTCTATTAGGAGAAAGCATTGTGGAAAATGCAACGTTACTTTTGCATGCGAAGGGAAGTGGGTTGTATTATGAAGTAATATTTAGTTCTGGTAAAAACGATATCTTTCATGGAAAATTCTTTTCTACGGAGGATTTTATATCGGGGAACCGAAGCGCAGTAGTAGGAAGCACAACTTCTTATGATAATAATCATGTATACATTAATGGAAAAGATTACATAGTGAAGGGTGCCATGGCGGAAAGCATCAATAAAGCATTGAACTATAGTGTGTTTTTTACGGAAGGCAGACTGGATAATGTACCGGTAACTTCCGTATTTGCGATTGCATCACAAAGTAAAAAAGACATAAAAAAGACCTTAGAACGAATATCGAATGCGTTAGAAGACCGCGGAATGGAGCTGCAAGTTATTGATTACAGGAAAACACAGTACACGGATTTCATCGATTATCATAAGCAGCTTATCATTTTATTAGCCGGCGTAGGCATCATTCTTTTCTTAATGAATATAATATCCATTGTTTTTTGGCTGATGGGTAAACGCGGGAAAGAACGAGTGTGGTTTCTATTTGGCTACAGCCATATAAAACTAAGATTAGGATTGGAATATATAAGAACTTTGATTGTCTCACTTCTTATTGGAATAGCCATTTATATTTTGTTCTGGAATCATGACAGTAATGTTATCCATAATATAATGATAAGCAGTATGATAACCATATTCATGGAAATGGCATCATTACTTATTGCTTTACTAGTACATAAATCATGGGGGGACTAGCCTTTCGTGCCAAGGCTACTGTTCACACCCCTAACAAAGTCTATAATATGATTTCAAAAAATGATATCCGATAAGGAGTATTTGCATTCGTCGGTACTTTGGCTCCGTATTTTGGAGCCTTATGTACCGTTACGTAATGCAACTAAGCGAAAGCGTCTCCGAATCGGATACATTTGTCGAAATCATAACATGGTATACATGGTGGGTGTGAACTGTAACGCGCCAAGGCTATTGCTTAATTATATTCATGATTGATTAGTAAAGTGAAATGCTATACTATAATAGTACTACCATAAAATGGAGATGTAAACATTTCACGGGATTAGGTATGCATTAATCCGATATGAAAACAGATAAATAATCTAAGAAGGGAATGAGGAAGATGCGGACAAAAATAATATTATCCGTTCTGCTGTCCGGGATTATTTTGGCTCTTACAGCATGCCAAGGTACAGCGAACGGTTTAGACAAGGCAAATCATGAAGCAACAGATGGAGTTAATGACAATGCTTCGGGTACAGTGAAGAGAGTAGAGATGATCGATCCAATACTAACGGTATCCTATCCGGAAGCAATCGGATCGGATGATCTTGAAGCGGATCGTATGGTTAGAGAGCAAAATCCGGTAGAGGAATCCTTCCTTAAGGCGCTTGATCATTTTTCCTATAGTACGTCATCGGCCGTATTAAAAAACTCGGAGGAAAATGCGAATTACTCCCCGCTGTCCCTATATTATGCGCTGGCAATAGCAGGTGCCGGTGCTGGCGGTGAGACGCAGTCACAGATATTGGATCTGCTTGGTGCCTCCGATTCCGGTGAATTATCCGTACAATGCGGGAACCTTTACCGTCAGCTTTACTTAGATCATGAGATAAGTAAGTTAAAAATAGCCAACTCCGTCTGGATGGACAGGGAGCTTGATTACAAGAACGATTTTATAAATAACGCTGCAAAGAATTTCTATGCCTCATCCTATTTGGTGGATTTTGCAGATGAAAGCACGGGAAGCCTGATGGGGCAGTGGATAGAGGAGAATACCAACGGAACGCTGTCACCGATACTTCCTACCAACGCGGAGCAAATACTTTCCATCATCAATACCGTATATCTCTATGATGAATGGACGAATGGATTTAATGATGAAAATACGGCAAAGGACATATTCCATGCACCGGATGGTGATATAGCAGTAGACTTTATGAATAAAACAGATAGTTCCGCGGGCTATACCAAGGGGGAAGGCTTCCTCCGTGCATCCCTTGGGTTAAAGGGCAATGGAGAGATGGTTTTCATACTGCCCGATGAGGGCAGAAGCATATCGGGACTGCTGGATTCCGCGGAGAGTGTACAGGAGCTGTTTGAGGAAGGCGAAAACGGGCATGGTGAGGTAGTATGGAAGCTTCCGAAGTTTAATTTTGATGCAGAGTATAAACTTGTCGATGTATTAAAGACGCTAGGGATGACAGAAGCCTTCCAGTTAGATGCCGATTTTTCTGGCATCACTGACGAAACAGCTTTTATCAGCGATGTGATACAGGAAACCCATATTACAATTGATGAGAATGGGGTGGAGGCATCCGCATTTACTTCAATTCTTTATTGCGGAGATGCTTTACCGAATGGAAGGGCTGAGATGATACTGAACCGTCCGTTTATTTATGGAATCACAGCGAGAAACGGGGCACTGCTTTTTGTCGGCATATGCAATAATCCGGCTGAATAAAGAGGAGAATTCGATAGATCTAAGGGTAGAAATGGCTTCATAGCTATTATATTATTGCGGAGGAATATATGGCCAAATATGAAAAGTTTGTAAAAGGACAATTTCATGAAATAGTTGAAAGAACTCAAAACCTGATGGAAAATAACGGAATGAAGTTATATGAAAAGATTGATAATAAACTAGATGGTAATGAGATAGCCATAATGACATACAAAAAGTTCCATTTAAGGAATTTGAGTAGAGCAGTATTAAATTTAACATTTGTTGGTAGCGGAGATATCACATATGTTACAGCAATTATATGTGATGATGGGCAAGGGATAATCTTGGATTATGATAATGGAGCAGAAGAAGATATGCTTTCATTTGTAAAAGAAATTATGGAACAAATGAAATAATGTCGAACACTGGTGGGAGTTTTTTGTAGATGTACTATTAAGATTTACCGTTCGTGCCAGAATCGTGCCGTTCGTGCCAGAGCCATTGATTTTGCAAAATATATCGGCTATGATGAACTCATGAGGTGAAGTCAGATGCTTAGCTATTTGAGTAATCGATTTGTTGATTTTTTGTTGGACAATAATATCATTAAAAAAGAAGAAAAAGAAATCTATGTATATGGATATCAGATAATTATTGCAAGCTTAATCAGCATTTTATTGGTGAGTGTGTTCGGATTGGTGCTTCATCGATTTTTAGAAAGTATCCTCTTTTTGGTGGTCTTTATCTATACAAGGCAATGCTCTGGCGGGTATCATGCGAAAACCTTTCTTTCCTGTAGTGTATTATTTCTATCATTGTATATGCTTTTACTATTATTTGTTGAGGCTTTTCAAAATAAGATAGATTTATATCAGATCATTTGCATCTTATCAATTTACCTATTAACGATCATAAAATATGCGCCTCTTCAGAATGAAAATAAGATTTTATCCCATCAGACAATCATGGCTAATCGTAGGAGGTCTATTGTTGTTAGTGTTGTTTGGATACTATTAGCATTAGGTTTGTTTCCATGGTTCAGCAGGTTTTCAATCGTAATTACATTAACCTTGGGAATGGTCGCAATGTTAATGTTAATAGAAAAATTTCGAAAGGAGGGACAAGCATGAATAAGGAGAAAATGTTAAAGAAAGTTGCAGATCTTGGACAAAAAGTAGCTGTTAAAGCGAATGGGAAAGCTTCTTTTTACCTGATGTTTCAACCGAAGGAGCCTGACATGAATTTGAATGACAAGAAGAACAACTAAAATATATGTGCAAAATTTTAATGATTATAAAAACACATCATATGTACCGTGCATATAGGAAGCATATGATGTGTTTTTTCCAGGAGGATATCTAATGTCTGGGAAATTCTATAGATATTTTTATATCATCTTCATCTGTTTCCTTGCTATGACCGGGTGTGCCAAGAAGCAGGACGTAGCATTACAATCACAAGATGGAGAAGAACCTAAGTCTCAATTAAGTGAGACAGCGGAATCTCAGGATTCAACAGAGGAGGATCTTGCATTTTTAACTTCCGATGAATGTAATGGCAGAAAGCCAGGGACGCCTGGAAATGAAAAAGCAGCAGCCTATATCGCGGAACGTTTTGAGGAGATCGGTTTGCAGCCTTTTCTGAAAGATTATAGACATTCCTATACCAAAGAAACCGAAAGCTTAGATGAAGATACCATTTCATTAAAAATCCTTGATGGTGACAGGGTATTAGATACCTTTGAATTTGGCAAGGATTTTATTGAAATTTTTTTAGAGGATACTGCGCTAACGCTGCCTTTTTATTTAGAGCCCAAAGATAAGGAATGTGCAGTTCTGGTTGACGATGCTGCTATTGCACAGGAATATTGGAATAATCCTTATGTTAAATTGCTGCTAGTAAAAGGTAACGACAGCAGGCGTGGAGGCTTCTTCTATAAGGAAGGGATACCCCCTCAGCTTCGGGTTTATCCAGAGACTTATGATAGATTGATAGAGCATGTGGGGAAAGAGATTGTATTATCCTGCGATATAGAGGCAGAAGAAAAGACACAGGATAATATCGTAGGAATCATCCAGGGCGAAGATCATAGCAACGCTCTGATTATCAGTGCACATTACGACCATGTTGGAAGTGCAGGAGATAGAATATGGCGGGGAGCATTGGATAATGCATCCGGTGTGTGCCTGCTATTAGAAACCGCAAAGGTTATTCAGGATTATTATGAGGGAAGCCAGCCGGCATATGACATTATTTTCTGTGCATTCAATAGTGAAGAAAACAAAATGATTGGAAGTAAATGTTTTGCTGAACTGATGCAGGAGAAATATCAGAAGTTTTTCAATATTAATTTAGACTGCATTGGGAATAAAGATTATACATCGCTTTTTGTTTACAGCAATGAAAGTGATGCTTCCCATTTGCTCAGTAATGATCTTATCGATCATTTGTTAAGTACAGGTATCGTACCGATTATGAAAAGTCAGGGAATCTACAACAGCGATCAAGAAAGCTTTGAGAATGGAATTGCTCTGACAACAATTAACAATACACAATCTTCGAATATTCACACTCTGGAAGATGTGCCGGATAATATTGACACGGATTATCTAGGTACGCTTGCCGAAGCGCTTGGGAATTATATAACGAAAGAGATGAATGCAGAAGAGTTCTTTGCGCATATTCCTCTGGAGAATAAAAACAAAGAAACGGAAATGCGATCTTACGGAAGACAAAGCTTCTCGAAAGAAGAGTTTGAAGAAACCTTTGACTGTAAATTGGATTTTGCAAATGAGGCACTAAGTAATATTTTGATATGGGATTATCGACCTGTAATAAAAGTGAACGATTCCCCAGATGAGATGAAAGTAAAGACTCTGCAAGATATCCGGCATCTTGTTATAGAATTGGATTATGACAAGAATTGGGAAGGACCTGAGGTGAGGTTAGATTGCATTACTTATAAAAAGGACGATCCCTATGAAATGGAAATTATGCAGGCAGAGCTTGCAGGGGGTGGATATCGTGAGGGGGATTTACCGGATCCGATCACGATAGAGGATGCGTCGTATTATATTTCTGAAGGCAACGAGAATATGATAAGCTCTTTTCATGAGAATGACGAATATTTTTTATGGATATCGGCAAGAATCATTGACTTATTTAAAATGGAAGAAGAGCCGACGCATGAGAAAGTCGTAGAGAGATATCAGGAGAGATTACCGGTAGATTATATCGAGGGAGTAACTGAGCTGCTGCTTCGTCATGAAGATTAGTATTCATAGGAACCTGTTATTGGTATCACTGATTTACTGTTTGGTTACTGTTCACACCCATAACAAAGTCTATCCTATGATTTCGGCAAATGTATCCAATTCGGAGACGCTTTCGCTTAAGCTTCATTACGTAGCGGTACATAAGGCTCCAAAATACGGAGCCCAAGTACCGACGAATGCAAATACTCCTTATCGGATATCATTTGTCGAAATCATAACATGGTATACATGATGGGTGTGAACAGTAACTTTCCCTGAGTTTTCTTGCGTTTTTATAACTAGTATAACTTGACTATCGTCAAAC
>ENA-UOOR01004408-UOOR01004408.1-fermentation-metagenome-genome-assembly--contig:-NODE-4408-length-11246-cov-10.015816_pt1 | contig 11246 bp, 12 predicted proteins | sample MGYA00245780_ERZ724029 | MGnify/ENA primary metagenome ERZ724029 (study PRJEB28704, sample SAMN03018315) | fermentation metagenome | biome: anthropogenic terrestrial biome; feature: soil... | reverse complement strand
TAATTATCCCGATACAATATATTGATAGCCTAATACCAGTCAAACACTATATATTCTATTGGGACCTTTTAAATAGGATACAACGCAAAAAGCTTGGTAACTAATTAGCTTGACTTTTGCTTAGGGGTTGCAAAATTCTATATTTGTAATAAGCATTTTCTGGTAGGAAATGGATTTGGCTGTGGCAGGTAATTATGCACTTCCCTCGTATAGGACATATAATGGGAGAATGCAATTATTCTTTATTATACCAAGAAATCAGAGATTTTTACATGTCAACATGGCGATGGGCTTTTTCGTTGTCTTATCTTTCATTATTTAGACCGGCCAATGGGTACTATTTGTTCAGAATTTGTTGAGAATAAAGTATTACTCTATACAAAGAAGTAGTTATTGTCGAGGAAAGGAAGTGTCATCAATGAGCAATAATTTAAGGCGTAAGCCAAACCTAGTCGGAATAATCCTCTTCCTGATCGCTTTCCTTACTTTTTCTTCGTTGCTTCAGGCCGATGGTGAATTACGGCCAGCTACCGAGGAAGAGAAGAGCTTTCACCGTAGGATGTTATCGGCTATCATCACAGTAGTTCCATCCGGCCCGACAAACTGGGATACTATGCGGCAAACTACCTACGAAGAGTTGGAATATATGGGAGCTCCAGCAGTATTTGGGGTCAAACCAATGCCCATGACCGTATCCTATTATGCCCGGTGGGAAGATACGGTAAAAAAAGAGTTAGCGCAAAGCAAAATTAACGAAGCTTTAGAAAAGGCGGCGGAAAAGGACTTCCAGTTACAAACAGAGGCTAGCGAAACGGTAATGTCAAAACAAGAGGCTTATGAGAAAGAGATGCTGAGCTTAATCGAGAAAATAACAGTCGCTACGGAAAAAAATGATTTTGCCGCTCTGGAACAGATCGGCAAAGAAATAGAGCTTCTTGAAAAGAAATACCTAGTGGAGGACGGTCCAAGTTTTTATGAACAAGAGAAAGAACGGATCTTACGAGAAATGAGCCCCCATGATCTCTCTTTAAGTCTCAACATTGAGGTTAATTCCTTTCAAACCCTTGATTGGGGTAGTCCCCTCAAGGTTGAATCGCCGATCGCTAGTTTACAAGTATACCGCTCCGCAGGAAAGAATATCCCCGAATGGCAAGAAGGTATAACCTATATTTGCCTCGGTAAAGGATGGAAACTGGTTCAAAATGGAGAGAGCAACTACTTAGAAGCTACTCCCAATCCTAATCTCCCTCTCACTGTCGCCCAGACTATTTTAGTATCGGTTCAAGGCGACCAGAAACGGGTGCGACCATTCATTGAAAAAATCGACTGGAACACACTGAAAAGTTTAATACAATAAGCTGAATCGACGGGCTTTTCCATTAACCTCTCCTAAGTCAATACCTGTTCACCATACTGGTGGACAGGTATCTTCCTTTTATTCTTTTTCTTTTCTATAAGAACAGAGTTGATGTGTTTTCGTCCACACCTTTTCACTTGCTAAGGTCCAGGGAACCTTGATCCCAACAAAATAGTTATGTTCGATCTGCGGAAGGTAGTTACCCCCTTTAACTTTCTTTACTTAAAACTCGCTTGTTGTTCTCGTGCACACTCCGCTCGTATTCAGTTGTAAAAACCATCTCTTCCCCTGCCCCTAGTCTTCTCAGATAATCAATAGCACCCAATAAATCCTCACCCGTCAGCCCCATAGAATGACCGGCCATAATCATTTTAGGGCTAAATGCTATATATTTCTCCAGAGTTTTAATATAGGTCTCCAAGTCATTATCTTCAACATAAATAAGCGGTTTTTCTAAATTATCCCCAGCGTACAGGAGCTTGTCATCATGATCAAAAAGAGAAATACTATCATCCGTATGTCCGGGACTATAGAAAAGTTCAATCCCCTCTTCTGGATAACAGAACCGGTCGCTAAAGGTAATTGTAGGAAGCTTTTTCTCCGTTCGACCACGGATCTGCTTCTTATGCGCCTCTATCTGTTTCTCCCAGTATCGATCAAGATATGCTCGGCATTTACCATGGCTGATGATCTCTTCGCTAAAAGCACAGTTTCCCCAGACATGATCCCAATGAAAATGGGTATTGACGATAATCGCTTTTTTCCCTATCATCTTCTCCAGATCAACCAAAATCGGTTCCATACTAAGAGAACCGCAGAAAGTATCAACTATAAAGACCTTTTTCTTCGTTTCAACTAGATAGACGAAGGTGTCTATCCCTAGATCATGAAAAATATAAGCAGTAGACCTATTACTAATCTTTTCTTTTTTCAAGCCCATTCTCCTAACATCCTTAATCAAAGCTAATTGCGTTGTTACCTCAATTACAATTATTCTTTCGCGAAAAGTATAGTATCCGGTTGACAACCTGTAGTAAAATTAATCTTATCAGACTAATCTTGGAAGTGGATTAATAGCTTTAAGCTCCGGTAAATTTTCATCAAAAGATAGGAAGTGTTTGTCAATGACCCTCCACCCTTACGTCACCGCTGTAATCGCTGAACTGATCTTCGGTTTTTCCTTTATGTTTACTAAAGGCGCCCTTAACTTTGTGACCCCCAATCAATTGTTAGCCTTCCGGTTCATGACAGCAGCGCTGACCATGACTCTCCTTTGGGCGCTGCGCATTATTAAGATTGAATTAAAGGGTCGGGCTCTGGGAGGGGTCTTGGCTCTGGCTGTCGTTCAACCGGTGTTATATTTCTTCTGTGAGACCATAGGGGTAAACCTAACCACCTCATCAGAAGCCGGCCTGATGATTGCCTTGATTCCTGTTTTCGTTACCGTGCTGGCCGCCTTTACCTTGAAAGAAATCCCCAATCCCCTGCAGGTAGGTTTCATCTTATTATCGGTGGTCGGAGTAGGATTTATTATCCTCGGTGGGAAAAAGGTTTCCACCTCCGGTCAGACTTTCGGTCTTGCGGCTCTCTTGGGGGCAGTGATTGCGGCGGCCATTTATAATATTCTCTCCAGGCGTCTCTCCACCCAATTTCGTCCGGTGGAGCTAACTTTCGTCATGATGTGGATGGGCGCGCTCTTCTTCGGGGGCGCAGCTGTTATTGAAGGACTTAGCCGGAACGGAACGATCAATTTTATTACCCTGCTTAGAGTAGAAGAAGTACGGACAGCCGTGTTATATCTGGGGATCTTCTCCTCCGTTGTGGCCTTCTTCGGAATGAACTACTCCCTCTCAAAAATCGAGGCGTCCCGGAACGCGGTCTTTGCTAATCTTTCTACTGTTGTTGCGGTCATCGCCGGCGTCTGTTTCCGGGGAGAGCCTTTCTACTGGTACCACCTGGTAGGAGGAATCCTGATTCTGATCGGAGTCTGGGGGACTAACCGCTTTTCTTATTAGCAACCAACCCTACCAGAAAATATTAAATTAGTCCCTCTTCCGGTCGCTCCCGTTTGTTATAGAATTCAGTGATCGCCCTTACCAGTAATTCCACTTCACGGTCGTTAGATCTGCGGTTTAAGATGCTCGCCACCGAGATTGAGCTTCCCCAGAATTTTTCATTGGCTTCATTATCCGTACTAATAATTGAACCTTCCAGGGAGACCCCGGCAAACAGACCTTTGCTCTTGGAATAACTATAAATCTCAGCCTTAAATCCGCCATCGGTTCCCACCCCAGTTTGTCTGCCTACCTCCCCGGCGGCGATCGCCAGATCCCCGCCCAAAGTAACCTTATCCCCAGTAAATCCTTTCATCCCTCGTTCATTCATAATCACCATTACCAAAGCGGTTGCTTGAGCCCCAAGCTGCAGCCCCCAGGAAGCGCCCGCGATACTTACGAAATGTGGCCCATACCAGACGTTTTTTTCCCGCTCCCGCTTGAGAACGATACCCCGTCCGTATCTTCCCCCAAACACTAAACCGACCTTGATCACAGAAGGAAAAATCGCTATCCCCTCCGCGTTTTTCAGTAAAGAGCTCATTACTTCCGTATCCTTCTCCATCAGCATAGCATGGATCGCTTCAGTGGCTTCACTAATTAGCGCCTGGGGCGTTTCAGCGGCAAACACTAGGGTGTATGGTTCAAAAACTAACGATAGTAAACAGGCCATCATCGTTAGGTATAAAACTTTTTTCAAAAGACACGCCTCCCTTTTTTTCGTTGTATCCTTTTTAAAAGTTCCCAATACAATATATAGTGTTTATTGTTTATTAGGCTATCAATATATTGTATCGGGATTATTAAATCAAAAGACAACGCAAAAAGCCCAGATCTCAGAAGATCTTTACTTATTAGGGGTCCTCACTTTCACTAAGAACTTCCCCATAATAAGTAACAAGTTTTGGGAAATATTTCAGTTCTTCTTTTCCTTTGTCACTAAGTTTATATATTCCTCGTTCTACCCTTTCAAACCACCCATAAAAGTTTTTATTTAATATTGATAAGGTCTTTTTCCCTGTGCCTAATGCTCTTAGTTCCTTTGGCGCTAATTGACCATATTTTTGTAAACAACAAGCGATCTGAATAACATTCTCCTTATAAGCGGTCATTAGCTTTTTTCCTGCGCTGCCTCCTACATTGTAATTCCCATGTCGTCCTTCAATTTCCGAGATCAGGTTTTTTGCTTTCTTCTTCGTCGCCCGCCTATTTTTTTCTCGATCGAACGGGGAAGGATGCAAGATAATATCTACTTCTGGAGTCTCTTCCTTAAAAGATACAGTTATTAGCCCTAATTCCAACCTTCTTACGAGAAAACATAAATCTTTCCACTTTCTCGAGAAGATACTGTAGTTTGGTTTTTGAATGGCAATGTATACATCCTCCGCCAGTCGCTGACGTTTAACCGCCTGGATTAGTAAGTCCAGATTAAGACGGCGTTTTAATTCAATAATGATTAATTCATCATCTTTTGAGACAGTAATATCACAGTCTTTGACTTCACCATGCACTTCGTAACCAAGCTTTTCAAAATAGTCATATATTGGCTGAAATAATTGTGTCTCCCAGATTCGTTCCGATTCTTTCATTATTTGCTCCATTCAGAGTAATAAGCTGTAAAATACAACTTCTAGTCCAGCTATTTTGTAGCCATTTTGATTTTTACTATTACATACCAACTTATGACGGCGAAACAAAACATGGAAGTCATCATTTCTATAAAATGAGCCCATCTAACCATATCAGGAAAGAGGATATTGGGAATAATAAGGACTACCGCCGGACATAAATAGACCAGACATAAACTGATTAGTAAGGCTTTACTCTTTCCCCTCATCATATAAACCAGTGGCATGATCGATAAGGTAAATAGAATTCCTCGCAAAAATTGAAAGGGATAGATAATTGCATTTTCTTGATAATTAAGTATTAGTTTTTCAATAAAACTCGTTTTTATCGCATTTCCAGAATAAAACACTCTTACCTCCCGGAATTGCCAGGCAATAAAATAACCAAATATAAAATAAACAGCAACATAACATAATCCGAGTATGATTACTTTTTTAACCAAATCCCTTGTCTCGATCAAGCTTTCATTACCCGAACTTTTCCTCTCTTTTCCAAACATTTTAATGGATAATGGAACAGCAACTAATATAGGGATAAAATTAGTAAGCGCGATTAAAACAATATCCATTTTTGTTAAAATCGCGAACGCATTGCCAAAAAACCACGTTTCAATTTGTGTCATGAAGCAATAAACCATAAATAAGACAAACATTGTTCCAAAGAGCAGTTTTTTCCCATGCCAATTTGAATGTTTCACAAGGTATATAATAGTAACACAAAGCCATAAATTGTTTAAAAACAAAAATATAAGTGATGAAGGATCAGAGTTTGATGTTGCCGCTTTAAATGTTTCAGAATAGGGAACCAGGGCAGAACCAATAATAAATATAACACTAGCAACAAATACAACGAGCATCGTTTTGAATACTGTTTTCATAAGATAAAACCCCTTTCTAAACTATTGTTTTCCCAAACATCCCGGTCTTAACTTGGGTGTTTATTAATTCCTTTAAACTTCTTTTATTCACAAGGCTTTTATGCTTCGATAGGTTTAGTCCTTATAAGCACAGACTAGCTTAAAATCTGCCCTTTCATACCCGTTTTCTTCACTAGGTACACCGTATTCTGAGCGATCATTATAGTTATTCGCTTTAAAAACCATCCCACCTTCTCAAGTTTTTCTTATTCTAAAACATACTAGCTTATTCTAAATAATTTGAAACAGGAGCGGATTTAGCTTGAAGACCAAGAAAACAATTACCTAAGCCTCCACGTCTATGGGTTCTTGACGAGGTTTTAACGTTTATTAGGAAAGAGCGCCGTAAAATTGGATGTTTTTCGGAACAAAAAAAGTTCTTTCTCGTTTGAATTAGTAAAGAAAAGACCAACTAAGTCCTTAACTTTCATCCGGAGCTAGCTTGCATAAGCCGCCATTCATGCGAGCAACCAGTAACAAGAGGTATTTTCTAATGAAATTTTAATCTTCGTCAAATGGATTTTGAAGGTTGTACTGCTACAATAAGGCCATATCAAATACAGGAGGTTATATCTATGGTTGATTTTGAACTAGTTGAAAAGCTACGTGAAAAGGCCAACATCTCATATGAGGAGGCCAAGGCGGCACTGGAAAAAACAAATGGTGATATCCTCGAGGCGATAATAAATCTTGAAAAGGAGAATCGTATCGAAGCTCCGAAAGACGGCGGTTATTACAACTCAAAGGATTCTGATCATAACACTGGAAACAGCGCTCATTACAGGGATTCAAAAGGCGACTTCAGGGGAGCCGACGGTACATCATTTAGAGAAATGGCCCGCAGGTTTTTTAAATGGTGCGGCAAGCTGTTCAGTAAGGGGAACAGAAACAGCTTTGATATCTCCAAAGATGGGGTCAAGGTCATGAGCATTCCGGTCACCGTATTGGTACTGCTGTTATTGTTCATATTCTGGCTCACACTTCCACTCATTGTTATCGGGCTCTTTTTTGGGTACAGATACAGCTTTGCTGGTCCGGACCTAGGCAAAGAAACCGTCAACCGTACTTTGGATTCTGTTGCTACCGCGGCTGAAAATCTAAAAAAGGAAGTCAAGGTCAATAAAAATGAAAGAGCTGATGGGGAAAATCCTAATAATTGAGGATGAAGAGAAGATCGCGCGATTTCTTGAGCTCGAATTGGAATTCGAGGGCTATCAAGTAGATAAAGCCTTTAACGGAAGGGACGGGTTGGAGCTGGCACAAACCTGCCCCTTTGACCTTATTCTGCTGGATATCATGCTGCCGGGCCTTAATGGGATTGAAGTGCTGCGCAGACTACGTCAATTCACCGATATACCAATCATCCTACTTACGGCACGGGATACTGTTATCGACAAAGTCGCCGGACTGGATGGCGGTGCTAATGATTATGTTACCAAGCCTTTTGCCATTGAGGAACTGCTTGCCCGTATCAGAGCTGCGCTTAGGAAAAGGGCGGCCAAAGGCTCCAAACCATCATCAATTCTTGTGTCAGGAGCATTGACGATTGATGTTCTGAGCCGTGAAGCACGCGTCAATAACGAGTTAATCGATCTGACAAAGCGTGAATTTGATGTATTGCACTACCTTTTATTAAACAAGAATATTGTCATTGAGCGGGAAACCCTGCTTGAAAAGATTTGGGGCTATGACTTCACAGGCGGAACGAATGCGGTTGATGTGTATATTAGATACCTCCGCGCTAAAATTGAAGAGCCGTTTGGGCTTAAATTCATTTATACGGTTCGGGGAGTGGGGTATATGATCAAGGATGAGTGAAACAAATAATATCCGTATACCTAAAACGACTGACAAAACCCGTTCGTCCCTAGTTTTAAAGCTGAATTTGCAGATGCTGGCCAGGCTGTTTGCCGGATTTTTCTTCATCAACTTCCTGATCATAGTTTTGACGCTCTTTGCTACACTGTGGAAGATCGAAACTGGCGCCAGGGATTTGAGCGCTGCCTTTAAGTCAGCAATAGAAAATCAAGACACCCAAAGCTTGAAGCTAGGGAACTATCAGATCTTGGTTGTGGATAAAATGCCAAAGGGATTCTCCCTTCCCTCTGTTATCCTAGAGCGTTTGCCAATGAAGCATAAAGGAGCGCTCAGAAGCTTCAGCATTGAAAAGCTCATTCCTGAAGCAACCATGAGGCTTGATGATTTACGGTTTAGAGAGAAGATAGGCCTGGTAAGGTATAACATCTCTTTTCTTGCTAATGACACGGTATATCAGGTGAAGTATGCATTAGGTAAGGATCTGAGATTTTTTTTATCTTTGTTCCTCATTTTACTGGCATGTGAATTGCTGATCCTCATCGATAATATGGCTAAAGGGTCACGTCCGATCAAAAAAACGCTGAGGCCATTATCTGAACTGGCAGAGACAGCAAGGCGCCTCAATGAAGAGATGTCTTCCATGCGGTCGGGCGCCAAGGGCTCGTATATAAAGGATATAGCCGGCGTGATCAGCAGTATCGATGCCAACAGGCTAGACAGTAGGATAGCTGTGGACCATGCGCAAAATGAGCTAAAGGATTTAGCTTACGCGATCAATGAGATGCTAAGCCGTATCAATGCCGCCTATCAATCGCAGGTAAGGTTCGTATCTGATGCCTCCCATGAACTTCGAACCCCGATCTCAGTGATTCAGGGATATATCAACCTTTTGGACCGCTGGGGCAAGTATGACCAGAAAACCATGGAAGAAGCGATCGATGCTATCAAAAGCGAGACCGAGAGCATGAAAGAGTTGGTAGAACAGCTTTTATTCCTCGCGCGGGGCGACAACGAAACCATACACCTTAATAAAGAAACATTTGATTTATGCGACCTGATAGATGAGATCGTCTATGAAACGCAAATGATCGATCCCAGCCATAATTATGAAGTAGAGATTAAAAAGCCTGCTGTGATCAACGCTGACAGACAACTTTTCAAGCAGGCTATCCGTATTCTCATCGACAACAGCATCAAATATACGCCGTACGGCGAAAAGATCACGATTAGAGTCGCTGCCACTGATGATGAAGCGCACATCACTGTTCAGGACAATGGCATAGGTATACCTACGGAGCATTTGGCTGATATCTTTGAACGCTTTTACCGCTCCGATGAATCCAGGGCAAGGAAAACAGGGGGATCAGGACTTGGCCTGTCAATCGCCAAATGGATAGTTGAGCGTCATGGAGGTCATTTTGAAGTCTTAAGCAGAGAAAATATAGGCACGCGAATAACAGTAATCTTGCCAAGTGGTTCTATAGTATGATACACCATAAACAGGAAGAATATATACGACATCACCTTATTAAGTGAAATAAAAAGCTGCCCCAAACCGCTAATTTGCAATGGTACCGGCTGTTTCATCTTAAAATGATATAAGTTTTGGATACAATTCTTCTTTTTGTCCACACTACTGATGGAGGTGTTGATAATAAATATGAATCTGACAGACAAAGAACGAACACTGCTTCAGGACCAAAAAAGCCATGAGAAAATCTGTGTCCAAAAGTATAAGGATTATGCAAATTTGGCTTCTGACCAACAACTTAAAGAGATCTTTAATCGTAATGGCCAAACCGAACAGGAGCATCTAAACACGATCAATCAACTTTTAAACGGCCAAATTCCCAACATGAACCAGCAGAGGAAAAGCGGGTCCAATCAACAAGCCCAACAGCAAATGCAGCAACAACAAACTAATAACTTTCAAATCCAAAGTAATCTCACCAACAACCAATTCCAAGATCAGAATTTGTGTACCGATATGCTGATGACGGAAAAATATGTTTCCGGGGCTTACGATACGGCGATTTTCGAATTCAGGGATCCCCAAGTGCGCCAGGTTCTTAACCATATCCAAAAGGAAGAACAGCAGCACGGGGAAGCTATCTTCAACTATATGCAGAGCATGGGAATGTATAATCCACAGTAAAATGTTTCTTCGAGGACAGGGCCTTGTCTGCAGGGAAAGGGCAAGGCCTTGTTTTATAAAAAGATAATCCGCCTGACATTATCCTTCTTTTAGCTACCGAAATGCAACGGAAAGATCTCCTTCCCTTTAAAAGATTGGGTCTTCCTTTGGTTGTCCTGGATAGCAACTTCTCATCAGAGAAGATCGATACCATTATTATTAATAATAATACCAAAGATCTATAGGTTGAGCGCCATCTCTGTTGCAATCGTATGCCGCTCTAGCCATTGGAGCAAATCTGTGGTGACTTCGTCACGATTAATCTCATTGAGCATCTCATGACGTCCGTCTGGATAGAGTTTATAAGTTAAATCCTTTATCCCAAGCTGCCGATAACTTCTGACAAGTCTGCGCACTCCTTTACCATTCATCCCCACTGGATCTTTGGCGCCGGAGAAGATATAAATCGGTAGCTCCCTCGGCGTCTTTTTCCGGTTCTTCTTCTTATATGTTTCTTTTAAGCCGCGGAAGAGATCATAATAGAGCCCAACCGAAGAGATTCCGCCGCAGTACGGATCATTTATATATTTGTCGACTTCTTCTCGATCCCGGCTCAGCCAGTCAAAGGGAGTACGAGCGGACTCAAATCCTTTATTATAATTACCAAAAGACAGTTTATTCAATTTCGGACTGGCGGGACGCGGTCCTTTTTGGGACAATTCCCTTTTAGCAATTGCAATGCCAAGATTAAGAATGATAGAACCGGGACTGTCGTTAGAGCCGGAGAGAATAACGCCTTGCAACTCTTCGCTGTGTTTTATTAGATAATTTTGCGTTAAAAACGAACCCATACTATGTCCGAAAAGAAAAAGGGGCAAACCCGGATTTTCTTTTTTAATGAGACAGGTCAGTTCATATAGGGTGTTTACTGAGGCATTGAACCCATCCTCTCCCCAATAACCTAAATCCTCGAGGGACTGAACGGTATTTCCATGACCGCGGTGATCATTGGCATAGACCAGATAACCATGGGCCGTTAAAGCCGTCGCTACCCGCCGGTAACGCGCTGCTGTCTCCGCAAGTCCATGGGCAATCTGAACGACGGCTTTCGGCTGTTTTCTCTCCGGTGACCACTTATAAACAAAAATTCTCTCCCCCGAACGCTCGATAAAAGTAAAAGTCTCCTCCATCTTAATAATCCCTCCTAAAAGTTTTTACTCATGGCCATGAAAGCTTAGAGCTTCCCTACCAAATCTAAAGCAGCAGGCTCCTTGGAAAAAAAGGTCACTCCTTGATGCTTATTTTACCCGCACAATTCCAGATGTCGATTCGCCCTAC
>ENA-UOOR01004406-UOOR01004406.1-fermentation-metagenome-genome-assembly--contig:-NODE-4406-length-11248-cov-4.245957_pt1 | contig 11248 bp, 13 predicted proteins | sample MGYA00245780_ERZ724029 | MGnify/ENA primary metagenome ERZ724029 (study PRJEB28704, sample SAMN03018315) | fermentation metagenome | biome: anthropogenic terrestrial biome; feature: soil; material... | reverse complement strand
GGCATAAAGAGCATCCTCCTTTACGGGAATATTCACTTGCAATTCCTACTCTTCCCTGGAGACACTCTGTTATGCAAGTTTAAGCATAGTTAGATTTTACCTTGCTCTTGCAAAGCGGTTACTTTGTCTCTTACTTTTAAGTATTCGGAAATAAGGGTATCTAATTTAGAGCCGATCGCTACAGCATCACTTTCTGCCAGCGCTATGGGTTTGAGAGAGGCCGCCTGTCCCCCGAAATCCTGTTTGACAGCGATAATCTCGCTTTTTAACCTAGACAAGCGCTCCTCTAAATCCCCCATACTCTCTACCCTCACCCGCACATTTCTTACTACGGTTAATATAGCATATTGTACCTTTTATATCAAGATGACGTCCCGGTATGTCCAAACCCCCCTGAGCCCCGTTGGGTACTAGTTAATGCAGATACTAAAACCAATTTTGCCTGCGTAACTTGGGTGAAAATAATTTGTGCTACCCTATCTCCCCGAGAAACAATAAAATCCTGATTTCCCAAATTAATAAGAATAATTCCAATCGGTCCACGATAATCAGCATCAATTGTGCCTGGTGTGTTCAGACATGTTATGCCGTAACGTAAGGCTAGTCCACTTCGAGGGCGGATCTGTCCTTCAAAGCCCGGAGGAATAGCTAAACTCAAACCTGTTGGAACCAATTGCCACTGACCCGGCTTTATGGTAACAGGCTCAGTTACTGCTGCCTTAAGGTCAAGCCCGCTGGCGCCGGTACTCATGTATTGGGGCAAACCCAAATCCTGACAATCAGGTTCTAAACGCACCTCTACTTCAATTTGCACTTTTAGACCCCTCCTTTAGGAAGAACCATTGCAGTAGAATATTCTTGAGTTAATATTTCTTTAGCGATTTCAACTACTGCATCTGCAGTAATATTATCAATAAGCTCTATTAGCTCGTTAGGTGACTTAACTTTTTCCCCAAATAATTCAGATTTCCCTAGTCGTCCCATACGACTGGCTGTGTTCTCCAAGTTTAACACTAAAGAAGCCTTGATCTGTTCTTTAGCCCGGTTCAATTCGTCTATAGCTAAATTGTTATCCAGAATATCACTAAACTGCTCTTGCACAATAGTAATTACTTCAGGAATATTTTCTCGGCTCGTACCTGCGTAGACCCCGAAAACTCCGGTATCGTGGTAGGCAGCATGATAAGTATAGGTCGTATAAACTAGCCCCCGTTCCTCCCGTAATTCTTGGAACAAACGAGAACTCATTCCACCACCTAAAATATTATCTAAAATTAACAAAGCATATTTACGGTCATCAATTCTGGAGATTCCTTTAACTCCAAGGCAAATATGGGCTTGTTCAATTTCTTTAATTCGTTCTAACCGATTCGAGTGGTAGAAAGGTAACTCTTGTACCACTTGTTTACCCTGTCCGGTCCACTCGCCAAAATATTTACTAATCTCTTCGACTACTCGTTCATGATTGATATTTCCAACTACCGCCACAACTAGATTATCTGGGGTATAACGCTGGTTACGATATTCCAGAAGGCTTTCTCTGGTAAATGCAGTTAACGTCTCCTGACTACCTAGGATTGGGCGGCCTAAAGGATGCTGATCAAAAACGGCCTGACTAATTAAATCATGAACTAATTCATCAGGCGAGTCTTCATACATTTTGATTTCTTCTAAAACTACGCCTTTCTCTCGCTCCAACATCTCTGGTTGATATTGGGAGTAGAGTAGCATATCCGCCAGTAATTCAACACCCTTAGAAAAATGTTGATCTAACAATTTTGCAAAATAGCAGGTATATTCCTTACTAGTATAGGCGTTGACCTGACCGCCAATAGTATCGAAAGCAACGGCAATTTCTTTAGCTGAGCGGGTCGACGTACCTTTAAAGGTCATATGTTCGATTAAATGTGATAAACCTGATTGCTCTGAGGCTTCATGCCGAGAACCAGCTCTAAACCAAAAACCTACTGAAACCGAGCGAACGTGGTTTAGTTCTTCAGTAATAATGCGCACTCCATTGTTTAATACTGTACGCTGATAATGCATATTCTACCTCTCTTTCCTGTCACCCTTCGTTCGATTATACCAGATTAACCCTTAGTTGCAATATCGTGCTGATAAAGTTAAAACCGTGATGCATAGACGAATATTGCTTAAAGGCTCTCTTCCTCAAAACTCGAATACGTTAGGTATCTTTACTTATAGCTTTGCCGACTAATATAGATATTAGTAAAATGCTGCAAAGGAGCCCATACATGGTTCGCAACTCTCTAGTAATTTCACTATTGGCCATTATTCTAAACTTCGTTGGGATCTTCGGGTTTATTGGAGGAGACCGAACCAAGAATCCGTCCGCTTCAGGTCTGGAAGATGTTGGTTCCAGTAACCAAATTAACGCCGTTACACTACCTACTGGCGGCAAAGTACAAACTGGAGACTATGTTCAGATCTCTGGTAATATCGTTAATTTAAGGAGTGGTCCTGGCACTAATTACCCTATATTAGGCCAAGCTACTAACGGGCAAATAGCCACCTTAGAAGGTGGTAGCCAAGGATGGGTTAAACTCCGCTTCCAAGATAACCTAACCGGTTGGAGCGCGGACTGGTTAGTTAAACCGGCCCGAACAACAACAGCTCAAATACCGCGTCATGTACCTTCTGGGACCCAGGTTCTGGGCTATTATGCTACTAGCGCTCCTGGGGATACCTCGGCTTGGAATTCCTTAAATACTGCTAAAAACCAACTTACTGGGGTCGTACCCTTTCTCTTTACTGTCGACGGTTATGGTAATATTTCTGGCGAGAACGACTGGAAGGTAATTAACCAGGCCAAACAAGCCGGACAGACTACTTTAGCTCTGGTCCATAACATTGCCGGTGACTGGTTTGACTCCGGGGTTGCCCATAATTTACTTTCCCGCCAAGTGAATAGAACCAGAGCCGTCAATAACATCGTAAAAATCATCCACGACTATGGTTATAATGGGGTCAATATTGACTTTGAATCAATTGCTCCTGCTGATAGGCCTTATTTAACTACTTTTGTCCGAGAACTATCTTGGGCTCTCCGTCCCAAAGGATATTTATTAACCCTTTCTATCCCGGCTAAAACTGGGGATGACCCAACCAATAAATGGTCAGGAGCCTATGATTATAAAGCAATTGGGGAGTATGCAGACTGGGTAATGCTTATGGCTTACGATGAAAACTACCGTACCGGTTCTCCTGGTCCTGTAGCTTCCATCGGTTGGGTCGAAAAAGTAGTCAAATATGCAACTTCGGTAATCCCTAGAGAAAAGATTATCCTAGGCATTCCAGGTTATGGCTATGACTGGCCGACCAATGGTAAACCCGGTCGTTCAGTAAGCTATACCCAAGCGATGGCGATTGCCAAAGCCAATCAGATCACCCCAAAATGGCATACTGTCCATAAAGTACCCTACTTTTCCTATGTTAATAATGGTTTAGTGCGTCAAGTCTGGTTCGAATCTAGCTGGAGCCTAGAACATAAACTTAAACTAGTCAAAGATTATGGGCTCAAAGGAGTAGCTTTGTGGCGACTAGGCTTAGAAGACCAGCGAACCTGGTCGGTAATCCAAAATCACCTTTTTTAAACGGCTAGGTTAAGGGGCAATAATTTGCGATACGGTTAATAACTCATAGCCTTTAACCTTGAGGTCCTTGATAATTGAAGGTAATGCTTGTAATGTTGGTTCAGTGGGGTGCATTAAAACTAGAGCGCCATTTTGGGCCTTCCCCACTACCCGCTCGTAGATAATTTGGGAAGCAGGCCGTTTCCAGTCCACAGTATCCAAAGTCCATAAAATTGTACGGTACCCTAAGGTCGCCGCAGTTCGTAAAAGCCGTTCATCATATTCACCGGCTGGGGGCGCAAAAAGTTTTACCGGCGTGGCTCCGGCAGTAACCATAACTTCCTGAGCTTTAGTTATCAGCCTCTGTTGTTCCTCTATACTCATTTTTCGTGGTTGCCCATGCCAATAACCATGGTTAGCGATCTCATGCTCTGCAGCAACAATCTGTTGAAATAAGTTAGGAAAGCGTTCTACCCAGTCGCCGATGAAAAAGAAGGTTACTTTTACGTCTGCGTCCCGTAAAACCTGGAGCATTCCTGGAATATACTCATTGCCCCAAGCTACGTTAATCATTAGCGCCATAGCTTGTTTTGTGAGATCGCCGCGAAAAACCGGTTGAAAATAGACATGGGTTATTTCTGGGTACACCGGTTTCAGCACCGCCCTTACCTTTTCGCCTTCAGCAGCCGTCAATACCAGTCGTTTTGTTTCTGCCATGGCTAATCTGCGCCCTAAGGTTTCTGGGATAACCCGCCCACCTTTCAGATCATAATAGGCGTTTTGCGGGGCTACTTCTAATTGGTTGGCTAACTCCTTTAGCACTAGATCTAACTCGTCAGGCAGCAACCTCCCTACTTGATAACTTTCTAATTCTACCTGAGGCGCCACCCCATACCACCGTCGATTTAAACTAACAACTAAATTAGGTATAAGTAACCCTAAAGTTAGACCGATTAGTAGTAAGATAACCCAAACTAAGGGGCTTCTTTTCACCGCTCAACCCCCTCCCTAGCAGCAGGTAAGAGGCGTTGAACTCCATTGGCATCAATGAAATAATTTTCATTGTAAATTAGCTGCGAAATAGGAACAATTTTATATCCAGCCGCTTTTAATCGGGGTATTAAAATGCGTAATGCCGGCAAAGTATTCTGCCCGTTATTATGAAACAGTACAATTGAACCTGGCCGCACCTGGGAAAGGACTCGATTTACTATATACTCAGCTGACGGGTTACGCCAGTCCAGTGAGTCTATCGACCACTGAATAGTTTGGTAATTTACAGCCTTAGCAACCTCTAGAACTTTATTACTATATTCGCCAAAGGGTGGACGAAAAAGGATCGGCTTGAACCCGGTAATATCCATAATCAGCGCATGGTTGCGTTCTAATTCATGGCGAATTTCAGTAGGCGCAAGGGAATTTAAATGGGGATGAGAATAAGTGTGGTTGCCTATTTCATGACCGCTAGCCACAATTTTACGGGCTTGATCTGGATATTTTTCTAACCAATAGCCTCCAAGAAAGAAGGTTGTTTTGATCCCTTCTTTTTCAAAAAGCTCTAAAAAAGCTTGAGTATATTCGGCGCCCCAAACCGCATCTAAAGAAATAGACATTACTTTATCCGAACGCTCTACTTCGTAAATAGGCAACAGCCTTTTCTCAGTTAGCCTGCTGATAACAGCTATACTTCCCTGCCACAACAAGTTCTGGGCTACCACCAGCAATAAAATAACGAAAAAACCCAATAAGGCTAATTGCCAACCCCGGCCCTTAACATAGATGAGCATAAATCAAACCTCCCGCGCATCATCAAGGGTATGTTTATGCGTCAGGAGGTCCAAAAAGTATTTCTCTTAATTTACAATTTTAAATCGCAAAATTATGATCGCCAATAACAGCTGTGATTGTTCTCGTTTGCCACCAGGCTAAAGCCTTGGATTTCCGGGGATTATAGAAGAATAGAGCTCCCCCAGAAGGATCTTCACCTAAAAGAGCTTTCTCTACAGCCAGTCGTGCTCCCTCATCAGCTGTCATCTTAATCATACCGTTCTCAACAGAGAGAAACTGACCCGGCTCCATAATTACTTCCCGTACCGTATTAGGAAAACTAGGATGCTTGATTCGATTGAGAACAACAGCAACAACGGCAACCTTTCCTTCAAAAGGTTCTCCTCGAGCTTCAGCCATTACTAACCTAGCCAGTAAATCCTTCTCCTCTGTAGTCAGGGTCAATATCGGTTTCTGTACAGGTCGTTCCGGTATTTTTTCTAGCGGCTTTTCGATTGAAAACTTTACTGCTGGTTGTTCCGTTAATCTTTTCTCCGGCAGATTAGATAACGAAATTCCTACCGATACCGCAGCCACAGAAAGGTTAAACTTAGGGTTTTCACCACCGGTTAATACCGCATTGGTTCCTGAGCCGGTTTGTATTGGTAATTTGAGGAGATCCCCTACTCTAATATCATTACTATTTAAGTTATTTAAGGCCATTAGTCCTTCAACAGAAGTACCCGAAGCTTTAGCCAAACTGTAGAGGGTATCACCTTTATTTACTAGATAATACTCCCACTCTTCGGCACCAAAGCATGTCCCGGCAACAGCCATAATAAAAATTACCGCTACCAATACACCCAAAAATCGGCTATTTAGGGTTAAAAAACCCGGCCTGCTCATCTCCTCCCACCTCATTTAAAGTAAACTATGCGACATATACGATTATTCTACCTAATATTCATTTTACCTTCTCGGCCCTTATCAGATGGCATTTACCTAGTTTGCCAAATTTTTTGTAGCGTAGCTAGATTCGTAGCAAAATCACCATGGCTATCCTCAGGAGTTTCTAAAATAACTGGTAAATCCACTAATTCTTGACGGCGCATCATCTCTCGAAAACCACCCTCGCCAATAAGACCGGAACCGATATGGGTATGCCGATCCAAATGGCCGCCGAGCGCCCCGATAGAATCATTAGCGTGAATTAACTTTAAACTCTCTAAGCCACAGGTACTATCAAGTTCGTGCAAAGTCTTTTCCCAACCGCTAGCAGTCCGTAAGTCATACCCAGCCGCAAAGGAATGACACGTATCCAAACAAACCCCCAACCATTTCTGAGCTGCTGGTACTTGTCCCATTATATAAGCTAAATTGCCCCAACTACTACCAATTTCGAACCCTGCGCCAGCCTCAATCTCCAATAAAACCCTAGTCTGAAGATCCATTTCCCCTTGAATTCTAGTTAGCGCCTGGGCAACATGCTGAGCCCCCTCTTCCCATCCGGCACCGCCATGGCTGCCAGGATGAAGTACCATAAAGTCAGCACCGATCATTCCAGCTCGTAAAAGGTCTTCTTTAAGACGAGTATATGATTTACTCCTAATCTCATCCCGAGGTGAAGCCAGATTAACTAAGTAAGTAGAATGAACCGCTACATATTTGATATCCGTCTCTTGGCGAGCTAAACGAAAATCTTGAGCTTCCTGTGGATTAATAGGCTTCGCCCGCCAACCCCGGGGGTTACTAGCAAAAATTTGAATAGCTCGACAACCTAAATCCTGACCACGCTGAATTGCTTTATCAAGACCACCAGCAATAGAAACATGGCAACCAAAATACATATCTGGTCTCCTTATTCCGGCCTCCCCAATCTATCAAACCAAGTAAGAACTGGAGAATTAGCGATAATTTGACTAAAGGATATCTTCTCCGCCATATAATTTAGACCTGCTAATACTGTAAAAGCCAGAATCGAAACTGCTACATTGTTGAGGATTAAAAAATGGAGTCCAGCTAAAGCACCTAATAAATTGGCCCCTGTATCCCCGAGCATAACTGAACTTTGTAAATCGTACGGCGCCAAAACCATAATTACAGCCAAAGCCGGTACACCAACCGCAGCTAGCTGCCGAAAAATAGGCAGACTAACGCTGCTGATTATAAAGAAAAAAGGAATTACCAGTAGAAGATAGCTTTTAATAGCCCTGCCTGGTCGTAAATCTAAAAGATTAACCAAGTTGGCGCTTAACGCAATGTTCAGAGCCCCCAAAATAATAGGTAACCAACCTCTTCCTAACTGCATTGCAGCTGTTACCGCTAAAAAACCACCACCTAAAGCTTTCAAGCCACCGGTTGTTAAAGTACCCTGAACTAAATTCTTAATATGGCGCCGAAATCCCCCGTGTTCTTCTTGTCCCCCTAAATCATCGAGAAACCCTAGCAACGCAAAACCCCAAGCTAAAGCTAAGGCTGTTCCGGCCTGCCGATACCCTGCTACTAAGAGAACTAGCCAAGCTGTGCTAAGTCCAGGCAATAACATCAGCCCAGCAGAAACCGGAATTACCTGGTCACTATAGTTACGAGCAACCCAGCGGACCCGTTGAAAGAGTGGAATCATCAAAAGGATAAAAATTTCGGTAATAGTTAATGCTGCTAGTGATGCTAAAATGATTACGATTTCACTTCACTCCGTAATTGCCAGATGGTGCGACAAATATCTCTAAATTGCCGGGAGCGGTGCCGAAATCCAGCGAAATTCCGAACAGTATAGGCATGTTCCATAGGTACTGGTATCGCAATTATCGAAACTCTATTCCTTATAGCTCTGATAGTAAGGGCAAACTCTAAGCCAAAACCCTGACCCAAAGGAAGAAGTTGCGGTAAATCTGAATGGAACAAAGCTCTTTGCCCCGAAAGAAGAGCCGGGAAGCGTTGCCTGGTCAACCAGTAACAGCCCCAGTTAGCTACTGTCCGAACCAACCCAATCCCCCCGCTACCCTTAGGAGAAGTTAGGCAGGCTACCACCATTCTAGCCTTCCCGGTCAATAGGGGGTCAACCAATTGAGGATAAAAGTAGGCTGTTTCGGCTAGATCCCCGTCAAGTAAGACAATAATCTCCCCTGTAGCCTGGCGTAGCCCAACCTCCACTGCCACAGCCTTCCCCTGATTTATGGGTAACCTAACTAATTCCACTGGAAACTGGGCTGCAATTTCTGCCGTACGGTCCTGGGAGCCATCGTCAACCACAATCACCTGCTGATGTCGCTGTCTTTTAAGAACGGATTTCAGAGTAGCTGCCAGCCGCAATTCCTCATTGTACGCTGGGATGAGCACCGTTATCTGATGCACGGTTAATCTCCTCAACTAACTTAAAGATAAAACGCGCTTTTTCTTGGGAAGTACTCAAGCTCAAATTAACCGGTTGAACCCAAAGACCAACCTGGATAAAGTAGCTGCGTAACCGGGTAACTTTGTCTTCTTGCCCCAACAGCAAAATACGCTGAGCAGGAAAGGGTTCTCGACCAGAAAACTGAATATAACCTTTGTATTCCAATTCCACTAACCGTGGTCCTCGTAAACCCGCCGCTAAAATTCCGGTTAGCATCTGGAAGTCTTCAATTTGGGCCTGTGACCAAAGTTCTGGTTTTAAAGCTACTTGGGCCAGCACTTCCCCACCGCTTTTTTCCAGCAATTTCACTAATTCAGCTATACTTTTACGGTCGATTGTTTGCTCTTCTAAATTAACCAAGGCAAAAGTTTCGCCGGCTAATTTCCCTTCAATCGCCCAAGGTAAGATCCAGTCAGCAAACTGTTTTTCTAAGTTTAGCTCGCTCCTAAGTAAGTTAGCCGATTGAACCAGTTTACGGTTCTCAGCCCGTAAGTTATTAAAATCATGTTCCAGGCGATTAACCAGATCAGCTTGGCTCTTAACCAGAGAATCCTCGGTAAAAAGCGCTCCGCCAATCAAAACACCTAACCCCAGCGCTAAAAATATAGCGACTAGCGTAAAAATATGGTGACGATAATCAATAAGCACACCGCTCACCCTAAAACCCCAGGGAAACCTGGAGGTACATTACTAACAACCGGAGCCAGGTACGCAACGGTTTAGCAGTAGTTAATAACACTACCAGGGGGACCGCCGCGGCAATCAACATGGGGATAACATAGGACGAACGAATTCTACCTTTGTAAAGTTCGTAAACACCCTTGGCATCAACCAGCTTTTCACCCACTTTCAGTCTTACCAAAAAGGTGCTGGCCATACCAGGACGACCTTTATCGAGAAAATCCACCATGTTAGAATGGGTACCCACAGCTACAATGAGGTCAGCACCTTCCTCATAAGCTAGCAATAAAGCCAAATCTTCACTGGTGCCAGGAATCCGCCAGATAACCCCTTTTAAGCCCAACTCAGCTAGACGTTCGGCACCTGGAGACCGTCCGTCCATATAGCCATGAATAAGAAGCTCCGCACCAGAGGCTAGCGTTTCATCGCTAACGCTATCCATATCACCGATAATCATGTCTGGCTGCCAGCCCAGTTCAAGTAGAGCATCTGCCCCACCATCTACACCGATCAACACCGGTTTAATCTCTGCAATATAGCTACGTAGCGCTGCTAAGTCTGCCCGGTAATTCTTGCCCCTAACCACTACTAAAACATGGCGGCCGGTAATTTTGGTTGTAATTTGTGGAATCGAATACTCACCAGTAATCAACCCCAATTCTTTGGCCGCATACTCCAGAGTATTTTGGACAAACTTCTTTAACTCCATATTGAGGTTTCCCAAGAATAAGGCAAAATAGCCAGGCTTTCTTCTCCCCAGCGTATAACCCCTTCCTTAGGATAAACAATGATTTCCCGACCATCCCAAACCGCTAAGTCCGCCTCTGGCGTTACCTCAAATAAAAGGACCCCTCTTTCCAGCAGAAAAAGGGGTCCGCTATTGGGATAACGTCCAGAAATAAAGGGACGGCTATTAATTACAGCAGAAACCTTGGCATTAAATAGGGAAGCCGCTGCCACTTCATCCAAATCCTGGTGGGTAATGCACGCTACTTCCCCAGGCTTTATATACTTCACTAACTCTTTAGTCCGCTCTCCCACCCTCGCCACACCCTTAATTGGGCGGGACATCTTCGCACCCCCTGTTTAACTTGGCAACCGTAACAACTCAGAAAGCCGAGCAATAAAAGCCGTATTAGTTGGTTTCCCTTTGTCGCTACTAACCGTCGCACCGAACAAAGCATATAAGTAATCCAAATCTCCGTTCATCCAAGCATGCTCAATGGCATGTCGCATAGCTCTTTCCACTACCGCACTAGTTGTATGATATTTTTCAGCTATGAGAGGGTACAGCTGCTTAGTAACACCAGTCAAGTACTCTGGATTAGCGGCAACCACAAGTACGGCATCACGGAGAAAAAGGTACCCTCTCAAAGAAGCAGGTACCCCAATTCGCTGAATAGCCCCCTCAATCCATTGGATAGAATCGTGGTTTGGCGAGTATAAAATGGTTGGCCTAAAGCAGCGCCCCAAAACTATCTGGCGAATTCTCCTTAATAAAACACCTGGTTCAAAAGGTCTAATAATATGAAAATCTACACCAGACTCAATAAGCTTATAAGTATAATCCATCTGACTTGGCCCAGTAATCGCAATTACCTTAGGCGCGCTTCTTCCCTGGACAGAATCTCTTAACATCTTATTGAGAACCAAGCTATATTCTAGCGAAACACCAGTTAACTCCAATATGACGGCATCTGAACTAACCACGTCCTCAACTAACTCTAAACCGGCAGTACGCTTAATTAGAGCAGTAATACTATTCAACCCATTACTATCTGCACCAATGAGTAGCACTCGGATAGTTTGCATC
>ENA-UOOR01004405-UOOR01004405.1-fermentation-metagenome-genome-assembly--contig:-NODE-4405-length-11250-cov-7.095668_pt1 | contig 11250 bp, 7 predicted proteins | sample MGYA00245780_ERZ724029 | MGnify/ENA primary metagenome ERZ724029 (study PRJEB28704, sample SAMN03018315) | fermentation metagenome | biome: anthropogenic terrestrial biome; feature: soil; material... | reverse complement strand
CGCAGCGCCTGCCAGTCGCGCTCCTGCTTGTTGAGCGCTTCGCAGAGGATCGGGAAGGCTTGTTCCTGCTCGCATTTGACAAGACCGGCCCGGGCAGAGACCATCACATGGTGTGTTGAGTGGGGCGACATCGCATGTCGCATTTTTGAAGGGAGGAACACATGCAACGCAGGTTCGCATTGCTGGCTCTCGTTTCCTCGCTGTGTTGCAGCACCCTGGCCCTTGCTGATTCGGTTTCCGCGGGAATTCTCCTGCCGCTGCGCACGTACGAGAACGACTACACCATGGTGCAGACGTACCGGCACGCCAAAGTCCCGTGCACAGGAGGAACGGTCTGCGCAACCCATGGCTTCTTAGAATCGATCGGCACCCAGGGCTATTCGGACGCCAATGCCGACGTTTTTCTGACCGGCTGGAGAGTCACCGCCAAAAATGGCGCCGTGTCCACGAACGAGTTGCGTGTGCGCCTTTTCAAGAGCGGGTATGACCCGATCGATCGTTCCTTGAAATGGTCCGCCGAGCTCTACCTCGGCTCCGGCTCAGACTTCAGCGTCGACTACGACTTCGCGGTCGTCACAGGAACCGGCTACAAGCTGGTGTCGCACGAGCTCGCGAATAGCTGCACCTACGACGAGAGCACCGGAGCATGTATGAACGCGGCGATTCTCACCAACGCTCGTCCCTCATTGACTTGGGATTTCCTCGGATTCGTCATCAAGGGCTTCGCCATGAGGACGACGTCGGGCGTGCCTGTCGAGCTTGGCCAAGTCCAGCTCGACGGAGCGACCCATAGTAGCGTGTTTGGGTACCCTCTGAGGCGCAGGCAAACGATGAATTGCGGCTTCTTCGGCTTGAATAGTCAAGCCGAGATCGAACCGTTCCAGTGCGACATGACCTCGGTTGGCATTGCGGTAAACAATGCCGCAGGCACATGGTTCGAGACCAACTGGAGTCACCGCTCCAAGTCGTTTTATTACCTCGCCCCAGCGGGCACCTATGCCCAGACTGAAGACCTATTTGCGCCGAATTATCGCGGGCTGCTTGCAGGGCTGAGCTACTTCGACCTGATGTTCGCCTCTGGCGGCGTGGCGCCGGTCGAATCGCTCTCAGCAGGCTGCTTCGACCCCCGATATGACTCGGGCTACGCTCGCTGGGACTGGGAGGGATCGCTGTTCACGAGTCCGCGTGAGGATTTCGGCGCAGAGATCAAGTGCCTGTCGAGCCGGATCGGTCCGGAACTATAACCGCTTCGGCCGGGTCTGGATTAGTGCGGGCGGGTATTCCGGCCCGCACTCGCCCGTTCGACTGGGGGTAACGCCATGACTTCTTTGGCTAGGCGTCTTGCTTCGTCAAGCGTGGTGGCGCTCGTTGCGGCGATGCTCACTCGCTGCAGCTCGCCCTCGCTGACTGGCGTCTATGGCGACCTGCAGCTTTCAGCCGGACCGCCAGAGTTCGGCAAGAGCGCGACGCTCCAATTCGGCGAAGCTCTGGGCGGGGTGGAAGCGAAGCAATCGTTCTGGCTTCGCAACGTTGGCCCCCGTCGAGTGACTATTCTCGCACCGATGCAACGTGCGGGCGATTCGGTGCTTTTTGCCGCCCGCTCCGACGCTGATCATTCATTTGCGCTCGACGTCCCTGTTGGGCGCGTAATTGAGCCAAATGAGACGATTGAGGTACGGGCATTACTCCTCGCGCCTGACGGCACATCGTCCCGCCAATTGGCAGCGGAGGTATCCATCAGCGCCTCGGACACCTCACCGGGCCAGGAGTCTGTTCTGCTGCGGCTTGAGGCTCAGGTGCTGCCGTCGCCTTGCAAGCTCCCCGAAGGCATCGATTTCGGTTTGGTGCTCATTGACCAGGAAGAGGCGCGCTCGCTCGTGTTGTCCAACCCCACGTCAGCGTCGGCCGAGGCCCAGCTTGACATGGCCTCTCCCCAGGACGGCGACGGGGCAGCGTTCTCTTACAAGAACGGCGGGCCTGGAGCGTTGAGCCTTCCGCAAGGCGGGTCGCGGGAGCTGCTGCTCGGCTTTGAGCCCTCCGAAGCAAGGCCCTACCAGGCGAGTATCGACATCACGGTTGCTCCGGGCTGTGAGCCGTCACGCGTGCTCTTGAGAGGCGAGGGGCGCTCGAAGCTGCTGGAGTGGGACCCTCCGGAAGTCGAGTGCGGTTGCGTGCTTCCCGGCCGCTCGGTGTCCAGGGAAGTTCGCTTGACGAGCAGCGCGCAGCGGCCGGTGGAGCTCTCCTCGTGGCAGGTGGTCCCGGGCCAGGAGACGATTGAAGAGGACTTCGCCCTGCCTGCCGCCTCCTGGGGCTCGCTGACCGCGTTCGTGCTCGAGCCGGGAGAGAGCTCGAGCCGCACGGTCACTTGCACGCCGACGAGCCTGGGTGAAAAGCGAGCTGCTCTCGTATTGGCGACCAGTCTCCAAGGCCAGGAGGAGATCCGAGTGCCGCTCTCCGAGATTGGTGGCGGACCGCGGATCGAGGTTTTCCCCGAGATTATCGATTTCGGCACGGTTGCCTTCGTGCCCGGCGCGGCGCTCTCGGAGACGCGCGAGTTGGTGGTGACAAACAGCGGCGAGGCCGCGCCTGAGAATGCAGAGGCGGCGGCGCTGTACCTCGGCACCGCCCAGGGGAACGGCAACTATGGCGCACCTTTCATTCATGTGGAGCCGTTGACGCCGGAGACCTCCGCCGACGAGATCGAGCTCGTCATCGCCGCCTCGTCATCGATCGCTCCGCCCCCTTTCAACAATAATCGGAGCTTACCGGTTCGCCTGACGCCCAAGTCGGCAGGTGTCAAGCAGGCTCGGCTCGAAATCCTTTCGAATGACCCCGAGCGACCAAGAGTGGCCGTCACCGTCACCGCCGTGGCCAAGCAGATGCCTGCTTGCGAGTACCGGGTAAGCCCCTCGGTCCTCGACTTCGGCGTGGTCCAGACGACCGCGCCGAAGACGCTGGGCTTTTCGTTCGAGAACCTCGGTCAATCGCCGGACGCTCTTTGTCTGCTCTCGGTCGAGGGTATTACCTCGGGTGCGCCCGATTACTCGCTCCCCAAGGTAGTGCAAGCGCTCGAGGTAGCGCCCGGGCAGAAGGTGGCAATTCCGGTCACTTTGAAGCCGAGGGGCATCGGGGACCAGAGCTACTCCGACATCCCCGGGCTCGTCGCGCTCCGCGTCTCCAGCCCGAGTCGACGAGAGCCAGCGGTGGCCCTCCAAGGAGGAACAGGCCCCGCCTGTCTCGCGCTGCAGCCGACCGAGCTCGATTTCGGGGCGCTGCGGCCCGGGGAGCAGTCGGCAGAGAGGGTGATTCAGATCCTCCACCTCTGCGCGCCCACCGTTACGCTGCATCAAGTGGCCATTGGCAGTGGGGCGCCCCAATTCCAGGCGACGGTTCTGACTGAAATCCCGCCTGATGGGGTTGAGCTGGAGAATTACTACCCTAAGGCACGCCCGCCTGCCCCAGAGCTCTTCCCGGTCTCCGTCCGCTTTGCTCCGCAAGCCCCTGGCGAATACCTCGGCTCGCTGGTTTTCGATATGGAACATCGAAGTGGGCGCATGCGCCATGTGCTTCCACTCCGCGGGCGCGCCGAGCCCAATCGGATCAACGAAACCTCATTCCAACAGGAGGGAGGCGACCCTGTTGATATCCTGCTCTACCTGTGGCTTGGCGGCGGCAGCGAATTCGACCCAGGAGACTTATATTGGCCCGACCGGCAAATTGCGGCGCGCGTACCTGCGCTCCTGAATCATCTATCCGTGTCGGGCAACGACTTTCAGATCGGCATATTGCGCTTCGCCCAGATCGACGCCCTCGTAGAATGGGGTGCGCTGTCGTATGGGCCCCATGACCCCGATCGCATTCTTCGCCCAACCACTGCTGGGCTTACAGAGAAGTTGCAGCAAAAACTTGGCGAGCCGCAACCTCCGGAGATGCTGGCTTACTGCTACCTTGGGGTCGCCTGGTTCGCCTTGACCCCACCGATGATTACCGGCCCCAATGCGGGTTTCCTGCGGCCGGGGGCTCGCTTCGCACTTCTCCGCTTTGCCCAGCATACTGACACGGAACTTAATTATTGCCGAGAAAGCCCTCCGTTTCCATACCCCTATCGGGAAATCGGCCAATTTGCGAAAGGCTTGACTGCCGCCTTGACAGGCGATGAGCCCAAGATGTCGAGCTCGTTTCTAATCCCTATTCGCGACGACGCCGGGCAGGATCCACATTGCCGGCCACCTCCCAACAGTTTCGGGTACATGTACAATCCGGTTCAACCGCAAATTTTCACCGCGGTGACGCCAGGAGGATTCGTCGGCGAGGTCTGCCCGGCTGACCCGTCCGAATACGATTACTCCATCGAACGGATCGCAGAGGTGGCGAGCGGCCTGCGCACCCATTTCCCGCTGCCCACGCCGCCCGATTTGGCGGCCGGCCCCGTCGAAGTTGCCGTCGATGGCGTCGCGGTTCCCAGCACGGACACGCAGGGTGAGTTGGTTTGGGAATACCTACCGGACCGCAATGCCGTGCACTTTCCTGTCGCCAAAACGCCTCGGCCCGGACAGAAGGTCGTCGTGCGGTATTCCGCGCAGGCGCCGTGATTGCCCCAGGCCGCTGGGCACTGAGTCCAGGACTCCTGACCTACCCAGCGTCCGGGCTGCGGCACGGCGCAAGAATCGATGAAGCGTGGTCCCCGAGATTTCTTCCGCTGCCGAGGCATTTCGCCCGGGGTTCGAGCAACCGTGCCGCCGACTAGGGCATCGAATGTTTCATCACCGGGAAGAGGCAGGTCAGGAGTTCTGGAGTCATCGCGCTTTGTCGCTGCTGGCTCCGGCTGCTCGGCAAATCAAACTTATTCGGTTGTATCGATGGCGCTTGCCGACCGCATTTGAACAGGACGCGAAAAGACTTTTCGATAGCGCCCCAAGCAGCGCCGGGAGGCGCTTCAGCGGGGGCGGCGGCCGGTGCTCGTCTCGTTGCGCGCCTTCGCCACCCGTCCCCGCGCCGGATCTCGGTCGCCACGTCCGCGGGCATGGCGCACCCTCGGAAACCTCGGGCGGCGAGGAGCTCGGACGCAGACTGGCCCCGGCCCCAGCGCCTCGAGCGCCGCCAGCACCGGGCACGAGCCCGCCCCGCGGCCTCGCGCCTGCGAACCGACGACGAGCCAGCCGATCTCCCGCCGCTTGCGCCTGATGAGGATGCCGCCCTTCGACGGGTCGGGTTCGGCAGGCTCGCTATCGGCGCTTCGCCAACTGCTCGGCCTTCCTCTGCGCGAGCCCGGCGAGGTTCGCGTTGCGCTCGTTGGCGGCGTGCGCCCGCAGGATGGGCTCGGCCTGCGCCGCCGGCGCGTAGGCGAGCGCGCGGATCGCCCGGTCGCGATCGTCCTCGTCCGCCGAAGCGAGCGCGGCTTGCAGCACCGGCAGCACCTGCGCGGGACGCTCACTCGCGAACCGACGCCCGAGCGCGTACATCGCGAAGCGCCGCAGCGTCGCCTCCTCCCTCGCGTCGGTCGCGAGCGAGGCGAGGCAAGAGAAGGCCCGCTCGCCGCCGACCTCGGTGAGCGCGGCGGCGGCGCGCTTGCGCGCGTACCAGTGCTCGGTCGAGTCGCGGGCGAGGTCGCAGAGCAGCTTCTCGAGCTGCGGCACCCGCTCCCGGAGGAGCGGCACGTTGACCGGCTCGCCGGTGTCCTTCAGGTGCGAGAGCAGCGCTTCGCGATCGAGCGGCTGCGCGAACGCGGGGGCCGCGAGCGCGGTGGCCAGGAGGAGTGCGTAGACAGTCGTGGTCTTCATCGCCTCTGTCTCCCTCTTCGCCTAGTAGACCAGCGGGGTCGAACGCATCACCGCTCCCTGCATCGTGGAGAGGTAGTGGTCCTGCCCATCGAGCGGGTTGTTGAACATGATGTTGTTCGGGTCGTTCTCGGGCGTGTCGGAGATCGGGTCGTGCTGGAACCCGATGAGCGCTCCGAGCGCGTTCTCGGTGCTGTGATAGAGGCCGAGGTAGTGGCCGGCCTCGTGGGCGACGAGCATACCCAAGATCTCCTCGGTCACCCCGTCCGGCGCCGTGGTGTTGATGGCCAGGCAGGCGCGCTCCAGGCCGTGGAGGTGGGCCGGGCCGGGGATGCCGCCGGAGATGCCGAGGATGGTGCCGAAGCCGCCGAGGATGCCGCCGACGCTGATCTCCTCGACCAGGATGACGTTGAGCGCGCCGCCGGGCGCGTTCGCCGCCGCCTTGCAGGCCTGGCCGAAGTCGTTGTTCTCACCCTGCACCGACTCGAGGACCTTGAGGTCGGGGGCCATGTCGAAGAAGCGGATCTGCCCGAGGGCGATGCCGACCTGCGCGTAGATGGCGCGCCAGCCGGCGAGCATCGCGATCATCCGCGGGTCGGTCGGGGCGGTCGCCGCGGTGATACCGGCGGCGGTGGTGCAGTGGATGTTGACGTCGACGGTGCCCTCGCTCGTGGCCGGGCCCATCTTGAAGACCGCCTTGACCGACACCGAGCGCGTGTCGGGCTCGGACCCGAACAAGCCGACCGGCCTCACTCCAGAGAAGCGCAGGCTGTAGGCGCCGGGCACGAAGTGCTGCGCGACGTCCGGGGTGATCGGGACGAGGAAGCCCGGCGTGGCCTCCCCAGGCACCAAGCGGTTGAGGCTGCTGCCGAGGTTGGTGGTGGCGAGCACCGTGCCGGCCGGGTTCTTGAGCTGCTCGACGCTGTAGGTGACGCCCGAGTTGCCCTCGAGCACGACGACCATCGACACCGCTCCGGCCGGGGCCGTGATCGTCAGGGTCTGCGACTGACCTTGCGCGTTGAGCGGCACGACGCCGAGGTCGATCACCTCCAGCTCGTCGGGCGGCGCCCCCGCGTCCGGCCCATCGACCGAAGCATCCTGCGTCCCCGCGTCCGGCTCGCCGGCATCCGGCTCGAAGAGCGAAGCATCGGGCTCGGCGGCATCCGGCTGACTCGACGACGCGTCTGGCTCGCCCGTCCCCGAGTCCGGGTCGGCCTGGGCGCCCGCGTCGTCCGCCTGGCCCGAGTCGGGCGCGAGCTGCGAGCCAGCATCCGGATTGCCGCCGACCGCGGGCGTCTCGGACCCGCAGCCGAAAAGCAAGGCGGCCGAGAGCAACGCCGCCATCACGAGGAGACGATTCATCGTTCAAACCTCCTGCGCCCGTCCTTCGCGGCAGGCTGTTTCCTCTCCCCCGGTGTTCGAAACCGACCGGAAGGATGGACCAAGTCGACGCTCGGCCGCAAGCCTCGCGGCAGAGCGTGCCGCGCCCCTGTTCGAGCGGGATTTCGACTGGCGAACGGGGCGGGGTCGCGGCGCTGCCGTTTGGTTACCGGCGCACCTCACGGGAATCAGGAAGAGCGCCCAAACACGATGGCCTCGCGGGTGAACAGCCGCGCGGTGACGGCGAGGCAAACCGCCGAGAGCAGCGCCGAGCTGGCCACCGCCAGCAGGTACCAGAGCGCCGGCGGCGACTCCCCGGCGATGAGCTCGGTGACCAGAAGCTGCTGAGCGATGCCGGGCACGGCCATCATCCAGGCCTGAGGCTGCACGGTGACGAGCCCCAGCGCGATGCCGGGCAGCATCGGCGCGAAGAGCAGCAGCGACAGGTAGGTCTGGGCCTCCTTGAAGGAGCGGGCGAAGGTGGCGACGAGCATCTGCAGCGCGCCGGCGAGCAGCGCCAGGGGCAGCGACGCGGCGAGGATCCCGCCCACCTCGCCGAGCCCGAAGTGCAGCTCGACGCCGAGCGCGCCGAGCGAGACGAAGCGGCTCATCACCACGAAGCCGACCAGGGTGAACCCCACGACCGCGCTGGAGAAGACCAGGGTCGCCGCCCACTTGCCGGCCACCAGGTCCCAGCGCGAGACCGGGTTGATGAGCAGCGGCTCGAACGATCCGCGTTCGCGCTCGCCCGCGGTCGCGTCGATGGCGACGTGCATGCCGCCGACGAAGGTCGCCATCAGCAGGAACAGCGGCAGCATGGTGAGCAGGCTCGCGGCGAGCTTGCCCGGGGTCGCCAGGTCCACCCGCTCGACGACCAGCGCCGAGACCAGCTCCGGGTTGATCCCGCGCACGAGCAGCCGCTGCGCGCCGACCTGCGAGCCGTAGGCGGTCAGCAGACGCTGCGCCTTCTGGTTCGCCGCCCGCGCGCTGTTCCTCGACTCGTCGACCAACAATTGCAGCCGCGCGGGGCGCCCGGCGCGGAAGTCCTCCGGGTAGCTCTCGGGCACGAGGAGGACCGCCTTGGCCTCCCCCTCGCGCACCGCGGCCTCCGGGTCGGCGGGCGCCGGGAGGAGCTTCACGCCGTTCTGCTCGAGGAAGGTCACCAACGACGGCGCGCGCTCGACCCCGACGACCGGCAGCTCGACCGGCTTGTCGGTGCGCTGCCACTCGGCGACCAGCGCCAGGGTGAGCCCGAGCACGAGCGGGCCGATGACCGGATAGATCATCGCCGAGAGGATCGAGCGCCGGTCGCGCAGGTTGTCGCGCACCTCCTTGGCGAACACCACGCGCATCATGGCTCACCCTCCGCGCGGCCGACCGCGGCGACGAAGGCGTCCTCGAGGCTCTCGCACCCGGTGGCCGCCTTGAGCTCGTCGGGCGTGCCCTCGAGCGTCACCCGGCCGCGGTCGACGATCACCACCCGGTCGCACAGCGCGGCCACCTCCTGCATCACGTGGCTCGAGAAGAGCACGCAGCGCCCCTGGTCCCGCAGCCGGCGGATCACCTCGCGCAAGCCCCGGGTGCTCATCACGTCGAGGCCGTTGGTCGGCTCATCGAGCAGCACGTTGCGCGGAGCGTGGACGAGCGCCCGCGCCAGCGCGACCTTGACGCGCTCGCCGTTCGAGAAGCCCTCGACGCGCCGGTCGGCGAGCTCGGCGATGTCGAGCAGCTCGATGAGCCCGTCCACCCGGGCCTCGAGCGCGCGGCCCGACAGGCCGTGCAGCCGGCCGAAGTAGCGCACGTGCTCGCGCGGGGTCAGCCGCGGATAGAGGCCGCGCGCGTCGGGCAGCACGCCGATGCGCCGGCGCACCTCGGCCGGCGCGAGCGCGGCGTCGTGGCCGTCGACGAGCGCCTGCCCGGCGTCGGGCGCGAGCAGGGTGTAGAGCATCCGCAGCGTGGTCGTCTTGCCGGCGCCGTTGGGCCCGAGCAGCCCGGTCACCATGCCGTCGGCGGCCTCGAAGCTCACGCCGGCCACCGCGACCTTCGCGCCGAAGCGCTTCTGGAGCCCGATGGTCTGGATCACGGCTGTGGCCCCGCGAAGTCGAGGAAGAAGGGCGGGCGCGCGTGCCGCTCGGCGCAGCCCGCGTCGAGGTCCGCGGGCCCGCCGGAGAGAAACTCGGCGATCAGGTGAGGGACGCAGCCGACCCCGCTGGCCCCGTGGCCCGCGCCGGGGACGACGATGTGGCGCGCGTTGGGCAACGTCTGCGCCACCCTCTCGCCCCACGACGGCGGGGTCACCGGGTCGAGCGCGCCCGAGAGGATGAGCACCGGGGCCTCGGAGGCAACCGGGGTGTGGAAGTCGCCGGGCAGCTCGCCGCGCGGCCAGCTCTTGCAAGCGCGCAGGAAGGCCTTCGCATAGCCGTCGCCGAGGAAGGCCCCGGTCGCCTCGCGCGCGGCCTCCTGCTCGTCGAAGAAGGCGACGTCCTCGGTGCAGGTGACCGACACCAGCAGGCCGACGGCGACCCGCCCGCTGCGGTTGCTCGAGAGCGCGCTGAGCTGGGCGATGAAGGGCGCGAAGTCGCCTTCGGCTGCGCGGTCGATGGTCGCCGGGAGCAAGGAGGAGAGCGCCGGGGCGTAGAGCAGCTTCTGGAGGCCGAGGACGAAGTCCTGGCGCCGCACCGTGAGCTCCAGCGGCCGGCCGCTGCGCGGATGGGCCAGGCGCGCTTGAGCAGGCTCAGCCTCAAGCCGCTCGAGCAAGCGATCGAGACGCGCGCCGAGAGCCGGGTAAGAGGCGCGGCAGGCCTCGTCGGCCTCACAGGCCGTGAGGAGCAAGTCGAGCGCGCGCTGCCCGTCGCGGCCGAAGGAGAGCGGCAAGCGCATGGTCGTCGGCACGACCCCGTCGAGGACCACCGAGCGCACCCGGTCAGGCTTGCGCCGCAGGTATTCGAGCGCGAGGCGCGTCCCATAGGAGCCGCCCCAGAGGCTGAGCTTCTCGTAGCCGAGCGCGGCGCGGACCTCGTCGAGGTCCTCGACGGCCACCGGCGTGGTGTAGAGGCGCAAGTCCGCCTCCAGGCGCTCGCGACAGGCCGCCATCTCGTCCTCGGGCAGCAGATCGTCGAAGCGGATCTCGTCCGGGTCGTAGTCGGCAGGCGTGCAGTCGAGCGCGTGCGAGCCTCCGGTGCCGCGCTGATCGACGAGGACGAGGTCGCGCTCCCGGCTGACCTCGGCGAGCGCGGCGGCGAGCGCCGGGCCGGCGCGGGTGGCGGCCTGGCCCGGTCCACCGACCAGCACGAAGAGCGGCTCGGCCCTCGCCTTCCGGGCGTGAGCGGGGATGACCGCGACGTCGAGAGACAGGCGCCGGCCCTGCCCTGCCTTGCGATCTTCGTAGACCTCGTGGACGCCGCAGCGGGCAGAGCCGGGGAAGCCCTCGAGTCGGCAGGACGTAAGCTCAATCGAAGGCTTGGGGACCCGCTCGCGACAGGCGCCGGCCGCCAGGGCGATCGACAGAACGAGCGGGAGCTGTCTCGAGAAAGGCGGCATCGGGTGGGCTCGCTGGCTCGGGACAAATGCTGCCGAGCGAGGGGGCGGACGGGTCGGTCCGGCCGCAGGTTAGCCCATCCGTTCGCGATATGGCATTCGCCGAATCCGGACGAGGGGCGGGCGAGCGAGAACCGGCCCTCGCGGCACGGGTGGGCGACAGATCGCCGTCCGGCGCAGCCGGCGCCTCTCTGCCGGAAGGTCGCTCCCACGACCACCACAGCCGTCTCTGGGCGGGCAGAGGCTGGACAGGACCCGACTTCGCCGCAGGCGGTCGACCGGCTGCGGCCTCGAGACGCGCTCCCTTGCCCCTTTGGGCGGCGAAGACCGAGAGCAGGACGCGATTTGCCGGTTCGGCCGGCAAGGGCCCCGAGATCGAGTCGCGATTCGGCCGCTTTTTCGACCGGGCGACGATATCGCGGCGCGATTTGCCGGTTCGGCCGGCACCGGCCCCGAGATCGAGTCGCGATTCGCCCGCTTTTTCGACCGGGCGAGGCTATCGCGGCGCGATTTGCCGGCCCCACCCGGCTCAGCCGGCAAATCGCGCCGCGATTCG
>ENA-UOOR01004404-UOOR01004404.1-fermentation-metagenome-genome-assembly--contig:-NODE-4404-length-11253-cov-3.238435_pt1 | contig 11253 bp, 9 predicted proteins | sample MGYA00245780_ERZ724029 | MGnify/ENA primary metagenome ERZ724029 (study PRJEB28704, sample SAMN03018315) | fermentation metagenome | biome: anthropogenic terrestrial biome; feature: soil; material... | reverse complement strand
TGGTTTGAAACAGCTTTTCGCCGCTGGGATTGGGCTTGTCCAAATCGACTCCCTGGTAAACAGAGATTTTCTTGACGTTGGCTGAGACTGTAGGGCCTCCTGCCTGCGCTAACGCATCCATCAGGCGTGCTCCGGGGAGGATCTCGTAAACACCAGGTTTAACAACTTCACCCATTACAGCAACTCTAATAACACCTTTGTTGACGACAATGGTGTCTCCATCCTGTAATACCACGTCGCCTGAAAGATCACCTTCGGCGATGGCTTTCATATTAATTCCAACAACACCTGTACTGCGGTTCAGAGCGATATGTTTCCGATCAGCTTTTTCGGTCAATCCGCCAGCCTGGGCAATAACCTGCATCACAGTAGTACCCTGCTGAACACTATACTTACCTGGGGTTTTGACTTCACCGAGGATCTGGATGTAAATCGGGCGGGCCTTTAAAAGCACAACTGTTACCCACAGGTTGGGAATGTGTGGTTGCAGCATGTCGGTAAGCTGTTCTTTGACCTCAGTAATAGTCAGGCCGGTAACTTTGAAGGCACCGACCATAGGATAGGAAATGTAACCGTCGGGGCCTACAACCAGTTCAAGGGTGAGGTCAGGATGATTTTCGACCCGAATGAGCAGTTCGTCACCGGGGCCGAGGGTGTAGGTTGAGGCGGTTAGTGAAGGTGCGAAAAGAAGTACCAGAACCGAAAATAACAGTATTGCAATAATCTTACGCCTCATTAATGAGTTCATCCTTCCGGAACTGTATTTGGTTTATATTCGCCATATGGGGTTTTATCCCTTGTTTGTGGGTAACAGACAGTCACTTTACAACTTGCAAAATTCCGTTACTAAGCATGAGAATAATAAAACCTGCAATAGCATTTCCTATAAGAATGGAGAGAAAGGTCCACTTGAAACGCATGTCAAGCAAGGCTGCAACTAAACTGCCACTCCAAACTCCTGTTCCAGGAAGGGGTATGGCGACAAAAATTAGAAGCCCCCGCGCCCCATATTTCTGTATTTTGGGTGCGTTTACATTCAAAGACCTATCAGTTATTTTCTCAACTATTCTCCTAAACGTTTTTGTCTTTTTCAGGTAATTAAAAACAGGTCTGATAGTAAACAATATAATCGGGACCGGAAGCATGCTTCCTATAAAGCCTAGGCCTGCCGAGTATATTGGCGAAAGGCCTAAGGATATCCCAAGCGGAATTGCACCTCTTAGTTCAATAACGGGCAAGACTGCCGCAAGAATAACCGCCAATTCCGCAGGGAGCCGACTCAACAATCCTTCAAACATCATGAGCCCCCTCTTTTGCCAATATCCCAATACATTCAACAAAAGCTATGTTTTGTTTGGAGCTTCCGTCTCTAGAAAGACACGAAAATAGAAGGGTTATCCACCAGAGGCCGGCAGTTCCCGGTTGAATTAGGACGGTCGACTCGACCATTCCAAGCAAGACAAATGTATAGAATGGTATTCTGGCTGATTTTGCTCGAAAGACATTGCTATTAGACTTAACCAAGAGATTCTTAACCTTATTGAGCAGTATCATATATAACAACAACCCAACTATTCCTGTTTCAAGTAAGAAATACATATACGTATTATGGGGCTGTGCCAATAAATACTGGCCATTGAATTGAAACAGATTGTATCTTTCGAAATAAGAACCTCTTAGATCGGTATTGATCAACCATTTTTGATATGGAAAAACGTTCCCAAAGCCAGCTCCAAAAATCTGCTCATATAAAGGCTGTTCACCGAAAGCTCTTAAGCAGTTAACAATAGAGGTAAGCCTACCACTTTCTGCGAAATTCGCCACTCTTGGGAATTTCTCTAGTACAAACGATAACGGGTTAAGTAGAATTATGACCAAAAATAGGCAAACCAAAGCCAGCACATTTAATCGGCCAGTACGCTTGGTTACTGCAAATACAAAAATAAGGAGCAGTAGAGGCCAGATACCACCCCGTGTTCCGCTCATTAATACTGCAATGAAAAACACCAGGATTATCATTATCTCAACCGCACGCGAGAATGGTCTAAAACGGAGAACAAATGCCGCGACTAACGCAATTGTGTATCCCAGAAGGACGCTGCCTCCCCCGGTTGAAATTAGCCTAGAAACACCAATTGTAAAACCGTAATTTACTAGGTTTATGGCGATGTTCGCAATCAAGTATGCAGTGAACAATAGCGTTCCGTTGCGTATTACTTTGGGAACGTTTAACCCATTCATGATAATATACCTTATAAATATTATCGAATACCAGAAAGGGATGATAAAATAGGCCAACTGAAATATGGTAGCCTGGATATTACCCTTATCTAGGCACGATAAGACAGAGAAAACTAATAAGTAAACATCAAAAACGAGTTTAAAATATGCAACTTGATTTAAGCCTTTCGGATTAAGAATCGCCGTCTTACTTTGCCGTGGAGTCAACGCGAGTAACAAGAATGAATAAATACATACGAGAACCAAATTTGCCGGAAATATCGCGTCTGAATTGGAGTATGTTAGCAATCTCCGCACTGCATTCACTTCAAGGTATGGCAATATAAAGCAAATTGGCAGCGACATATTTAATATCTTCTTCATTATCTGTTCACCCTAGGCTTCATGCTGAATATTAACATGTAAGACAAAATGCAGTGTAAAGAATAAGAAAGACTATACGAAATAGCAAAACCTATAAGTCCCATACCAATAAGTAGTCTAGCACTAATAATACTAACTATTGCCCAGACAATATTCAAGCCAAGCCCCTGCCACATTTCCCCTGCGGCTTGTAAATAAGATCCAATCTGCATTTGCATCGAATAAGGAACCATTGTAACAATGATGATCAAGAAAGGAAGATAACCGCTGACATATTCATCACCATATAATGACAAGATATTCTTACCAAATATGGAACAGAGAATAACAAATGGTAATACAATGAGAACGCTACCTAGCGTAGCTTTTTTGAGCAAACCATTAAGCTTCTTATGTTCGCCTTTAGAATATAAATCAGCGTATATTGGGCGAAGTTGATTCATTTGAGAAGGAATATATGTGATCATGGTTTTCCATTGCTTAGCTACTGAGTAAACTGCTAGCTCGGCAAAGCCAAATGACTTTATGAGCATCGAATTTAAAATCCAATCAACCGGAACAACAAATAGACTTGCTGCAAACGCAGGAACAGTAAACGTATAGATTATGTTTTTAATCTCTTTATCCACCCGTATTGTTGAACAAATCCCGTTTCTTTGGCACTCTTTTATGCACTCCCAAAAAAACACTCCTGCCCGCATTAGATGCAAGAATAGTAAAGAAATAATGGAACCGTAAATCCCCCAAGTTTTTGCTAGCAACAAAGCGATGGGAAAATAAACAAGCATTAATACAATTTCGGCTTTCGCCACACGCTGAAATTCCTCAAAGCCAATTAGCGTACTACGGAAAGCCGAAGCAACAACAGTGAAGAGAATTGTAAGTGCCGTAATCTTAAAAAACGGGGCCAAAATATCTCCACCGCATGCAAAGACTGAGATTTGTGAAGAGGACAAAAAAACGATTACGCTTATTATTACTGCAAATATTGTGATGCACACGGAAAGGGTGCCAATGATTTTCCCAACAGTTTCCTTCTTGTCTTTTTTCGCTGCTACATATCGCGTTAATGTCGCTTCCACTCCAGCACCTGCAAAAATAACAAACAGTGACACTGTTGAATTGATCATCGAATACTGCCCATATGCTTCTTTGCCCAAAATCCTAGAAATAAGAATACCACAAAGCAACTGTAATGCTTTTACACCCGCCGTGCCACCAATGCTATAGACTAGTGCATTAATCACGCGACGTTTAAGTGACAACGCTGAAGGTTGCTTTTTGGAAAATATGTTAATAATCTTACTCATAGCATTTCATTGATGGTATCTAGCACTTTATTTCGCCATCTTTTAATACCAAAGACAGTGTTCATCTCAGCACAGTTGCGAGCTAGTCCATTCCTTAGTTCAACGTTATCTAAAAACCGTTTCGCTGCCTTCGTAAAAGAGTCTGCGCTTGGCGGCACTATGTCGCCGTTTAGATTCGGAACAATTACGTTGGCAATTCCCCCGACATCGCTTCCAACAACTGGACAACCACAGGAAACAGCCTCAATTGCTGAGAGACTTGTCCCCTCAGACCAGCGAGTCGGGATAATAGTCAAGAAAGACTCATGATACAAGTCTTGAATTTCATCCATAGTGGGATGTACAATTCTTGCATTTAGGGAAGCATAATCAGGGTATTTACTGCGAAATTCCTCTTCGCGAAAGTCTTCACACGCGATTACAGGCAGAATATTATACCCTTGCTCCTTAAGATTTTTGCACATATCCATAAATATGTCATACCCTCTATGCTTGACAAAACGCCTAGGATAAAGTAACATAAATTTCTCCGCGGAAGAATCCCATTCATGATACCGGTATTTGAATTTATTTTCATCTGCAAAATTTGGAATATACACAAGTCTATCCGGGTTAGAGAAGTACTCTGTTGATCTTTCTCGCATCCAGTTGATAAAATTCGTATCTACACAAATCACTTTTTCATATTTCATAGCGCTTTTTCGATACAAAGAACTCATGAAAAGGTTTAGAAATTTGCGAGTAGGTATATCCCAAGCGATACCATGCTGGAGGGCAAAACTATTTGGGTAGCAATATTTCAGGCCAACCAAAATGTCTGAATAGCATACGATATCTGCATTCTCTTTTTTACAGAAATCGTATACTTGTTTTGAAAATCTGTTTGCTCCCTTCGAACCAAAAGGTGCGCTCAATGCTACAATTTTCCCTATGTCCTCATATGTTTCTGCAAACTCTCTAATTGCCTTTGTTAGAAAGATAACTTCCCAATTCATATCGCGGAATAATTTTCCGAGCTCAAGCGCATATCTTTGAGAGCCACCCACTGTTACGCCTGTTTCTGGTTGTTGATATCGATATAAATACTGAGATTCAATAATGATTTTTTTCATAAAATTACTCCTTACATACGTTCCGAAAACGGTTGGAAAGACCAGGTCTCAACATCTATTGTCAATTTGGTTTTCAGCCTAGCCTATAAACGTTTTTTCCACTGCTTCTTTATAGGCATTTAGGAATCCTCGCCTCTTTTGTTCTAAGACTCCCATCTGATAATCTCGAGACTTTCTAAAATTGCGTATTGCAGAATCCCGCATGTGGTCTGCAGTCATATATCTCAGCAATGATGCTATCTCCTCCCGCGCAAAGTTGTTTCTCAGCCGAAATACATGCTCATGCTCCAGTAGTTCGGGAATACCCCCTGCGTTACTGCCAAGACAAGGTAGTCCTCGACTCATTGCTTCGACTAAAGAGCGAGGTAGCCCTTCTGTTAAGCTTGGCTGTATATATATATCAATATTATCCAGCCATTCAAATACTCTTTCATGTGAGAGTGAGCCCAGGAATTTCACTTGACCTAAAACGCCGCATTTCTGAGCTATAGTTTTTAGGCAACTTTGGTCGCCGCTACCAACTAGTTGATATTCATAATTGGATATACCTTGACTCTTTAGAATACCAAGAGCTTCAATTACGTGCTGCTGGCCCTTATAGTGGACGTTAACGGCTGCTGTAGTCCCAACTACAATATTTTCTGTACTGTTTTGAATTTTAGATATACGTTTTTCTAGAATCGCATCATCTATCGGCTTAAGTGTAACATCTGAACAACCAATTGATATTCCTCTGCATGAATAACGCTGCTGTAGGTATTCGTTAGTCACATATATCGCGTACTGCGCTTCTTTAACCGCACGCTTCATAGCAAAATATGACGGCAGTGCCGCCATTTTCCCTTTCCAACTGTGGTTCCATAAGGAATCCCAGGCACACCCCACAACCTCAACAAGATATGGCTTACTCTGGCGTTTAGCTTCTTTTATTGCCATATAACTTAACTCACTTGGCACTCTGGCAATAAGGCAATCGCATTGACTTACGGCCCCCTTAATTCTTTCACGAAAGTTGCGGTAATGGAATAGCTTTGCCAACGCAAGGTTTTTCCATGGAACTAAATCAAAGTCAACATTATCAGCGTTGGCAAGTTTCATGTTAGCGGCCTCTTCTTTCGTGATGATTCCGCCGTCTCTGCCTATGACTGTAATTTGTGAGAAAACCGGCAAATATCGGCTTTCCCATAGTTGCTTATTAAAAGTCAAAGCGTATAGTTGCCCTTCGTGCCTCTTAAACGGTACGCTATGAGCAAAGAGTAATTTCATTTTTCATTCCCCTAACGATTGATTGTGGTGATGTTGAACTAAGGTATTCTTTATCAGCCTAAACTTACCGCTTTTCTCTCTAGGAATCTCATCTACATGTTCAATTATTATTTTGGTTTTCCCACCAAACTTATGTAAGAATTCGTTCGTTAAGAGCACATCATATTCTGGCTTATACAACCTCTCATCTACTTCTAAAAGAACTTTTATTTTATCCATCTTATCCTGAATCGCCTGAGCTCTAATAATCGCATTTGGCATGTTTTTAAATAGATTTGCCACATTGCCCGCGTTTATTTTTGCTCCGTCTGCCGTATATAAGAAATCCAACTTTCTACCCTGTATACCCTTAACTAGCTGCGATTCAGTACCACAGTCGCATATTTCACCATCATTTTTAAAAACCATTAAATCCCCTATCCTATAACGAATCAATGGCGTTCCATATGTTGTAAAACTAGTTACTAAAACTTCATCGTTTCCTTCTTCCAAATGCTCAAAAACCCCAGAAGCCATTTCTATGTGAAGTTTCTGTTTTTCACATTCAGTAACGAAAGGAGCCCCTTCGCTTGACGCATATTGGTCAAACACCCTGCAATTAAAAACCCTTTCTAGTAATTCTCTCCCGGCTTTTGTTAATGTTTCGGAAGTCGGAAATAAGGCAATCGGTCTAAACTGGAGCTTTATGTTGTGTCTTTCAATGTAACTCGCGATATCGCACATCGACATGAAAAAACCATCAATAGCTTGCGGTTTATAACAATTCAGGCTTTCTACATAACACTTCATATTTTCCTCAGAAAGATGAAATGAAGAATAAATCATCTGTTTGCATGCGGCATTATAACGCCAAAACACTTTCTGTTTCTGCGCCGGTGGTACAATGTGTTTGCCATTGAATGTGGCCCTTTTCATTTTCAAATGTTCAAAACCTAGCCGGGCTTTGAAATGGTCGAGAAGCGCCATCCGGCACATCGAGTCTTCGGGCGTTACTAATACATTAAGAGACTTACCTGTCGTTCCACCAGTGTGAGCTTCTACATCGTCTTTCCTGGCGATAGTGTATACTTTACTAATATTCGCGCGAAGCATCTCCTTATCAACAACAGGAAGCTTTTTTAAATCGTAGATACTTTGAATTGAATCTAGATCAATTCCCTGATAAAGCTCTTGATAGAATTTGCTTTTTTCGTAGGCATAGCGGATGAATTTAATCAGTTCTATTTTCTGATATTCTAGTTTATCGTCAAGACTCCACTGGTCAAAGTCCTGAAGGAATTTTCTGTACTCATAATATGTCTTACCATAACGAGTCCGGTTTTTCTGGTAACCCGAAAGTGAAACCATTAGGTTCTGAATGGATATAGGGGACTTATCGTAGACTTTTTCCAGAAAGCCCATTACAAATTCTCCTTATACCAATCTATCGCTTCCCGTATCCCCTTTTCGAAACTCCATTGCGGATCGTATTTTAACATTTCTCTAGCTTTACTAATGTCAGCATTACTATGCCTAATATCCCCCGCTCTCTCTGACCCAAATAGAGGTTCTATACTCTTGCCCAACATTTTACACAATTCTTTGTAAATATCAATCAAGTACTCTCTGTCACCGTAAGCGATGTTAAATGCTTGTCCAGCAACCTCGTGCGGAGCTAGGCAGGCTTTTAAGTTAGCCTCAACAACATTTTCTATGTAAGTGAAATCCCTGCTCTGTTTCCCGTCACCGTTAATTACAGGTCTTTCCCCGTTCAATAACTGCTTAATGAATTTGGGAATAACCGCAGCATAAGCACCATCTGGGTCCTGCCTTCTGCCGAACACATTGAAATAACGCAATCCGTAAGTATCTAGCCCAAATAACCTGTAATAAAGCTTTCCGTACTCCTCATTTACTCTTTTTGTTAAGGCATAAGGCGAAAGCAAATTCCCCTCTTTACCCTCTCTTTTAGGCAAATTGGGCTCATCGCCATATACTGAAGAACTGGAGGCATAGACAAATTTCTTGACCCCACTTTGTCTGGCTGCCTCCATCATGTTTAAAGTACCTTTAATATTGATCTCCTCATAAGCCAGTGGCATCTCGATGCTTCTCGGAACGCTGCCCCAGGCGGCCTGATGCAAAACATAATCTATACCATTACAAGCTTGTATGCAGGTGTCCAGATCCCGGATATCACCCTTGATAAATAAATAATCAGGATTACTAATTAAAGAAATCATGTTCTCTTCTTTGCCGGTAGATAAGTTGTCCAGCCCACGCACCTGGTACCCCAGTTTAAGTATTGCTTCCACCAAGTTTGAGCCAATAAACCCGGCCGCCCCGGTTACTAAGAATTTCGATCCCTGCGGAAAAATGATTTCTTGATATCCCATTCTACAGCCTCCAATACAAGAAGCCGAGCTTTTCTGCTTCTTCGCGATCAAACATTCCCTTGACATCAATCAATACATAGTCTTTTGGCTCAACCGTTTCATCCTCTGAGGCGGCAGCAGCTTCACCCATAATATCCAAATGCAGGTTACAGCCTTCACCCGTTGCTCTATAAACCTTCTTTATACCTTCCAGACTCATTGCTCTAAACTCTTCGTGGGGAACCGCAAAAATAACGGCATCAATATCAGTTATCTCGGAAGCCTTATACGCTTTGATTCCGTATTCCCGAAGTATTTCTTCGTTATCAGCTACTGGGTCTACAACTTTAACTACGATTCCGTACTCTTCTAATTCTTTGATGATATCGATGACTTTGGTGTTTCTTACATCAGGACAATTTTCTTTAAATGTGAAGCCAAAGATAACAACTGATGATCCTGCAATCTGCTTTTTGGCCTGAATCATTTTTTTAACAAGATTTTCTGCAACATACTTGCCCATGCCGTCGTTGATTTTTCTTCCTGAAAGAATTATCTGGGAATGATATCCCAATTGTTCTGCTTTATAAGTGATGTAGTATGGATCAACACCAATGCAATGCCCGCCAACGAGTCCGGGGGTAAAGTTCAGGAAATTCCACTTCGTGCCGGCGGCCTCGAGCACTGATTTGGTATCTATACCCATTTTATGAAATACAATCGAAAGCTCGTTCATAAAAGCAATATTGATATCGCGCTGAGAATTCTCAATCACCTTGGCGGCTTCTGCTACCTTTATGGACTCTGCCCTATACACACCGGCTTCAACAACCAGCTCATAGACCTTTGCGATCGTATCCAATGATTCTGCATCCATACCGGACACTATTTTCACAATAGTCTCCAGACGATGGATCTTGTCGCCGGGGTTTATCCTCTCAGGAGAGTAACCAACCTTAAAGTCTATTCCGCATTTCAGGCCCGATTCTTTTTCAAGAATAGGAACACAGATCTCTTCGGTTACTCCCGGATATACTGTTGATTCGAAAACTACAATGGATCCTTTTGTCAGGTTTCTCCCCACAATACAGCTTGCTGATTCGACGGGGTGCAGATCGGGGGTGTGGTCTGAGTTAACAGGAGTAGGTACGGCTACAATGTGGAATTTTGCTTCCCTCAGCTTTTTTCCATCGTTGGTAAACATGACTGTTGTATTCCGAATTGCCTCATCTCCGACTTCCTTTGTCGGATCAGACCCTCTTCTATACAGTTCAATTTTCTCTTTATTAAGATCGAATCCTATAACATCAACCTTTTTCGCAAACGCAACCGCTATCGGCAAACCTACATAACCAAGTCCGACAAGAGAGATTTTTTCATTTCTGGTGATAATTCTTTCATATAAATTCATGTCTACTTACTCCTTGCTATGCTACTTTCATCGTGCTCGTTATTTCGCGAACAACATAGTTTACATCGTAAATTCTCTCCTGCAATCTCCAAACCTTGTTCTCCCATTGTTTTACAAAAGCCTGCAACTCCAGTAATTAAGAATGCTGTCTTCTGAGAGACTTAATATCCCCAACCCATGCTTTAACTTACAAATTTAATCGGTTTGGCAGGAATTCCAACTGCAACACATTTTTCCGGAAGATCTGATACAACTGTTGCCCCTGCGCCAACTGTAGTCCAGTCTCCTACTCGAACTTTATTGATAACAGAAGCATTTAGTCCTAAATAACTTCCTTTACCAAGGACAACGTCGCCAGCTATATTTACCCCTGGCATTAAGCTGCTGTAATCATCTAAAACGCTATCATGCCCAATCCTCGTTCCTAAGTTCAGTATACAATGCCGCCCTATCTTCACATTAGTAGTTATGATTGTGTCACTACAGATGATGGAGCCTTCAAGAACAGTTACATACTTTGACATCTTGACTGAAGGATGAATTAAAGTTCCAAAGCTAATGCTTGAGCTGGAAATAGAATCAATGACAGTTTTACGTGTTGACGGGTTCCCGATAGCACAGACCACAAAAAAACTTGCTGCATGTTTATTTAACCAGTCAATGCCTCCTAAGACAGAATACCCTTCAGCAGTCTCAACCACTGAATCATCGACGAAACCAAGAATATCCCATTGAGGTTTTGATAAGGCATTATTAATGTCACTTACCAGCCAAGCGACTTCTCTTCCAAAGCCGCCAGCTCCAATGATGACGAGAGGTTTTATAATAAGCTCCTCCCTTCGCACTGACCATACTTTCGGCAGTACCCAAAAATTCTGTCATTGTAGCTGAGCCATTCCCACTTATGCCTTCACGCTTAATAACAAAGGCAAATGTCATGAAAATAATCTTTATATCTAGCCACAAACTGCAGCGGTCAACATACCATACATCCATCTGAAATCTTTCTTCCCAAGATAACAGGTTTCTACCATTAATTTGAGCCCACCCCGTAATACCAGGCTTTACTTCGTGGCGACGGGCCTGCTCAGATGTATAACGGTTCAGATACTCAGCCCTAAGCGGTCTAGGACCTACTAAACTCATGTCACCTTTTAACACATCCCAATTTTCTATTGCTTCCATTACATCCATAA
>ENA-UOOR01004402-UOOR01004402.1-fermentation-metagenome-genome-assembly--contig:-NODE-4402-length-11256-cov-2.718507_pt1 | contig 11256 bp, 8 predicted proteins | sample MGYA00245780_ERZ724029 | MGnify/ENA primary metagenome ERZ724029 (study PRJEB28704, sample SAMN03018315) | fermentation metagenome | biome: anthropogenic terrestrial biome; feature: soil; material... | reverse complement strand
TTTCCCTATGCCGATTTTAGCAATATATTTAACAAAAATGCAGATATTCCTCGGCGGCTGCTAAACACCGTGTCACGAGACAAAAATTTGGTAAAACAATATGAGTACGATACAGCAAAAGTTTATGAAGGCGGCGATACTGTTAGCCAAACAAGCGAAAAATGAAGGAGAAGTGCCAGTAGGCGCTGTTGTGGTGTATGACGGCAAAATAATAGGCAGAGGCCGCAACAAGCGCAACAAACAGCAAATAGCGACAAAGCACGCAGAAATTATTGCAATTGAAGGGGCATGCAAAAAATTAAAAAGCTGGCGGTTGGAAAATTGTGAGCTTTACGTTACGTTGGAGCCTTGTTCCATGTGCATAGGCGCCTGTTTCAATGCACGTATTAAGCAGGTATATTTTGGCGCATTTGACAGCCGTGGCGGCGCATGCGGCAGCGTTTTGAATGTTTCTGACGTCAACCAATTAAACCATAATTTAAATGCCGTAGGCGGCATATTAAAAGAAGAATGCGCAAAATTATTGACGGATTTTTTTAAAGAAAGAAGGGAAAACCTTGATAAGAAAACGTAAAGTTAAGTATTAAAATGATAATATTTGGCTTGTAACTGTAATGCAAAATGGGAAGGGTCAGGTTTTTTTGCGGCGGGTGTTTCCTCCTTTTCGCTTTGAGGATAAAAATTAAAATAGCGTTTAAGCAAAGAGGACGCTTCTGTCCCGTCACCGAAACACAGCTCATAAACGCATTTATTTATGTCGCCGCCGTTGTTAGCGATGTAACGGTTTACTGCCGCCATATTAAAAGCGTTGGCGGGGGAAAGCATTTTGTTTATATTAACGTCCAATCTTTTGGCAAGGTTAGGATGTTTTTTTAAGCCGTAAAGGGCGCTGTAAAAGCATTTTTTTACACTTTTAAAGGTATATCCATTTTGTTTGGCAAAAGCGGTAAAGGCATCGGACCAGCTTAAGCCGTCTAAAAGGCACTTTTTAACAAAATCTAACAGCAATAACAACATGCAGCTATTATTAACAATATGTTTTTTTTTATAACGAAATGTATTTTTTTATAATGAAAAACCGCCGCATATACGACGGTTCAGTATTATTTTTAAGTTTTTAAATTTGGAATAAGCTTTCTGGCGTAATATCAAAAACCAAATAGCTTTGTTGCATGCGTATCAAAACTTGCTTGTCACGGGCGGCAGTATCTTCGCTGTCGAAATAATAAATCATATTAAGTCCATTAAAACCGATGATGCTAACATTTCGCTTAATAGTTTCAATAATTTTCCCCTTAACGTCGGTATAATTTTCGCCTTCTTTATAATAAACTAAATTGCCGTTAGACTCAACATCTTTCCACACTCCGCCTAACTGATAGTCAAAGGAATACGCTTTTGGCACAACTGCATTAGCAGCCATTACGCCAGACAGTCCCCTTCCATCAAAAATATTAATGGATGCGCCCCCTGCCGTTGCAAGAGAACTCAAACTAAAACTCCTTAAAAGAAGTTCAATTTGCTCATTATCATAGGTTTTGACACCGTTTTTTAACTTAATGCTGTTTTCGGTGGTTTTTCCTCCTGCTAATGTAGTAACGTTAGCATAAGGCTTTTTTTGCGAATAATCGTAAGTAACCGTTGTTAAAAAATCGTTTTCGGCACATACGCCCGCTCCGATAAATACGCTTTTTACGGTTTTGCTGCTGCTAACGGGCAGCATCCCTGTTGCCTTAAAAGTGCAAATGCTTATCACTGATACGTCAACGACAATATCCTCTCCGTCTATCCTCATAATATCACTTTCTGCTGCCTTTTGAAGGGCAGTTGCATGCAAATCCATATCTGCCGCAAAGAGTTTTTTAGTATAAATTTCGGTAACGTTAAGCGTTGAAGAAACGGTATAAGTGCCTTCCGCACTGTTGAAACTAACAGATGTTTCATAACTGCCTTGTGCATCAGAGGGGATAATTTGGAGGTTAGGTGTTTGAAAAACTCCGTTTTCGTCTGTAATGCCCGTGATGCCGATATAGGTAAGTTCAAAATCGCTTGCACGGCGTACATTATATTTTAATGTCTCTTCCTCTGCCCAACGAATGGTAGAAGGGGGCACGTAAGCTGCGCCACAGCCAGTCAAAAGCGATAATATAAGGATAAGAGTCGCAAAAAAAGCAAATAATTTTTTCATATTTTCTCCGATAAAAGTATTTTTCATTATACTTCACAATTAAAAAATTGTCAATTGACATTGGCTTAATTCCGCATTATAATGATTGCATGCAAGTGACGTTAATTTACGCAAATACATTGCGTGCAGCCAAAATGAGTATTGACGAAAAAATACGCAAACTTAACCATGCTCATTTGGATTACAAAAATTTTATTATAGTGCCGGAAAAAAGCACTCTTGATGCCGAAAGAGCATTAATAACAATAAGCGGCGGCAGTTTTAACACAAATGTTGTCACTTTTAAAAAATTGGTAGATAGCTTAATTGACATCAAGCAAGAGTATCTAACGAGGCAAAATTGCATAATTTTGTTGTCACGATTAATAGATAGCATATCAAGCAGCTTTTTGTGCTATAAACACGGTGCAAACAGCAGTGGTTTTGCGGAAAAAATATATCAGCTCATTTCGGCGTTTAAATATGCGCATATTTCCCCTGAGCAACTGTCCATAGGCGACTTGCCGCAATCATTAGCAACTAAACTGCATGATATAAAACTAATTTATTCCGCATATATTGACGCATTAAAGGACAAATATATTGACAGCGCAGACAAGTTGGACATATTGATAGATGCGCTTACGCCAAAAACTATTGGCGGCTATGGTTTTTATATTTATGATTTTTTAAGTTTTACTGTTCAGGAAAAATTAATTATACAAAAACTCATAAAAAACAGCAGTCAAGTCACTGTTGCGGCGGCAACGAGTAGATTTAAAACGCATAGCGCCCTTTTTGACAACAGTATACCGCAAGCAATACAAGGCATATGCAACAATTTAAACATAAAACCACATATCGAAAATTATGTAACGCACGCAAGCGAAGTGACAAAACATATCCATACGAGTGTGTTTTGTGTGGGTAAAACAACAAAAAAAACTATATCTCCTGACAAGCTTATTATAAAAAACTGCACTGATATGTTTGAGGAAGTGTTAAAACTTGCACAATTTATCGACGTATACGCAAAAAAAGGCGGTAGGTATAAGGATATAAAAGTCCTTTGTCCTGATATTTCGCTTTACGGTTACGCCATTGATAAGTATTTTTCCGACTACAATATTCCCTTTTATTTAGACAAAAAAGAGTCGCTAATAAACAGCGTTTTAGGCAAATATGTTTTGTCTTTTCTTAACGCATACAAAAACAACTTTAAACTCAGTTTCGTGTTAGATTTTGCCAAAAATTATCTTTTTAAGGAGGATGTTTGTGCCTTCGAAAATTTTTGTATTAAATATAATGTAAGTTTTAATTACAGTGATTTAAATATAGGTCTTTTAGACCCGCATTTTGCACAGGCAGCAGCTATTGGCAAAAAACTGACGGCATTATTTGATAGATACGACATAAAAAAAGCTGATACCTGCAAAAATTATATCAATAAGATATCTAATTTTTTAACAGAGGAAAATATTGTAAAAAAATTAGAAGAATACGGCGAAATGCTAAACTCATACGGCATAAAGGAGGAGGAGCGCCGCATAGTTCAGGCGGAAAAAAAGTTACGCCAAGTGTTAGACCAGTTAGCCGCCGTTATGGAAAACGAATACCTTACTCTTGATAAATTTATCAAGGCTTTTTCTGCGGCGTTAAACGCTGCGACAATATCTATTGTGCCGCTGTATTTTGACTGCGTAAACATAAGCGACTTAAACAAGGGCGTAAGCCATTCTGTAAAAACTTTAGCAGTTATCGGCACAAATGAGGGCAGCATGCCTGTTACAAAAAAAAGCGGCACTCTGCTCACCGACAGCAATATCGAGATATTAAAAAGCTACGGATTAAACGCTGATATAAGCACCGAAAGCGAAAACAAACGTCAGCGTTTTAAGCTGTTTAACGCTTTAAACGAGCCGACAGACATCCTTTATGTAAGTTATTGCGACTTTGACACAGACTCTCAAACACGTCCCGCACCTTTTGTAAACGCGCTAAAAAAATGCTTTACCGTTGACGGCGTAAGTGACTATCCCAACAGCGTAATTGATTACGAGTATCATAATAAAGAAACTGCCTTTAAAAAGGTATTGATTTCACTTCGCCAAAATAGAGAAAAGTTAGCGGATTTGACTCAACCAATGGAGGAATATCAACGCAAAGCACTCCAATATTTAGATTTTAATAAGGTTATTACACATATTCCTAACGGAAAAGAACTATTCTTTAAGGGAAACGCATACAGCGTCACAAAAATTGAGAGTTTTTATAACTGCCCTTTTAGTCATTTTGTATCTTCTGGTTTAGGTTTGAAGGAAAAAGAGACAGGGCAATTTAAAGTCAACGATTTTGGCAATATTCTGCATTCTGTTTTTGAAAAATTTGTTAACAAAATAATTAATAAAGAAAAAGCAGAGGAACAAGCGGCGGAAGAAATTTTTGACGAAGTTATTAATGACGAGAAGTACATAGCCTTTAAAAACGACTTCAAATTTGATTTTTTAAGCGAAAATTTAAAAAAAGAAACGGTCAAAATGTGCATGTCTATTAGTGAGCAAATAGCTAACAGTGATTTTTTCCCCATAAAAACAGAATTCAGATTTGGTTTTGACGCAGATAATATGCTGACAATGGAGTGCTTAGGCAAGACGCTTTCGCTTAAAGGGGTAATTGACAGGATAGACGCATACGGCGAAAATTATATGATAATAGATTATAAAAGCGGCAAGGCAAATTTTAGCGAGAGCAAACTTTATTTAGGTATTAAACTGCAACTTTTTGTTTATGCGCTGGCGTTAAAAAAATATTTTAAAGGTACTCCTGTTGCATGCTTTTATTTTAAAGTCAGTGACGATTATAACGAGAGTGACAAAAAACGCTTTATAGGTCGAGTGGTTGCAGATAAGGAACTTATAGGCAGTATTGATAAGGATTTTAACACAAAGGGCAAAAGCAAGCTATTTAGTGCGTCGCTAAAAAAAGACGGCACACTTTCTAATATAGGCAAAAGTGCAATTACACGGGAGCAGTTTGACGCCTGCGCGCAATACGCTCTTGCTTTAATAACTAAAGCAAACAAACTTATGCAAAGAGGCTATGTAGCTGTAAACCCTATCGACAAAGCGTGCACGTACTGTTTAAGCAAAAATTTATGTAATTTTAACGATACTCTAATTTTTTCGCCCCGCAAGGAAGTGCAAATAAGCGCAGAAGATATAAGCCGATGTATGGAGGAAAACAGTAATGCTTAATTTTACGGCAGATCAATTAAAGGCACTCGATACCGACAAAAACAGCAATATTTTGGTAAGCGCATCAGCAGGCACGGGCAAAACAACGGTTATGGTCACACGGATTGTAAAGCTTATTCTTACCAAACAAATACCGCTACAAAGTGTAATAGTTGTTACCTTTACAAAACTTGCCGCCGCGCAGATGAAGGAAAAGCTTTTTAATATGCTTACTGAAACAAACGACGAATTTGCCTTTACTCAAAGAGAAAAAATTGATTCGGCACAAATTTGCACGTTGCATTCTTTTTGCGCCGATATTGTGCGGGAATATTTTTATTTAGCTGGTCTTGACCCGGATTTTGTTGTGGCAGAGCAAAGCGAAGCGGCTGCACTTTTTAAAAATGCGTTGGAGGATGTGCTAAAAGAGCAGTATAAAAATGACGAAACGTTTAACGATTTGTTAATTAGAGTGGTAAGAAACCGTAGCGACCGTGTTTTAAAAGAATACCTGACAAAACTGTATAATTTTGGACAGTGTATAAAAGATTTTTCCGTTTGGTATGACGAAAAGCGCTTGCAAGTAAATACCAAAAGCGTGGAAGATTATTTAAATGACTATTTGTTAAACGCTCAGCGTTCATATAAAGACGTTTTAGAGGATTATATAAGTAGACTTAACAAAATAGGCGCATATCTCCTAGCTGATTATTTTGGGCAGATAAAAAATCTGTTATGTGCCTCCATTGATTTTACGCTGGAAAAAAACTTGCAACTTTGGTATGCTACTGTTTTGCCTACCTTTTTGCAAAAATACAAAAAGGATGCCGGAGTAGGTACGGTAATAGCCTATGAAAATTTATTGGAAGAATGTATTTCCTTAAAGGAAACAATCAACGATTGGCTTAAGGAAATTAAAATTTATGAGGACATAAAACACAACTCAATGTTTGATGTACAAAACAGAATTTGGTTAGACAAACTTGTGCAACTTACTGTAGAAGTAACTAAACGTTTTTCACAATTAAAAAGGGAGCGTAATTTATGCGATTATAACGATTTAGAGCATCTTACATTAAAAATTCTTGAGGATGAGGAGGCTTTGAGTCAAATAAAAAGCAAATTCGGTTATGTTTTTGTAGACGAGTATCAGGATATAAACGGTATTCAGGAGGAAATATTAGCCAAATTAAAGGGCGAATTTAATTTTTTTGCAGTAGGTGACGTAAAACAGAGTATTTACGGGTTTAGACAAAGCGACCCGGATATTTTTGTTCAGCGCAGCAAAGAATACACTGAAAATTTTCCTACTAACAATGTTGTATATATGAATGATAATTTCCGTTGCAATGGTGATATCGCAAGTTTTGTAAATACAGTGTTTAGCGAGTTGATGACGGATAATTTTGGACAAGTGGATTATGCTGGAAGGGGAAAACTTATAGCAAATAACAATTGCATAATTTGCGACGGAGCAAAAAGCGCGGTAATAACTTACATTAATTACTATAAACCGGAAAACAAAACGCCGCCGCAAGAAATATATGACATCACTGCAAAACAAGAGGAAGAAATCAGCGGCGACGATGTTGAGGGAATGTATATTGCTAAAAAAATTAAAGAAATTGTAGGCACCTTAGATTCAAAAGGCAGGGAAACTTGTTTTGGCGATATTGTGATTTTAATGCGCAGTGTAAAAAACAAAGCCGTTAATATTTATAAACAGCTTATTAAAGCGGATATCCCCGCCGTAATAGATTACAAAACAACAACTCAAAGTTGCGAAATAAACGATTTGATAAGCTTTATTCGCATTGTGGATAATTCGCTGGATGATTATGAATATGCAAATGCACTTAACAGTGCTATGGGTTTACTTAGTTTTGAGCAATTAGCGCAAATTTCCCAATTAGTACTGGACGGCAACAGTTTTTTTGAAAAAACACAAAGTTATATTAATCATCCTGCCGCAGACGATATAATAAAAGGCAAATTACAGAAGTTTTTTGTCCTTATTAAAAAATACCGCATTTTAAGCGAAACATTGCCCTGCGGCGAACTGTTGCTTAAACTGATGGAGGAAAAAGAGTACGAAAGGTATATTTTAGCGTTACCCGACGGAGAAACACGTCAGTTAAGGTTGTCAAATTTTGTCAGCAGCGTAGCAAGTATGAGCCTAAGAGAACTGATTAATTACGTAAACGAAGTGGGCACTCCCGAATATGCAAATAATTATAGCGGCAACGCTGTCAGGATAATGACCATGCACGCAAGTAAAGGTTTGGAGTTTGACGTGGTGTTTTTGGCGGGGTTAAACAGTCCTTTTGCCAAAGATAACGATGCATTTCTTATTAGCAAACGTTTTGGACCCTCTTTAAAGTACTTTGATATTGACGAAAAAACCGCAACGGAAACGCCGCTCTTTTTAGCGGTAAAAAACGAACAGCTTACAAAAAATCTTGAGGAGGAGTTAAGACTGTTGTATGTTTCCTTAACGCGGGCAAAAAAAAGGTTGTATTTGGTTGCGAGTGGCATTAAAGAAGCGGGCAAAACAAAATTTACCCCCTTTGATGCATGCTGTATGTTTGACTGGATTGATTTAGCATTGCATAGTGTAGGTTTATCCGCTTATAAAAACAGCAGTAGTGATAATTACAGCGTGCAGTTTGTTACGGCGGACAGTTTAAAAAAAGAGCAAAAGCAAGATATAAAAGCGGCGGCGGAGGAAAATAACGACAGTTTAGCGTATATAGACTGGACATATCCGTATTTACAAGACACAATTCTTCCCCTTAAAGCCGCATCAAGTCAGATAGACAAATTAGCGAAAACCGAAGAGGAAGAAGAAAGTTTAGGGCAAATAATTTACCTTGACTTGCCGCAAGACATTGACAGAAGCGGGTTAGGGAAAGCTTATCATAAAATTTTTGAGCGGTGCGACATAACAAACGCCGACAGCGTGGAGAGTACAAAAGAAACGTTAATTAAAGAGGGTCTGCTAGATAAATCTTTAGCAGAAGCTATAGACACTTCGCTGATAAAAAGCTGTTTAAACAATGCTTCTTTTGTGCAATTAATAAGCAGCGGCAAAATGTACAGAGAGTTGCCTTTTATGGCGGCACTGCCTTACAGCAGTATTTTTGGCAGTGGAAGCGACCAAAAAATAATGCTGCAAGGAGTCATTGACTTGCTTGTTGTTAACGGAAAGAATGCAGTGCTTATCGACTTTAAGGTTACGCAAAACACAAAAGACATAAAAAAGAATTATTCCAAACAAATAAACAGCTATAAAAAGGCGGCAGAACAGGTTTTGAAGGTAAATATTAAAACATATATCTTTTCTGTTTTGGATAATAATTTGATAGAAATGAACAGCTAAAACAAGGTTTAAAAAATAAATAAAAGTCTAAAATCAATCTAAAGACAAAAAAAGGAGATTTTTATGTCGTGGATTATAGATTTTTATTATAACTTGGAAAGCCACTCAATATGGTTTTTTTTAGGGGCGGGTATTATACTTTTCGGTTTATTGGTGGTTAATTTGTCAGTAAATCCTTACCAAAAACAAATTATTCAGACTAAAAAATGTTTAGCCGCCATCAAAAAAAGCACCAAAAAAACGTATAATAAGTCGTTGCCTGTGCCAGAGATATATAGAGCGGGGTGGGAAAGGTATAAAGTTTCAAAAACTCTTTTACCCTCACAATGCTTAATATACACAAGTCAAAAACAAATAAAATGTTTGTATATCTTAGGTGCATTAGCGATAGTTGCCTTGTTGCCTTTTACTATTGCTTCCGCATATTTTAATCGTTTTGACTGGATGTTTTTTGTTCCTCTTATGTTTGCTATTGGCTATTGTTTTGTTGTCGCATGTGTGGAAAGCATTTTGGCAAAACGAATAATTTTATCAAAAAAATTGTACAAGAATTACGTAGGGATTTTGGATTTTTATTACGGAAAAGCATTCTTTAGTCAGAATGAAAATGAGGAAAATGCTTTTGAAGAAGATATAGCAAAAAATGAAATAGAAGAAATCCCTTTGATTAAAGAAAAACCTCAAACGGAATGCTTAACAGCGCCGCCTACTTCGCCGAATTTTTCGCAGGACTACACCATTAAAAGAGTTAATTTTTTGGTGTCAAACGGAGTAAAGCCGGACACGGCGGAAAAATTAGCGGCTTTGTTAAAAGATAACGATAAACCCCGTTCTGTGGAAACACAAAAGGAATTAAACAAAGTGCTAAACGAAACATTACAGCTTATCACCAAAAAACGCTATTCCGCTTAAAATAATAAACGTATAGGAAAAAAGGAGACAAAATTTGTCTCCTTTTAACTCTCATCAGCGTGCTGGTGGCTTTGGAAAATAATACCTGTAGAGACTAATTGTCCCCTTAAGTAATTATTTACCGCTTCTCTTGCGTCTCCTTTAGCAACGATAATAACTTTAATTTTCCTTTCTTTAAAATGTCAACAGCTCCTCCGCCCATACCTCCAGAAATTATTACACTTATCCCTTTATCGGCTAAAAAAGTGAGGCAAAAACCAGGTTTATGCCCAGGATTTTTAATATTAGTTTCCTTTGTAATTTTATCTTTGTCTGTCTCAAAAATATTAAAATTTTTACAGTGTCCAAAATGGTCTGCAATAATATCACCTATGGATGCAACGGCAATTTTCATTTTTTTACTTCCTACTTAAGTTTATTTACTATATCAATTAACCAATTACCATCAAATAATTCGATAAGTCCTTCGTCTACACCAGCTGCAAGTTTGGAATCTATTGGTATTTTTGCTGTGGTTTTTATGGAATGTTTTTTAGCGATAGCGTCTATGCGACTTTCGCCAAACACATTTATTTTTTTACCGCAATCGGGGCAAGAAATGTAGCTCATATTCTCTACCAGTGCCAAAACGGGAATGTTCATCATACGTGCCATATTAACGGCCTTTTCTACAATCATACCAACTAATTCCTGCGGCGAAGCGACAATTATTACGCCGTCAAGAGGAATGGTCTGAAATACTGTTAAAGCTACGTCGCCTGTGCCGGGAGGCATATCAATAAACATATAGTCAACATCGCCCCAAATTACATTTGTCCAAAATTGCTCTACCGTGCCCGCAATAAGCGGCCCTCTCCAAACTACGGGGTCAGTTTCGTTATTTGTTAACAGATTAAGAGACATAACAGATATACCTGTTTTTGTGTATACAGGTAAAATGCCTTCGTCGTTGCCGGTAGCGTGTGTTTTTAGTCCAAATGATTTTGGGATAGAAGGACCTGTTATGTCTGCGTCTAAAACAGCAGTTTTATAACCTTCTCTTTGCATTGAAACTGCCAACAAAGAAGTGACAAGACTTTTGCCTACACCGCCTTTGCCGCTTACTATACCAATAACTTTCTGTATTCGGCTTAGTTTATGCGGTTTTGCAATTAAATTTTCTTTTCTGTCATCGCAGTTGTTTTCGTTGCATTCGTCGCAATTATGCGAGCATTTTTCACTCATGGTTTATTTCTTCCTCCATTGATGTATTTTACGTTTTAAATCAACGTTATTTATGTTTTATAAGGGCGTTCGCCTTAAAACTCTTTCATAGTAGTTTCATAAACAACTCTTAAGGCGTTCTGAGCAGGACAGTCGATATGCGCTATGCTTACGCCTTCGTTTATTGCTTTACTCACATGCCTGTCAAAAGGTATAACACCTGCAACTTTTATGTTATGGTGACGGCAGTAATGCTCAATTAAGATCTTAAAGTTATAACAGAATGGACATCATTGTCAACAATCATTTGAGCTGTTTTTAATCCTGCTCCGCTCGTTTCATCTTTTGAATAATTTTGTATC
>ENA-UOOR01004401-UOOR01004401.1-fermentation-metagenome-genome-assembly--contig:-NODE-4401-length-11259-cov-3.802660_pt1 | contig 11259 bp, 10 predicted proteins | sample MGYA00245780_ERZ724029 | MGnify/ENA primary metagenome ERZ724029 (study PRJEB28704, sample SAMN03018315) | fermentation metagenome | biome: anthropogenic terrestrial biome; feature: soil; material... | reverse complement strand
ATTCAAACTTTGCCATAAAGCAAATCCTCCAATAAAGATTATTTACAATTCATCGTAATCGTTCGGCTGTGTGCTAAACAACTATGATTTTCGTAAACATCCTTATTGGAGGATTGCTAAAGTGGCTGTCGCTTTTTTATTAGTTACTCTTGCAGTCTTATTTTATTTTAAATCTTGGTATTAATTATATACCACAATTAAAATCTTCATATCTCTATTCTCCCAAAACTTGAATACTATATGTTCTTATTTTCAGTCCATCCAACTCTACAAAGTATATATCTTGTGCACTCCCCACTGCCAGCTTCCCTTCTTTAATTGGTAGTACACAATGATTACCACCCAGCATAGACTTTAAATGACCAGGTGAGTTTCCACTACATGTTCCATAACTAGGAAGCATATGAGTATGAGTATAAGGATAATCACTGGGAACTAGACGTTCTAGTAAAAGTTCAATGTCCTTTTCAACACAGGGAAGGCTTTCATTTATCATAATAGATGTAGTGGTATGCATAGTAATCACAAAAACTAATCCATTTTGTACTCCACTATCTTTAACGGCTTGATCAATTTTATCAGTGATTTTTATCATTTCAAATTCTTGTCTACTACTTATTGTATTCTGATAAGATTTTATTATCATACATTCCCCCCCATTCCTAAAAATCGTATAGCATTTTCACCCATAATTTTTTGTTTCACATCTTGACGTAGTGGTAAACTTTCAAGTCCTTCACGTACACGTACTTGCCTAAAACGCGGATGGTTAGATCCATACATAATCTTGTCAGCTAAATTATTTTGCAACCATCCAGGAGCCATATTTTTCATAAATATTTGATCATAATAATTAATAGGTGAATCCATATAAACAGTCGCTGTATCAGTGTATACGTTTGGATATTTCAATACCATCATCATAGTTTCATCTACCCATGGCCATCCTAGGTGAGCAAGACAAAACCTAAGATTTGGATAATTTATAGCAATATCTTCATAAAGAATAGGGCGACCGTATTTCGATGGCGAATTTGGTTCCCAACTAAATCCTGAGTGAAAAGTAACCGGTTTCTCATACTCTTGACACATAGCTAGAATCTCACCTAAACGAGAATCACTTGGCATCATTTGCAAGTGAGATAAGTTTAGCTTCAATCCCGAAAGGTTCAGCTCTTTAAATGCATATTGCAACTTATTTACAGCATCTGTCTGCCTTGGGTCTACACTGGCAAATCCAATAAAGCGATCGGGAGCAATATCAATTAACGTATAAATTTCCTGATTGCTAACAAGAGGCTGACCCATATCAGCAGAAAAATCCTCCGCCAATAGAACACTCTTGTCTACTCCTGCATGATCCATGACAGCCAATACCTGTTCCATTGGGACTGGTGAAGATTTATAAAGTCCAAAATGTTGCTTACGAAAGTTTACCCTGGCCTGATCCTGACAAATAGCGCCAAACATAACCGGGTGTAGATGTATATCAATAATCATATGGCTAACACTTCCTTTCATTACTCTCTGATATTATAGGGTTCGAAAATAGAAACAATTTCACAAGCTTTTTCGGCCCCTAATTGCATACTTTTATCAATGCTTTTACCACTTAGTATGCCACTTAAAAATCCAGCCCCAAAAGAATCTCCTGCGCCTACAGTGTTTACAAGATAGGGTGTAGGGAGCGCAGGCTGAAAATAATAATCTTTACCATCACAAGCCAAAGCACCTCGTTCACCAAAAGTGGCAATTAATACTTCTGCACCTAATTGACACCCCTTCATTAACAAGTCTCTGACTTGAGGTGTATCCTGATTAAACGAAAAAATTCCCCAATTAATATGTCTACAAATTTCGTTTACATCCGGATGTGAAAATCGTTTTGAAAAATCAAAATAAATTTTTGTATTATTTTTGCGGATCATAGGTAAAAATTTAGTAACTTTCCAGGAAAGGTCGGTATGAATACAATCTTGTTGTATAATAAAATCTAAATCTTCATCCGTTAAGTCATAGTCTTGCATAACACCACGTTCTACTTTATGATGAACACGGTCTTTACCATTTAACTGCATTTCTATAACTGCTGTTTTTCCACCAAAAACTCTACGTATATACCGAGTATCTACCCCACGAGATTTACATGTGTCAATCATTAGCTGACCATATGTATCATCCCCAACGGCAGTAACAACTGAACCTTTTATGTTTGGCAAAAGTTCTTGTAAATTAAATAATAAATCAACTCCATTTCCTGTAGCATATTGTTTATCAAGATTATTATAAACATCAATACATGTAAAACCAACTGCAGCAAATTTCATACTATCTTTATCTCCTTTTCCCAGATTGTCATAGTGCTGTTTGAAATAAAAACTGGTGTAAATCCTTTAATCACTTTTATCTTATTATTTAAACGCTTTAACTTTTTCAGAATATTGATTATAGGTATCTAAGTACTCTTGAATATTATCTGCCGTTACCATCGTTACATTGGTTGAGATTAGTTTTTCACCAGTATCTTCTCCTTTGGCAGCCTTGATCGTTTGGCGCATTCCAACTTCACCTATATTATAAGGGTCTTGTGCCACAAACCCTAAAAGTACAGAATTGCCTTCTCCTTTTTGTAGTTCACTTACCAGATTTGGGTCATGATCTACTCCAACTACTGCAAAATCATCTCTATTATAAGTCTGTGCTGCTGTGATAACACCTAGAGTTGGAGATACATTTGCACCAAAAAAAACATCTACATCTCCTTTGCCATACAACTGCATCAAATCATCAGCTAATGCAATTCCATCATCAATCGTAGTGGTAACCATTTCATGTACTTTAATTTCTATTTCGGGATACTGATTGATAACTTCTTCAAATCCTTGCATGCGTTGTCGTAAAGAATCCAGTGAACTAGAGGTACAAGCAACGATAGTCCCCTTTTCCGAGCCATTCTTTTCTACCAGATACTCTACCACTTTTTTGCCAGCTATCTGCCCAATTTTGATGTTATCAGAAGCCACATGATTTACGACCTTTGCATCAGGAATGGGAATATCAACACTTACAACTGGAATTCCCTTCTTGTTACATTCTCGTACAGACTCTGCAATCCCTTCGGCATCAGCAGTCCACAACATTATAGCTTTTACCTGCTGTCCACCCAAACAGTCCTCAATAAAGTTTGCCTGAGCTTCTACATCCCCATTTGCATCAAAGAATTTTATTTCTACATTTTCTTGTTCAGCTTGCAAATAAGCTGCAGCACGAATATCAGCACCAGTAACTGAGAGTAGATTACGGTGAGCCATGGCAACAATCAGTTTGTCACTACTATTAGATCCTGATTTTTTCGATGTAATAGTATCACTTGTTTCTCCTCCTCCGTTGCTGCAACCCATCATAAATATGGAAATCAACATAAAGACAGTAACACAACTAATAAACCTTCTTTTCGATTTTTTCATTTTCTTTTCTCCTTTATACAATATTTTTTTGCTGTTTTGCTTTACTTTTCTTACCGATATTAAATTGCTCCTTGCTACTCATTGCAATTGCCACAACCAATACAACACCTTTGATAATCTGTTGCCAATATATATTAACTCCCATAAGATTAAAACCGGTGGAAAGAGAAACCAAAAATAATGATCCTAAAACAGTTCCTATCATATACCCCTTTCCCCCACCAAGAGGAGTTCCGCCTAGGCAACACGCTGTAATAGCGTCCATTCCATATGTCTCACCAATAGATATCTGAGCTGATGCCATACGAAATGCCACTAAAAGTCCTGCAATTCCAGCTAAAGCACCATTTAGTATATATAGAATTATTTTAACCTTTTCAACCTTTACACCCGATAATCTAGCACATTCTTCATTGCCACCCACTGCATATACATGACGTCCAAATTTGGTACGACTCAAGATGCTTCCGAATATAATTAGTAAAACAATTGTAATATAAACAGTATAAGGAATTCCCATAGCAGAACCACGTCCAATATTAATTGCTTTTTCAGGTAAATTTGATACAGGATATCCTTTTGTAAAAACAAGGATTATACCCCGAGCAGCCTCCATCATGGCCATTGTAACAATGAACGGTGGAAGATTAAGCTTTGTAATTACTAAACCATTGATACTGCCAAATAAGGCTGGAACAACAATTCCAACAATAACAGCTGCTGCTAAAGGAAATATTGGCATTTCCATGCCTCCTCCTGCTTGTCCAGTGAGAAATGAACTACCGATAATTGCACCCATGCATGCAAGAGATCCTACTGACAAATCAATAATTCCAGCAGATAAGATAAAGGTTATTCCAATTCCTATAATAATCATAGTTGAAGCCTGTCGAACAACGTTTACAAGATTACTGGGATTAAAGAAAGAAGGTGCTACAACCATTAAAATAGCATATAATATGATTAATGCTATAATAATACTGGTCTGTGGACATTTTAAAATACGTTTTATACTAAAACCATTATTGGTATCCATTAGATTTAAATTATGTTCTGTACTATTCATTGGAGTTCCTCCTGTTCATATTGTTTTATTGCACCCACGGAATATGCCATTATCACTTCCTGATCTACTTTATCAGCATCAAAAATACCAGCCATTTCCCCCTCACACATTACAAGAATTCTATCAGACCTAAAATTTCAGGAAGCTCAGACGAAATTAATATAATAGCAAGGTTTTGTCGTGCAAGTTGTACAATAAGCTTGTGAATCTCTTCTTTGGACCCCACATCAATTCCTCGAGTGGGTTCGTCTAAAATTAAAACATCCAAATCTTGAGCCAACCATTTTCCCAATACAACTTTTTGTTGATTGCCACCAGATAAACTACTCACAGGTAAAGAATCAGAAGGTGTTTTAATTCGAAATTTTTTAATTTGCTGTTGGCATAATCTTGATTCCTTTTCTTTACTGATAAAATTAAATAAACCACACAATTCGTCTAAATTTACCAATGCTATGTTATGGGAAATTTTTGCTCTTAAATCTAGTGCTAGTGATTTCCTATCCTCAGGAATATAGGCTATCTTTTCCTGAATAGCATCCACTGGAGATTTAATATTAACTGGTTTTCCATGCAATTTAATTTCTCCACTATCCGGTTGAATTGCTCCAAATATACTCATTCCTATTTCCGTACGACCAGCTCCAACCAAACCAGAAAGTCCAAGAATTTCTCCTTGTCGAACTGAAAAAGAAATATCTTGATACATGTTCTCTTTAGAAAGATGTTCAACTTCCAATACTACATCCCCAATAGGAACTGTTTCTTTAGGATAAAGATTATCAATTGTACGTCCAACCATATAAGAAATCAATTTTTGTTGATCAACCTCTTCAATTGGCCAGTTACCAATCAATTCACCATCTCTCATAACTGCGACATGGTTACCGATTTCAAATACCTCTTCCATACGATGAGAAATATAGATAATGGTACAATTTTTGGAGGTAAGTCGTCTAATGATTTGAAACAAGCCCTCAGTCTCCTTAGCTGTTAAAGACGAGGTAGGTTCATCCATTACAATGATTTTGGCATTTGCAGCAAGTGCTTTTGCAATTTCCAACATTTGACGCTCAGCTAAACTAAGTTGACTAACCTCCATATCTGCACGAATATCAATTCCATAGGAGTCCAACAATTGCTGTGCATCAGCAATCAATTGTTTTTGTTTAACAAACCCAAATTTTGCAACTGCTTCCTTGCCTAAGGACATATTGGCCTCAACTGTCATTTGGGGAACCACGTTTAATTCTTGATAAATCATAGCAACTCCATTACTTAACGCATCATGAGGTGTAATAATAGAAACCTTTTCTCCTTCAATATAGATATCGCCTTCATCTTTTAAAATTGCACCAGACAAAACCTTCATCAAAGTGGATTTACCTGCCCCGTTTTCACCCATCAGAATGTTGACTTGACCAGCATAAACATCATAGCATACATCTCTTAACGCATGTACACCACCAAATCGTTTAGATATGTGTTTCATTTCTAAAGCTTTTTTCAAAATATCCCCCCTTAAATGAAATTAAACAATCATCCTATTATATTGCCATTCGTTATATTGCAATAGCCTCAAGGAAATATTTGTTCTTTAAGACTTCTAATAGTCAAAGCGCCACATATATCTTCGTTTCGTCATTGGATGATTACGGACATTTGCCATTTCTTCCACATACATTCTAAAAAGAGGTGACATAATCAATGGTGCAATGTAGTCTGCTATCTGTTCATCTATTTGTCCAAACTGGAAGTCAGCAGAATCTATGATAGTTAAATTCTGACAAAACTGTTCTAAAAATTTTTTTACACGCAAATCCATGCTACGTGTAGGTCCTCTACCTATAAATAATATGCTTGGCTGATCTGGCGTAGTTGCTTCAAAAGCACCATGAAAATATTCTCCACAGTTAATAGGAATCGCATTTCTCTGTTGCATTTCTATCAGATGACAATAAGCTGCTGTATAACCTGCGCCAAACATTGTCCCACATGAAAAAACATGAAATAATTCACTATCTTTGTAATCCATGCCAAATTTAATTGCATTTGGTTTAAATTTTTTTGCTTCCTGCTCAAAAATTTCATTAGTACTATCAATGGCTTGAATTGCCTTCTGATATAAAGAATATCCTTCAAATTGATTTAATATCTCATAAGATATACGTAATGCTACTGCAGGATTATGAAATGCACATGTCCAGTTTTCAGAATGAGTATATACTACATATTCATCTGCAGTCTGTGCCATTTCAGAATCATCAAATCCTGTTATAGCAATAGTAAATGCTCCTCTATCCTTTGCTAGTTGTAGTGCTTCTACTGATTCTTTTGTTGCTTTCATCGAAGTCACAATAACAATGGATCTCTTACCAACTGTGTGTGGTGGGGCTAGTACAAATTCTTTACTAATGGGATGTCCAATCACCCATTTAGATGTATTTTCTCGTTCCAGTAAACATGTTGCCAAATGAGATGCTGACCAGGAACCACCACAACCTACAAAATACACTGATTGTAATCCACCCGCAGTTTCCATACTTTTTTTTGCCTTCTGTACAATATGTGAAATTTTTTGTTGAGAATTAGCCACTTTTGTCATTTTATTTCCTCCTATTTGTTTGTACAATCCTATATTATATTGTTTCAACTTCATCTACATGAATTCCATAGAGTTTTTCTGCAGCCTCAATAGATATTTTTTGCTCCAAAACATCTGCTATCACTTTTTCTTTCGGGCGATCCATTGGATTCCCCATACCACCTGCACCTGGTGTCAACACACGAATGATATCGCCTTTCTTTAAATGTAAACCAGTTGTTTTATGGGAAAGTTGTGTTTCTTTTTTAGTTTCGCCATCAATATGATAAAAAGCACCAGAAGCTCCGTCCAATCCACCTTCTAACCCCCAAGGATGGAACTTTTGACGGTCTCCAAAACAGTTCACCGATACACCTTCAGACAACACAAGGTATTCACGTAAAATTCCGCAACCTCCACGATATTCACCTGCACCTCCTGAATCCTTTCGAAGTATGTACTTATTAACCATAATTGCAGGGAATTCAAACTCAGTAGCTTCAATTGGCATATTAGAGGTATTTGTCATGTATACCTGAACAGCATTTAGCCCGTCATAATAATGGCTTGCTCCACTCCCACCAGCAATCGCTTCATGGCAAATAAAATATTTATCCTTCTGCTCAGGGGTCTGTCCAAAGAATACACAAGTTGTACATGCTCCATTACTAGCAGATAAAATTCGTTCTGGCATGATTGAAGCTAATGCTCCAAAAATAACATCTGGGACTCTCTGTGTAGCATCTATAAGTAATCCTACTGGAGCAGGATCTTGTGGATTGACAATACTCCCTAGTGGTGCAACAATCTCTAGTGCACGAAAAACTCCTATATTGGTACTTAAGTCCGGTCCTATCAAAGCCTTTAGAGAAAACAGGATTGCTGCCATTAAAGCAGGATAGGGGATATTGATTGGTGCTTCAATCTGAGAATGAGTACCAGTAAAATCCAATGTCATTTTGTTGCCTAATACTGTTATCTTAACCTGTATATTAATTGGATTTGGATAAGCATCGCCACAGCCATCTACGTAGTCTACAAAGCTATATGTTCCATCAGGAATATGAGAAATCGTGTTTTTCATAAGTCGCTCAGTATAATTGAGCATTTCAGCCATACACTCCAGCAATGTATCTCCGTATTTTTCATAAGCAGATTGCATTTTTTGTACCCCAATCAAATTAGCAGATATTTGTGCGGTTAAATCACCTTTTCGTTCTTCTCTTACTCTAGTGTTATTTAATAGCAGTTCCATAACACCTTCACTAATCTTCCCTTTTTCACAAATCTTTACTACAGGAATACGAATTCCTTCCTGAAAAAGAGAAATTGCATCTCCTGACGTACTACCAGGTACCTTCCCGCCAACATCAGAATGATGAGCTATATTACCGATCCAACCAATGAGCTTGTCCTCACAAAATACTGGTGCTACAATCGCGATGTCCGGAAGATGATTTCCTCCACCATTATAAGGGTCATTAGCAATAAACATATCTCCGGGATGTATATCCTCTAGCTTAAATTTTTCGCGTACGCTGCGTGCAGTAAACAACAACGCTGCAAGAAGCATTGGTAAACTACTTTCTACCTGAACGACTACATTCCCATCAGCATCCATTACTGCTGCTGAATTATCCCTTCTTTCCTTTATATTCGTAGAATAAGCACTTTTGATAATAACAGTGTTGGTTTCTTCTGCAATAGACATCAATAGATTTCGTACAACTTCTACTGTAACTGGATCAATTCGGCTTTTCATTTATTTCACCTCCGTCAAAATCAAGTTTTGATAACCATCAGTTTCTACCCGCCATTGTGGTGGCACTACAACAGTTGTGTCCATCTGTTCAATAATTGCAGGACCTTCTAGCAATGTTCCAGGAGTCATTTGTGAGCGGTCATAAATCCCGGTTTGGATAAAGTCAGATTGTTGTTGGAACAGAACCTTTCTATAGGTTTTTGCTGTTGGTGGCAAAGCTTCTGAATTCATTTTTTGTGACTTTAATACCGGCTTTTCAACTAGCCCAATAGCAGCAACCCGGTAACTTACCATCTTTACGTCAGCCTCATCATTGCGATACCCATAGGACATTTTATGAGTCTCATGAAAGTCTTCAATAGCTTGTAACAGGAATTCTTTTGTTAGTTCTTTACCTCTAAGTGGTATGGTAATTTCATAATTCTGTCTGTCATAACGCATATCAATAGCCAATTCAAAGTCCCACTCATTTTCGGGTATATTTTCCTTTTTAAGCATTTGCTTTCCTTCTTCCATTAGTTGATGAAAAGTTTCCTGAACTATAGGAATAGAAGATTCTTCTGCAGGTAAAATATTAGAAATCGCAAAGTCAAAGCGTGTATCTGCCATTAACAATCCAAGAGAACATAATGTTCCAGGAGCTGGTGGAATAATAACTTTAGAAATTCCTAATTCCTTTGCAACTTCACAGGCATGCAAAGGTCCTGCGCCTCCAAAGGCCATCAAAGCAAATTCTCTTACATCGTATCCTTTTTCTACTGATATCACTCGTATGGCACGTATCATATTAGCATTAACCACTGCAATAAGTCCATTTGCTGCTTGATTTAGATCTAAATCACTATTTTGACATAGATTTGTCTTTATTGCCTGTTTTGCTTTTTGTACATTTACATCCATTCGTCCGCCAAGGATTTTTTCTTGATTTAATTTGCCAAGATAAATGTTTGCATCAGTTACAGTTGGCAATTCTCCTCCCCTATCATAGCAGGCAGGTCCAGGTGTGGCTCCAGCACTCTCTGGTCCAACTTTCATAATACCACCTTCATCAATCCTAGCAATACTACCTCCTCCAGCTCCAATTGTAATAATATTTATCATAGGAATATGAGCCGGATATCCCTCAACTGTTCTTTCATTTGAAATTTGTGGCTGTCCATTCTCAATGAGGCTAATATCTGCACTTGTTCCTCCCATATCGAAGGTAATAATTTTATCTTCTCCACACTGTCTTCCAATATGCGCGGCACCAATCACTCCTGCACTCGGCCCTGAAACCGCAGTTCGAATCGGGCTCTCAATCGTTTCCTTTATTGAAATAATACTACCATTAGACTGAGTGACATAAGGTTCAACAGTGATGCCGATTTCCTTGATTGAATGTTGAAAATTGCTTACATACTTTTTCATAACAGGACCTAAATAGGCATTTAATACAGTAGTACTCATACGAGGATATTCTCGAAACTCTGGAATTAACTCGCTAGAAATTGTAGTATATACTTCTGGATATTCTTCAAGTATAATTTCTTTAATACGCTGTTCATGAATAGGATTTATAAATGAAAATAAAGTGCATACAGCAATTGAATTCACACCATTCTTTTTAAAGTATTGTACTAGCTTTCGTGTTTTATCTTCATCTAATGTTTTATAAATGCTTCCATCACTTTTAATGCGTTCTGATACCCCTTTATTCATTCCTGTTTGAATAAGAGGCTGTGGCTTTTGGACCAATGTATCATACATGTTTGGACGTTTTTGAGTTCCAATTTCCATGATATCATGAAAGCCTTCTGTCGTAATGAGACCAACATTAGCACCTTTTTTTTCAATCAATGCATTGGTTGATACAGTAGTGCCATGTGCCAAGTAACATACCTCGGAAGTGTTGCTTCCTTCACTTTGCAAGACCTGCAAAATTCCGTCCACAATAGCTAAAGAGGAATCTTCGTTGGAAGAGCTATGTTTGAAGTGAATTAGTCTCCCGCTTTCTTGATGGAATACTGAAAAATCAGTAAATGTCCCTCCCACGTCTACACCTATCATATATGGCATTCTTCTATACCTCCTTTTTTATTAGTTGCATTATCCTAATACATATTATAATGTTATAATATGTATTATACACATTATACCTTTAAATTATTTATGTGTCAATACAATATTTAGTTTTCTTGGTTATCTTTTGGTAATGTTCAAGTTGCTGTACTCTTGGTTTTTCTGCCCCAAGTGCAATCCCGAAATAGAGATACTTTTCTTTTGATATCCTACATGCCAAAATAGAATTTCAACCCTACTTGTTCTAAAGTGAAAAGCTCATACAATAGAGTAGAGAAATAACTGCTATGAGTTATTCCCCTCTCGTTGAACCGTACGT
>ENA-UOOR01004399-UOOR01004399.1-fermentation-metagenome-genome-assembly--contig:-NODE-4399-length-11269-cov-2.422864_pt1 | contig 11269 bp, 11 predicted proteins | sample MGYA00245780_ERZ724029 | MGnify/ENA primary metagenome ERZ724029 (study PRJEB28704, sample SAMN03018315) | fermentation metagenome | biome: anthropogenic terrestrial biome; feature: soil; material... | reverse complement strand
GGTGCCCCCTGTGGCCTTCGTCTTTACCCCGTTTTATGCCTTAGGTGATATGCAGGGCAATGTGGGCAGTTTGATTATCGTCTTTATACCTCGAATTTTAGTTGGGGCGGTTGCCGGAGGTCTTTATCAGGTGCTTTCTAGGGTGTACCGAAAAAAGGACGCACTGAATATGGCTATTAGTAGCGTTGCAGGTAGCCTAGTTAACACATTTGGGGTTATGGGAGGCATCTGGCTATTCTTTGGAGCCCAGTATTCCGCCACACTCAATCAATCGATGCTCTGGATTATTGGCATCACTGTCTTATCCAATGGAATTCCAGAGGCGATTGTTGCGGGGATTATTGCGCCAGCTGTAAGCCGACGAGTGAAGATGAGCTGAGGTGTAGAAAAATGAACGCAGTCTTGGGTGTAGATGTGGGGGGATCCACAACTAAAATCGTCCTCTCTGATTTGTCAAATAGGATCACTGACAAATTGCAGGTACAGGCAAGTGACCAAGTCACTTCGTTATACGGTGCAATCGGAAACATGCTCGACAAGAATTTCCTGTCTCTAAGAGATATAAAACGAGTTGTGCTCACCGGGGTAGGAGCCGATTTGGTGCAGGACCGTCTGTACGATATACCCACGTTTAAGGTAAATGAGTTTAGAGCCATCGGCTGGGGCGGTCTGATGCTTTCTGGTCTGGAGCGAGCCTTGGTTGTTAGTATGGGAACTGGAACCGCTTTTGTGCGTGCACAAGGTGGCCAGGCCACCCATATTGGAGGTTCCGGCGTAGGAGGGGGAACGTTATTGGGCCTTTCCTCCAAGCTGTTCGGGGAAAAGGACATCAATGTGATTGCCGCTTTGGCTGCACAGGGTGATCTGCAGAATGTAGATTTGTCCATAAGTGATATTAGTACTACTGTCATTCCATCTCTGCCCTCAACGGCTACAGCCTCTAACTTCGGGAAGATAAAAAGTACTGCAAATGAGTCCGACATGGCACTGGGATTATTGAATATGCTCTATCAGACCGTTGGCATGTTAGCAGTTTTTGCTTGTTTGGATCATGATCTAAAGGACGTTGTGGTTACTGGAGCGGTGGCCTCATTGCCCCAGGCCAAGTCCCTAATGGGTGAGGTTGGAGATATGTATAATCTAAACTTCATCGTTCCAGACAATGCTACCTTTGCCACTGCAATTGGCGCAACAGCACTTTACTTCCAAGCAAATTGATTGATATTCGTAAGATTGTCTCAAACCCTATTTCTTGCCACCGGGTAGGAAAAGGTGTTCTGCAACATTCCGTTAGGTTGTAGAAGGAATGTTTGAGGACACCTATTTGTTTTTGGGCAGGAGGATCCTAAGATAAACCAGTCTTTACTTCGCACTTTTTTAAAGAACATTAGTTTGAATATACTAGGCATGGTCAGTCTTTCATGTTATATTTTGGCAGACACCTTTTTTGTGGCGCTACGGAGAAGACTAGAGATGCTTTTTTCATCACCACGGCACGGGGAATCGTGATCATCATTCCCCTTGTATTGATCCTCAGTAGAGCTTGGGCTATGACGGGTGTCTGGTTAGCTTTCGTACTCACCGAGTTTGTTGTCACAGCCATTACCATGGGAGTACAACGGGCCAGACAAAAAAAGTTAATCATCTCCCGGGACATTCGTGGCTGAGGGCCTGTTTTCTCGCATAGTAGATCAGGGAAATATTTACATTCCAAAGACCTTCTGGTAGTATTTTGTTAGTGGCCGTTCGATGCACTGATCTATAGGATTGATACAGAAAGCGTCGTTGGATGAAGTACATTAAGCGAAGCACTGACAGGTGCGGGAGACATGGGAGGAAAAGACATGGCAGTACGCAGAAAATCCCGATGGGGCAAGTTTTTGGTGAGAGGACTTTTGGTAATTGTCCTGCTCCTTTTTGCTCTGGTTGCAATGAACCATAAGCTGATCGTAGGCATCTATCACGGTATAACCCTCTTTGAACCTGGTAAACTCGCAGTCAACTTTCGTAGCGCGGATCAACGCTTTCGATCGAAACTGGTTGAAGCAGGTGATGATGTATCTGCGTTTAGCTACAACCTTCAGCAACTGCCTAGAGAGTATATCTATGCCGGAGAGACCAAGAGTATAGCCCAATTCCTTCTGGATACTGATACCACAGGTCTTGTGGTTACGAGGGGTGATCAGATCCTCTACGAGGAGTATTTCCAAGGCAATACAGAAGGATCCAGGACCATTGTCTGGTCGACCTCCAAGTCTGTGGTATCTGCCCTCCTGGGTATTGCCATCGAGGACGGATACATCAACGATGTTTCCGATCCAGTTACAAAATACGTGCCCAGCCTTGCTGTGAGTGGGTATAATGGAGTCTCCATCGAAGATGTACTGCAGATGTCATCTGGCATCAACTTCAACGAGGACTATTTTGACGCGTCCTCTGACTTTAACAAGATGGCACCACGTTCTGTAGGGTTAGGAGGTCCACTTGAGGATGTCTTGCTTACCTTAGAGTCTGAACATGAACCGGGTACTGTCCGCGAGTATGCAAGTAGTGATACCCAGGTCTTAGGTATGGTAATCCGAGAAGCGACAGGCATAGATCTGGCCTCCTATACCGAGACGCGGTTGTGGAAACCTGCAGGTATGGAGTCTGATGCCTACTGGCTTACGGACAGCTCGGGTGTGGAGTCGGCTTTCGGAGGTTTTAATGCCACACTTCGTGATTTGGCTCGTTTTGGGAATATCTATCTACATGAAGGTTTCTGGAATGGTAAGCAGATTGTCCCTGCGGATTGGGTGAGAGCTTCGGTGACTGCAGATAAGGCCCATCTATTACCAAAAGGCGATTCTCTAGGGTATGGATATCAGTGGTGGGTGCCTTGGGGTAACGAGGGAGATTTTATGGCCATTGGCATCTATGGACAGGCGATTTATGTCAATCCCAGCCTTAATATAGTGATTGCCAAGACATCAGCCTACAAAGGGTATGAACGAGACGGTGAAGCGATGGAGCTAGAAAGTGTCGCTTTCATGCGGGCGATTGCTTCTGCCCTGGGGAAGGCAAGTTAGAATGACACTAGGCATTAGGATCAAAGCTTTGTTCTTGGATTGGCTTTTTATCTGTGCTTACTTGATTATTCTCCTCTTGGTTGCCATGACCGTGTTTTTAGTAGCACTTGATGGTATCCCCGACTTCACCCATGGTCAAGCTCAATGGATGGCAACGTTGACCTCTGTGGTACCGATCATCGTGATTTTCTCTATCATGGAAGGATCGCCGCCTTTCGGGTCTTGGGGCAAAAGAAAGACAAAGCTCCTAGTATCGTATAGGGGCCGGGCTCTACAGAGAAGTGTGCTGCGAAATTCCTTGAAATTCTTACCCTGGCAACTTGGACATATGAGTACAATTAACGGCATATATCGAGGCTTTGACCACTTGTCTTCCGCGATCTGTCTAGCATTATCAGTAATCCTTACAATTTCATATATCGGGATGGCTCTGAGGCGCAAAGATGGCCGGCACTTAGCAGATCTTATTGCCGGATCTAGGGTTGTGAAAAGCCCGTAGCAGGAAAGAGACTGCCCGTGTGTAATCTGTGATATAACAAGGGATAGATAAGTCGGAAGATGTAATCTGCCTTGTTAAGAGATTGAGCCAGGTGTTAACGAAGCCAATTTTCCATGGGGAATTAGGGCTATCCCTTAGTATCAGTCTAGGAGCTAGTCTCTTCCCTGACGATGCCACAAACACAACGGAGCTACTGCATATTGCTGATCAAGCTATGTACCATATTAAGCGTCAGGGCGGGAATGGTTATTCTCTATATCGACCTGCAATGACTCCTTAACATAGAGGGTGGTTTTTTTGTGAGACAAATCCTATCTCTGCTTTATATCGGGTATCTACTCTTCATCATGCTACTTATTTTCTTCAGTGGCAAAAAGCCCCTTCAGCGCTTTAGCTGGCTCTTGGTGCTTACGTTCCTTCCCATTGTGGGACTTGTTATTTATCTCTTGCTGGGCAGCGAGAGCTATTGGGCTTACAGACGGAGGAAAATTCGCCAGCGCCACAAAGGTCTTTTCTCGGAACTTGACGATATCATACAAAGAAGTAACAATCCATCGAATAGGGAACTATCTCCCACCCAATGTTTTCATGAAAAGTGGTGTGGGAGTATGTTCACAGATGATAATGTTGTGGAAATATTCACCAATGGCGAACCGAAGTTTGCGAGCCTGTTTGAGGATTTAAGACAGGCAAAGGATCACATTCATGTGCAATATTTTACCATCCATAATGACCCCATAGGCCAAGAACTGATCGCTATTCTCAAAGAAAAAGCTAGCCAGGGAATTGAGGTTAAACTGCTGTATGACAGCTTTGGATGTTTTATGACGTTTGTAGGGCCTCTCTTTTGGGAACTGAAAAAGGCTGGTGGCAAGGTACGGGGTATTAGACCTTATGCCAGAGCTCTAAACTATCGAAACCATCGCAAACTCGTAATTGTTGACGGTGAGATAGGCTATCTCGGTGGAATGAATATGGGGGAGCGCTATGCACTTGGAGTCAGAGGTAAAGAGTGGCGTGATACCCATATCCGTCTAGCTGGGGGAGGGGTCCATGACCTACAACAGATTTTCATGTCGGACTGGATTGCCTCTACACGGAAAGAGCGTATTGGTTTTCGACATAGGTTGCGCCACTATTTTCCCAAACCCGACGACCCGTCCAAGGGACACAGGGACTTGCCTACACAGACTGTCGCCAACGGTCTCTACAACAAGTTCATCCATCAAGATGTGATCAACTTGAGCTACTTTAATCTCATTACTGGAGCCAAAAGGAGATTGTGGATTCAAACGCCCTATTTTTCGCCATCGGAACCCGTTTTACAGAGCCTGAAAACCTTGGCCTTACGAGGCGTTGATGTGCGTATCATGACCTCGAGTTATTATACCTTCGGTGGATTGTTTCACCATAATATCAAGAACTACTACTTCAGGCATCTTGTGGATAGTGGGGTAAGGGTTTTCAAGTACAAGGGCATTATGCACGCAAAGACCATGCTCATCGATGAGGACCTTCTGTGTATCGGTACAGTGAACTTGAACTACCGCAGCCTCGAGCTTGATGACGAGCTCTTTGTTTATTTTGAATCCCCAGAGCTGAACGACAAGTATGCAGACATTCTTACGAATGATGTAGCTCAGAGCGTTGAGTTGGACTATGTGAAATTTGGAAAGCAGACTCTGCGTTCCCGGGCGCTAGAGGCTATTGTTAGTCTCTTTTCTCCGTTGTCCTAAAATGCGGGTTGCTTTTTCTTCTTTGCGATGTATGATTAACGAAAGGGAGGGATGTTAGTGGAAAAGGCCTATCTTTATATTGTCCTTACCCGGACGAATACTATGATCTCGCGGCTGATTCACCTATTTACCCGTGATGAATATACGCACGCAGCTTTGTCACTCGATAAAGATTTGCAGGAAATGTATAGTTTTGCGCGCAAGTATACGCATAACCCTTTTATCGGCCGCTTTAAACACGAGCACCTTGAAGAAGGTATATATAAGCAGGCGAAGCACCTGCCAGGAGTCGTTTTGGAAGTCGAGGTGCCGCGGGAGAATTATGCTGAGGCTCGGGAGTTAGTGGAGCAATTCATAGCCAATCGTTCGCGATATAAATACAATTTTCGAGGTTTGATCTACGGGTTGCTAAATAGACCTACAACCAGGGACGACCGCTTCTTATGCTCCCAGTTTGTTTACTTTGTTCTTTATCAAAGTGGAATCGCGGATTTTCAAACCCCAGCGAATTTAGTCAGACCTGTCGATTTCTTGGGCCTAGACGCGCAAATTGTCTATCAAGGGGATCTTAAAGAACTGGTTGTTGAGCAAGAAACCAATTATCCTATTCGGATACGCCTCTATCGTTGGGTTCGGGAACGGCTATGGTCGACCAAAGCAAGTTAACTCCTCACAACGTGGGGAGTTTTTCACAATTGTAGGGAGGAGAAAAATGAACGAAGGGGTTTCCAAAAAGGAACAGGCTTCACAGAGGTTTTCAGCAAATATTGGTGTTTTTCGCTGTCCCATTTGTGGTGATGGTTTTGTGGCCAACACAGGTGGAGTGCGTTGTAGCCACAATCATTCCTTTGACCTGGCCCGTAAGGGCTACCTGAGTCTCTTCACGGGTCCCCAAGCCACGCAATATGACAAAGATCTCTTCTTAGCACGTAGGGAAGTGTTCGCCGCAGGAGTCTACGATCCGTTAGTTCGCGAGATCGTAGACTTGGTCAACGCATTGAACCTGGAAAAGCCATTGGTCTTAGATGCGGGGTGTGGCGAAGGCTCATTCTTAGCGAGATTTCATGAGTGCGTTCGGGATGCTAATCTACTGGGGATCGATATTTCACGCGATGGTATAGAGCTCGCTACGTCTTATCATGAGGCAGTTATGTGGTGTGTCGCAGATATAACTAGACTGCCGCTCCGCTCGAAGAGCACAGATGTCGTTCTTAGCATTCTCTCTCCGGCGAACTATCGCGAGTTTCAAAGAGTCTTGAAGCCTAGTGGGGTTGTAATCAAGGTATTGCCTGGAGAGGACTATCTACGAGAGATCCGTCAGCGCTTAGGGGGCATCGCCCCCTATTCCAACGACGAGGTCTTGGCAAAACTAGAGGACAGTGTAGACGTGCACCAGAAATCGCCCTTGCACTACAAGGTTGACGTAACCCCCAAGTTCTGGAAGGCTATGGTACAGATGACGCCCTTGAGCAAGCACCGCGAAGTTGTTGGTGAACCGCCCGAGAGTCTTACCATCGACTTGCAGATAATCCAAGGAGCTATGGTCTAAAGCACAAATAACCCCGGGCAGTGCAAGGGTTTTCCCAGGATCTGTCGAATTGTATAGTGTGGGATTTAATCAGCTGATTAGTTCGGGGGTTTTGGTCTGTGATGCTAGACGATTTAGACTTGGGGAGAAAACAGCGCATCCTGATCGTGGAGGACGTGAAACTGAATGCTCAAATTCTGATGAACGTTCTTAAGGATGATTATGATCTGAGGGTGGCCAATAACGGGTTGGAAGCATTAGCCATGGTGAAAGAGCAAATGCCTGACTTAATATTACTCGACATTGTTATGCCTGAAATGGATGGCTATGCGGTGTGTGCTCAGTTGCAGGGGGACCCAAACACCCGTGATATTCCGATCCTTTTTTTAACAGCCTTAGAGGGCGACAAGAACGAAGCCTATGGGATCGAGCTTGGAGCCATGGATTACATAAGAAAGCCATTTAATGTTCCCGTTGTCAAGGCAAAGATTCGCAATCACCTTGAACTGAAACGCTACAAAGACATTCTGAAGAGGGATATTCGGGTTGATGGGTTGACCAGGATTCCCAATCGGCGGCGTTTTGATGAAGCCTATGCCGAAGAGTGTAGTAGGGCCATGCGCAATAAGACACCTCTAGCAGTCCTAATGATGGATCTAGATTTATTTAAAGCCTACAATGATACCTATGGACACCTTCAGGGAGACGATGTTCTAAAACTTGTTGCCAAGACCCTTTACAACACCCTTCAGCGTCCCGGTGATCTCATCGCACGCTGGGGAGGAGAAGAGTTTGTGGCCCTCTTGCCGCAGACGGCGTTAGAAGGCGCTTGTCAAGTGGCTGAAAGGTTGCGTTTCGCTGTTATTGAGTTGCAGATCCCACACGAGGCCTCCGCCTACGGGAAGTTTTTGACCATTTCGGTGGGCGTTGCGGCATCGCAAGAAAAAGAGGGGCGAGCATCCTATGACATGCTCTTACAGAGGGCCGATGAGGCAGTTTATGCTGCGAAGAGGAATGGTCGAAATACTATCGTTGCCTTTAGACCATAGAAAAGAAGGGAAAGCTCTGAGGCTGATTCTTGAGGAAGAAAAGCGTCTGTTTGTCTTCCCAGTTGAGCAGGGGAAGACTCATTACAATACATTTTAAGAACTTATCGAGCATTTGATGAAGGCCAAACAATGGGTAGAATCGGCAGAGTTTGGCTTGCAGGAGGACAATTAGGTAAGAGGAGATGAGAATGGAGAAGACGCCCGGTGTAAGGGCGTCTTTTGTCGATTCTGTTGGAGGAGTATCATCCTTTTACAGCCCCAGCCGATACACCTTTGGTGATTTGCTTTCTGAAGATCAAGTAGAAGACAACCATGGGCACAAGTCCAATCGTCAAAGCGGCAAATTGGCGGCCGTGGTCGGACGCTAAGGCACCAGAGAATTTGAGGATTCCAACCGGGAGGGTTCGAAGTGCATCGCGGGAGACGAGGATATTGATTAACATAAACTCATTCCACACGCCAGACACATTCAGAATAGCCAAGGTAACCCCTACGGGCTTTGCCATGGGAGTAATGATCGAAGCGAAGATTCGAAAATAAGAAGCTCCGTCGATGCGGGCGGATTCCACAACAGAGTCGGGAATGGACTTGATGAACTCAGTACACAGATAGATGCCGATGGGGAGGCCCATCCCAACATAGGGAATCAAAACTCCCAGGCGTGTGTCATAAAGGCCCACAGAAATGGCCATCAAGAAAAGGGGAACCATGATGGATTGGAGCGTGAGAAGAATCCCTATGATGAAGCTTCCATGTAAGAACGTAGTTGCTTTCGAACGAATCTTGGCAAAGGCGAAACCAGCCATGAGAGAGAAGGCAATTACGAGCAATGTTGAGACTGTGGTGAAGAATATGCTGTTTACAAACAAGGTGTCAAACTGCGCTAAGCGCCACGCAGTCGGATAATTACTAAACGTTGGATTTTGTGGCCAGCCAAGCAGGTTTAACTGAAATTCCGTGTTGGTCTTTAGAGAGCTAATAAAGAGCCAAAATAGAGGGTACAAGGTTAGAACTGTAAAAACCGCTACCATGAGGTAGACAAAAACTCTGAGGACAGGATGAAAGTCAGTCTTCTTGATGATCTGGTCCTTCATTATTCTCTGCCCCCAAACTTGGCCTCAGTAAATCTCACCATAAGGATTAGTGCAAAGCTAAGCAATACCATGAAAACGGAGATGGCATTGGCCAGTGGATATTTGGGCGAATGTCTAAACGCGTTGTCGTACATATATAGTGCTAGTACCGAGGTTCTACGAGCTGGATTGCCTCCAGTCATGGCGTAGAGCAGGTCAAAGCTCTTTAGGGATCCTGAGATAGCCAAAATGCAGGCGGTGACAATGACCCCAGAAAGGGCAGGCAGCATGATGCGGATTAGAACTTGCCATTCCGTTGCACCATCAATCCGAGCGGCTTCGATAAGGGCTGGATCGATTTTTTGAAGATTGGCTAGGAAGATAATCATGTAGGTGCCTGTATACATCCATAGAATGACAAAAAGGACTGGTAAAATCGCCAAGTTAGGATCAAAGAAGAGTTCGTTCTCCCAACCTGGTTGGAGTTTTTGCATAAACTCGGTAAAAGGTCCATAGGGAGAGAAAAAAGACTGCCAAAGTCGACCCACTATGATTGTGGAAATCACACATGGTAGGTAGATAATGGTTTGGAAAAAGTCGCCGAACCTGACCAGTTTTCGATGAATGACATATGCAAATAGAAATCCTAGGGGGATCTGGCCAAAGACAGACACAGCCATAATCAACCCGTTGTTTTTCAGTGAAATCCAAAAGTACTGATCCTTGAACATCCTTATATAGTGCGTAAAACCTACGAGCTGAATATTGGGATTGTTAAAAATCGGACCTCCGTTATAGCTAGTAAGACTGAGTATGAAGGAAAAAACCGTAGGGAATGCCATCACAGCCCAATACACTGCCACCGCTGGTAGAACTAGTAAAAGGTATGCACGGCGTTCCTCGGTCCACCAATGGGCAACCCTTTTCATGGAAACGCTCCTCCTTGGAAGAAAGGGGTGGGCCCAAGACGGAGCCGACCCCTTTGTGTAATTTCGCTTGTTATTGACGTGCAAACCAATCATCAAAAGCTTCTTGCGTTCTTTGGGCCACTTCCATAGGTGTTGCGAACCCTAGACCGATTTCTTGGAGACCGATGTTAATTGGTGTGTAGACTTCTCCTTCGAAAATGTTGTCAATAACTTCGGTAGTCACAAGAATATCTTCGTAGTAACGGATTCTCTCTACTACGAGAGGTTCGAGTTGATCAGAGGTGACGTCGACACGGCTTGGAATGGTACCAGCAGTTTCAAGACGCATTTTTTGGACTTCAGGACCTTGGAGCCATTTGATTAACTCCCAAGCTGCTGCTTCTTTGGCAGAACCAGCCTCGATTTTCGAGTTCATGCCGAAACCAACGCCTACAACACCAGAGGAGGATGCTGTGTTAATTTCTCCAGGGATGGCAGGAAAGATGGTCATCATGAATTCATGTTGTCTGCCAACGGGAATCAACGCTTCGCCAGTGGTTTGGTCGGTGAGGAAGTTGCTCACTTTCCAGTCTCCATCAATCATAAATGGAGCGCGACCGGTGGCAAAAAGCCCGTTTACTTCAGCATAAGAAGTCTGCATAATCTTGCGATGGAGAACACCGTCTTCATACATCTGGGCATAGAATTCAAGAGCCGAAACGAATTCGGGATCGGTGAACTTTGCTTCGCCGGCTAGGATCTCATTCAACTTGTCATCACCAACAAGACGACCTACAATCATGGAGAATAGGCAAGACTGAATTACCCAGTCGTCTTGGGCGCCCATTAGAATGGTATCTAAACCGTTGGCCTGTAGAACCGGAACCATTTCTACAAGCTCTTCATATGTTTTTGGCATGGAGAGTCCTAGGCTTTCCAGTAAGGGCAGATTCACATACAAGGCATGACTGGAGGTCATGGTCTGTGGTAATTCAGCTAAGTAGCCACCTGCTTGAGGTGCCAATACAGCTTCTTGGTAGTACTGAGCATCGTCGCCTAAGAGAGGTCTTAGGTCCTTCACTAAGCCAAGGGTGTGCAGAGAGGTAGAACGACCACCTGGCCACATATAGATGACATCTGGGAGTCTATCAGCTGCGGCATAGGCCTCGGTCTTCTGATGGAAAGGTTCTAGGAAGAGGTCTTCTCTCTCAACAATGATGTGAGGGTTACGAATGGAGAATTCGTACCAAACCTCGTTGAGCTCCCTTTCTGCACCTGGAGAGGTGAGGTCAAAATAGTTCAGGACACTAATCCGAACCGGTTCTTCGGCCAACGTTGCAGGAACAAACACACTAGCCACTAAAAACAGAGCCAAAAGCAAAAGCGAAGACTTTTTAAGCATCAGTTT
>ENA-UOOR01004398-UOOR01004398.1-fermentation-metagenome-genome-assembly--contig:-NODE-4398-length-11270-cov-3.923495_pt1 | contig 11270 bp, 8 predicted proteins | sample MGYA00245780_ERZ724029 | MGnify/ENA primary metagenome ERZ724029 (study PRJEB28704, sample SAMN03018315) | fermentation metagenome | biome: anthropogenic terrestrial biome; feature: soil; material... | reverse complement strand
ACAGGCTGTTAAAAACCGCGGCTGGGTATAAGCAGTTCCGAAATTAGGAGTATGTGGCTGATAATATGAATAGAGATGATAGCATACTTGATATCCTAAGGGAAAGAGAAAAAGAGCTGAATTGTCTGTATAAGATTGATGAAATTCTCTCGAATCATCAGTTGTCCATATCTGAGATATTCGATGAAATTGTCAAAATTATGCCCATTGGCTGGAGATTCCCTGAATTATGTCATGTAAAAATTGTGTTTAATAATTCGTGTTATCAGACGCCTAATTTCCGCAGCTCCTCTATAAGCGATAAATGTAATATTAAGGCAAACAATAAGGTAGTAGGAAATATCGAAATCGTATATGTGGAGGATGTACCCAGAACAAGAGAAGGTTATTTTTTAGAAAAAGAAAGCAAATTAATAAAAAACATTGCTGACCGCATCGGGCAAATGGTTGTTTACCGCCAAATGTGCTCAGTTATGGATGGATGGGAATTATCAAAGCATCAGCCGGAGGCTTCAAAAAGTTTCGAAGAGTGGGAGATCATCGTTGATTTTTTGCGTCATACCAACCCGGACACACTTTTGCATATATGCAGAAAATTAATTAACTATCTTCTGCTGGTTGGCATTAATGAAGCCTCCGATGTTTTGAATAATTCTGTTATCATAAAAAATTCTGACGAGGGATATACCAATTATCCCACCTTAATAGAGCCCCTTGAAGATGTTTCCTGTATTTGTGAAAAAGCTTTTATTCTCGCCCAAAAACATCTTTCCAATGATGCTATCACCATGAAGGTGAAACAATGGATACAGGAAGAAAAAGCCTATTCTTTGATTAAAGCCATCGGTTCCGTCTCTCCGTCTTTACGGAATATTATTGAGGAGATCCAAAAATATCATAAAGTAATCAAGAGTAACGATATTGTATATTCTCCCCAGGAACGGTGGATTGCCGTCGGCCTCATTCATCATTTCTTATCGGACCGGTCTGAATTTGTCAATATTGCAAAGCAATACATCGGCTGCAAGGACTTTTTTGATATCACCAATCGGATCATCATCCCCATAGAGAGCCAGGGCAGAATCGGGGGCAAGGGCAGCGGACTGTTTCTTGCACAAAAAATTCTGGAAAAAGAAAGCGAAAACTTTCCTTTGCTCGATTCGATCAAAGTGCCTAAAACATGGCATATTGTCACCGATGCCATTACGGAATTTCTGCAGTATAACAACCTTGAAGAGCTAAACGAGCAGAAATATAAAGAGCTCCAGGAAATAAGGATCGAATATCCGAATATTGTACAGCTTGTAAAGAGCTCAAGGCTGCCGCCTGAAATTATAAAAAGTCTTTCTGTAGCGCTGGATGATTTTGGTGAAGTGCCCATTATTGTCCGGAGCTCCAGTATGCTTGAAGATCAAATCGGCGCCGGTTTTTCCGGGAAATACAAAAGCTTGTTTTTGGCTAACCAGGGCAGCAAGCAAAAGCGGCTAGAGGCTCTTGAAGATGCGGTGCTCGAAGTATACGCGTCGGTTTTCAGCGCCGATCCCATCCAATACCGAAAAGAACGGGGGCTTCTGGATATCCACGAAGAGATGGGGATTATGATCCAGGAAGTGGTCGGCAGAAAAGTCGGCAAATATTTCTTCCCTAATTTTTCGGGAGTTGCGTTTAGTAATAATGAATATCGCTGGTCTCCCCGCATCAAGCGTGAGGATGGCCTGGTCCGCATGGTGCCGGGGCTGGGTACCCGTGCCGTGGACCGCCTGACCGATGATTTTCCCGTATTGATCTCTCCCGGCCAACCGGGGATTCGGGTGAATATCGTTCCGGAAGAGAGAAAGAGATATTCTCCTAAAAAAATGGATGTGATCAATCTTGAAGAGGAACAATTTGAAACAGTGGATATATCCTCGATATTAAGAGAATACGGAGATCAGATCCATGATATCGATAAAATGGTTTCTATATTTGAATTGAACCATATAAGAGATGCCAATAAATTTGAAATTGACTTTAGAAAAGACGATCTTGTCGTTACCTTTGACAGGGTCCTGTCGGAATCGCCATACATTAAGCAAATCAGCATGATCTTAAAAACACTTAAAGAAAAGATCGGGATGCCCGTAGATATCGAATTTGCCTCGGATGGACAGCAGTTATACTTATTGCAGTGCAGGCCCCAAAGCTTTGTGACTGATAAGGCCCCTGCCCCTATCCCGAAGGATATTCCCGATAAAGATATTATTTTTTCAGCCGACCGCTATGTATCAAACGGGGTAATCGGCAATATTTCTCATATCGTATACGTAGATCCGGAAGAATACAATAAGGTAGATGAACTGGAGGATCTTAATCATATAGGCAAAGTGGTGGGAATGCTGAATTCCGTGCTTCCAAGACGGCAATTCATACTGATAGGGCCGGGACGCTGGGGAAGCCGCGGCGATATCAAATTGGGAGTAAAGGTTACTTATGCGGATATATGCAATACGGCCGTATTAATTGAGGTGGCCAGGAAAAAGACCGGTTACCTGCCTGAACTGTCTTTTGGAACGCATTTCTTTCAGGATTTGGTGGAGGCAAATATATACTATTTGCCGCTGTACCCGGATGAGGAAGGAATCATTTTTAATGCTGCCTTTCTGTCCAGGCAAAAGAACATTTTGAAAGAGATCTTTCCGAAATATCAATTTTTAGAGGATGTCGTAAAGGTCATCAGCATACCGGAATCCACTTACGGAAAAGTCCTGAAAATACAGATGAATGCCGAGCTGGAAGAAGCCATCGGTTTTTTATCCTCGCCTGCTGAAATACAAAAAGAAACCAATCAGATAAAATATGTTGAGCAGGTCCGGGACGACGGCGACTGGCGCTGGCGTTTTCATATGGCGGAGCAATTGGCTTCCATGCTTGATGCTGAATATTTTGGGGTAAAAGCGGTTTACCTGTTTGGCAGCACCAATAATGGAACTGCAGGCCCGGGCAGCGATATAGACTTGATTATTCATTTTAAGGGAACCGCACAGCAAAAAGCTGAAATGATAAAATGGCTGGAAGGGTGGAGTCAGGCTTTGGCGGAAATGAACTATTTAAAAACAGGTTATAAAATGGATGGGCTGCTTGATGTCCACATTATAACCGATAAAGATATCGAAAAAAAGACCTGCTTCGCCATAAAAATTGATTCGGTGACAGATCCCGCATACCGTCTTAAGCTGAAGACCTGACCAAAGGCAAAATTCCAGCACCAATAAATAATTTTTAAGCAATCGGAAAAGCTACCAGTTATGTGGTAGCTCTTTTTATATAAAGATATTTTCTTTAATTCAGACAATAAAATTTTATTGGAATTTGAGATGTTCATTAGGAGTGCAGTGATGGAAGAAAAATATGAATGGGTAACCAATGATACCAGCGAAAGAGCAAATACTTCTCTGGATTTTTTGAACGAGAATATTGCGAAGAAGGTCCTTCAATTCCACTCAAGCTTTGAACAATATTCGGAAACACCCTTGGTGGAGTTAAAAGAATTGGCAAAATACCTGGGCCTGAACGATGTTTTTGTAAAAGATGAATCCTACAGATTCGGGCTTAATGCCTTTAAGGTATTAGGAGGAAGCTTCGCCATCGGCCAGTTTATTGCTGATAAATTAGGCAAAGACATTGATGAGCTTCCTTATAAAACCTTAATATCGGACGAGATCAAAAATCAGCTGGGTGAATTAACCTTCATTACCGCAACTGACGGGAACCATGGCAGAGGCGTGGCCTGGACGGCCGAGCAGCTAAAGCAAAAATCCATTGTTTTTATGCCAAAGGGCAGTTCCAAAGAACGCTTGGAAAGAATCAAGGCCCATGGTGCCTATGCCGAGATCAAGGAATTCAATTATGATGAGTGTGTCAGGGCTGCCAATGCTTTAGCCGGGGAGAAAGGCTATGTTATGGTGCAGGATACGGCATGGGAAGGATATGAAAAAATCCCCACCTGGATCATGCAGGGCTATATCACCATGGCATATGAAGCATATTTGAAATTAAAAGCACAAAATATAAAACCCACGCATATCTTCCTGCAGGCAGGGGTCGGCTCTTTGGCCTCGGCTGTCTGCGGTTTTTTCAGCTCAGTCTATCCGGAAAACAAGCCCATTATTACGATCGTGGAGCCTAATAAGGCCGACTGTATATTCAGAACCGCCAAAGCCAATGACGGCAAACTCCATTTTGTAACCGGAGACATGGATACCATCATGGCGGGTCTTGCCTGCGGCGAGCCCAATACCATCGGCTGGGGGGTTTTAAAAGCATATGCGGATCACTTCCTTTCGGTACCGGACGCGGCCGCTGCCCATGGTATGAGAGTGCTTGGCAACCCTCTAAAAGGCGATGAAAGAATCATTTCAGGAGAAAGCGGCGCAGTCACTTTGGGCGTTGTTTCACAGCTAATGACAGGAGAAGGATTGAGCGACATAAAAGAAAGCTTGAAGCTTGATGAAAATTCTGTTGTTCTATGTATAAGTACCGAAGGAGATACAGATTTTAATCGTTACAGGGATATTGTCTGGAATGGATTATATCCCAATAAATAATAAAGGAGAATTTGAAAATGAACCTAAATGAATCGCTGAAAAAACTTCGGGGCCTCGAATACAAAAATTTATATAATAATGACTTTTTTCTGACCTGGGATAAGACACAGGATGAATTGTCCGCGATTTTCGCTGTGGCGGATGCGCTCAGGAGTTTAAGAGATAACAATATAAGCCCTAAAATATTTGATTCCGGTCTTGGAATTTCACTATTCAGGGATAATTCCACAAGGACCAGGTTCTCCTTTGCATCGGCCTGTAATATGCTGGGATTGGAAGTTCAGGACCTGGACGAAGGCAAATCCCAAATCGCTCACGGTGAAACAGTGAAAGAAACGGCCAATATGATTTCCTTCATGGCGGATGTAATCGGTATCCGCGATGACATGTATATCGGAAAAGGCCATACCTACCAGGTGAATGTCGCCAAATACGTTGAAGAAGGCCATAAAGACGGAGTTCTGGCCCAGCGGCCTACCATTGTCAACCTTCAGTGTGATATCGACCACCCCACCCAGACAATGGCCGACATGCTCCATATCATTCACGAGTTTGGCGGAGTTGAAAATCTGAAAGGCAAGAAAATCGCCATGACCTGGGCGTATTCACCTTCTTATGGAAAGCCCCTGTCAGTTCCCCAGGGTGTTATTGCTCTCATGACCAGATTTGGCATGGATGTCGCACTGGCCCATCCGGAAGGCTATGAAGTCATGTCGGAAGTGGAGGAAGTGGCCAGGAAACACGCGGTGCAATACGGCGGTAAATTCACCAGAACCAATTCCATGGAAGAGGCGTTCAAAGATGCCGATATTGTTTATCCAAAGAGTTGGGCTTCCTTTGCCGCGATGGAGGAAAGGACCGATCTTTATGGAGAGGGTAAATTTGATGATATAAAAAAACTGGAAAAGAAACTGCTGAAACAAAATGCGGATTACAAGGACTGGGCCTGCACAGAGGAAATGATGAAGCTGACCAAAGATGGAAAGGCGCTGTATATGCATTGCCTTCCTGCAGACATTACCGGTGTCAGCTGTGAGACGGGGGAAGTGGATGCATCGGTATTTGACAGGTACAGGATCCCGCTCTATAAAGAGGCCAGCTTTAAACCCTATATTATTGCGGCAATGATTTTCCTGCAAAAGGTGAAAGACCCTGCCGAAACACTTCAAACGATATTGAACCGCAGCCAGGTAAGACTGTTCAAATAATTTAGAGTTTCAGATAAGTGAACGACCGGAGGAGGATAAGGGAATGAGTGCCAACCTGGATTTTAATAAAATCAAAGCAGCCGCCGAAGGCTATAAAACGGATATGACCAAATTTCTGCGTGACCTGATCAAGGCCAAGGGAGAAAGCACCGAGGAAAAAGAAAAGGTATACCGGATCAAAGAAGAGATGGAAAAAGTCGGCTTTGATGAGGTATGGATCGATCAATTGGGCAATGTTCTGGGCTATATGGGAACCGGTGATAGGATCATAGGCTTTGACGCCCACATCGATACGGTGGGTATCGGTGAGAGAAAAAACTGGAAGTTCGACCCTTATGAGGGCTATGAAGATGAAGAAACCATCGGCGGCCGCGGCGCCTCGGACCAGCTGGGCGGAATCGTCAGCGCTGTATATGGCGCAAAAATTATGAAGGATCTTGGCCTTTTAAACGGCAAATATAAGGTCCTCGTCACCGGTACTGTACAGGAGGAAGACTGCGACGGCCTTTGCTGGCTGTATATTATCAACGAGGATAAGATCAGGCCCGAGTTCGTCGTATCAACGGAGCCCACCAATAACAATATTTACAGAGGGCAAAGGGGAAGAATGGAAATACGCGTTGACGTAAAAGGCATTTCAGCCCATGGTTCCGCCCCCGAAAGAGGGGATAATGCAATCTATAAAATGGCCGACATTTTAAAAGAAGTGGAGGCATTAAACGGCAAGCTGCGTGATGACCCATTCCTCGGGAAAGGCACGCTGACCGTATCGGAAATATTCTATTCTTCGCCGTCCAGATGTGCGGTTGCGGATGGCTGCGCTATTTCCATAGACAGAAGACTGACCAATGGCGAAACCTATCAGTCGGCCTTAAAAGAGATTGAGGATTTGCCGTCGGTTCAAAAATATCATGGGGAAGTGAGCATGTATAAATATGAAAGACCTTCCTGGACAGGCTGTGTATATTCCCAGGATTGCTATTTCCCGACATGGGTGATCCCCGAAGACCATTCTGTTACACAGGCTATGGCGGAATCCTACAAAGGTATGTACGGGGAACCCAAAATAGATAAATGGACCTTCTCCACCAATGGGGTCTCCATCATGGGCCGGGAGAATATTCCTGTCATTGGTCTCGGACCCGGTAAAGAGGAAGAAGCCCATGCGCCTAATGAGAAAACCTGGAAGGCCGACCTGGTTCAATGTGCCGCCATATATGCCGCATTGCCGGCAATCTATGCGGGGAAAAAATAACCGGTTGTTAAATTCAAATTTTGGCTTTGTCACTTTACAGGTTGGATTTTTTATTAGGGACGGTAAAAACCGTCCCTATGTTCTTTTTCAGGCTCTGATGTTTTTGCATAATAATCCTTAAGCTTACAAGAAAATCAATCCCGGCTGTGTGATGCTCCGTATTTGCTTGCAAATGATAACACATAATACTAAGACATTATAGTTTTGACAAAAGGAGTAGCGATAATGAAGAAAAAAGTAGTGGTCGCTTTAGGCGGGAACGCTCTGGGCAGCACACTGGCTGAACAGATGGCAGCGGTTAAAAATACTTCCAGGGCCATTGCCGATTTGGCGGAAGCAGGATACGATATTGTCTTGACCCATGGCAACGGACCTCAGGTGGGCATGATCAACAACGCGTTTGCTGAATATGCAAAAGTAGACCCCAGATTCCCTTTTATGCCGCTGTCCATGTGCGTGGCCATGAGTCAGGCCTATATTGGTTATGATTTGCAAAATGCTCTTCGTGAAGAGCTGAAGAATAGGGGAATAGAGAAATTTGTTACATCCATCATCACGCAGGTGGTTGTTGATGAAAGGGATCCCGCCTTTGAAAGGCCGACAAAACCCATAGGGCCGTTTATGACCAAAGAAGAAGCGGAGGCCGGCCGGGCTAAAGGCATGACGGTGATTGAAGATGCAGGGCGAGGATATAGAAGGGTTGTGGCTTCTCCAAAACCTCAGGATATTGTAGAGATCGCGACAGTAACCGCACTTCTTGAGGCCGGTGAGATCGTCATTGCCTGCGGGGGCGGCGGAATCCCGGTCATCCGGCAGGGAAATCATCTGAAGGGCGTGGGAGCGGTTATTGATAAAGACTTTGCCAGCGCCCTCATGGCCCGGCAAATAGATGCTGATATCTTCGTCATCCTGACGGCAGTGGAAAAAGTGGCCATTCATTTTGGAAAGCCGGACCAACAATGGCTTGGTGAATTGACGATTGAGGAAGCTCAAAGATATGCTGACGCTAAAGAATTTGCAGAAGGGTCCATGCTGCCCAAAGTTTTAGCGGCCATCTCCTTTGCCGGATCAAAGCAAGGACGGAAAACACTGATTACCTCCCTGGAAAAAGCGGCTGACGGATTGGCGGGAAAAACGGGGACCTGGATCCGTTCCTGATCGATACCCATACCAATGTTGTTCACAGCTCCGAACCCAATATGAAAAATGCTATGGGTAGCCTCCCATAATTTCCATGGTGAATCAGGCAATCAGAGTTGGATTTGGAACAGATGCCTATACAAACGACATGTCTTTTATGGTGTAATTATAATAAAGACTAACACATGATAAAAGAAAGGTTTTAAAAAATGAAGAAAATAATATCAACGACAAATGCACCCGCAGCCATTGGTCCATATTCCCAAGGCACAGCGGGGGCCGGCCTGGTGTTTGTTTCAGGCCAGCTGCCAATCAATCCTGAAAACGGACAATTTGCATCTAACGAGATCGAAGGGCAGACAAAACAATCGCTTAAGAATCTGCAGGAAATTTTAAAAGCGTCGGGTTCCAGCTTTGATAATGTGTTAAAGACAACGGTCTATCTGAAGAGCATGGATGATTTTGCCGCTATGAACAAAGTGTACAGTGATTTTTTCAAGGAGGGCTCTTACCCTGCGCGCAGCGCTGTAGAGGTCGGGCGGCTTCCAAAGGATGCCCTTGTGGAGATCGAAGCTATTGCACTGCTGGATTAACGTCATTTTTAAATGAACCAGGACATATTTATATGCCAATAAGGCGTCATCTTTAGGGCTTGCACGACAATGGCGTGCAAGCCTTTTCGGTCTGTTCTGCCGGGGCAGACAGTGCAGCCTGCCCATTGCCATCCCAATGGAGAGGAATTGATTTACATCATAAGCGGTACCGGAAAGGTATACATAGACGGCCGTATTTATCCGCTCAGAGAAGGCAGCGCAGTGCTTTTTGAGCAGGGGGAAATACATATGGTCCGCAATTCGGGCGCCGAGGAAATGAAAGTGGCATGTTTTTTTGCACCGGCGTCTAATCTGGATGAATATGAATATCACCCGGAAGTGGAATTTGACAGCGGAATAGAATATTAGGCTCAATATAAAACTTTGACAAAAATATATCTTTCGTTCTCTGATTGGAAATCTATTGACAAACTTATAGAATATAGTTATTATATATTTATTATAAATGGGAACATTCTCATTCACAATATTTTGTTAATATTTACTAAAAAAATTATATTTTTTCTCTCAAATGCGCATCTGGTTAGCAGATCAAAGGTGCTTCGTCAGTTTTTTATCCATTCAATAAGAAGTTAGTCATTTTATTAAACAGCTATTAACAGTGCTAAATGAATAAAGCAGTCTATATTTATGGGCCAAATTGGGAACGTTACTGATTACATGAAAGGGTTTCAGCATATGGGTCCTGGCACTTTTGCCGCAGCAAAGCCGAGGCTATATATGGCCTGATACCGACGCTGCTTTAATGTGTTATTCATTTTTAATTTACATCATACAAAAGTTCTCTTTCGCTTGCTATTTGCTAAATAAATACATTTGCAACTTTATACACCGGTATTCCATGGAGGGGGATACCTTCTAAACTAATATGCAAAAATGTTAAAGGCCCTTTGAAATCTGGATAAAACAGCGGATTAGGCATAAATCGGTGATCCGGTTATGTATAAATTATGTATCTGAGGAGGAAAAGAACATGAAGAAAATCTTATCTCTTGTACTCAGCTTAGTATTGATCGTAACTTTGGTTGGCTGCGGATCCACGGCTCCGGTACAATCTGCCTCACCTACAGCAAGTCAGGGTCAGTCCGGCGCAAATTCGCCGGGACCCGCCGAGAAAACTGTTAAAATTGGTTTAATATTCCCGCTGTCCGGCTCCAATGCCGATCAGGGCGTATTTAATGTGGACGGTGCAAAATTGGCTGTTGAAGACATCAATGCAGCTGGCGGCATTAAATCCCTTGGAGGAGCCAAAATAGAACTTGTTATATATGACAACGAATCCGATTCGGATAAGTGTAAAAACGTCGCCGAACGGCTGATTAATGAGAATCCGGATGTGGTTGCGATTCATGGCGCATCAGCCAGCGCATATGTTTTGCCCATGCTGTCCGTATTTGAAAAGGCCGGCATTCCGTTCCTGACGGCACAGACTTCTGAGACCATCACCAGTCAGGGCTACAAATATGTTTTCGCATTTGCCGCCCAGAGCCCGCAGTTTGCGCAGACTCAGGTAGATATGCTTGAGTGGCTCAATAAAGAACTTAGCCTTAATATTACGAAGGTTGGTATTGTCTACGAGGATACGGAATGGGGTCTCACCAACTCGGCTGCCGCACGTAAATCCATCGGGGCCTCCGAAACGCTGGAACTCGTATATGATCAATCCTACACAGCCAGCTCCTCCGACCTGTCCTCACTGGTCGTCGGACTTATGGATTCAGGCTGCCAGGTAGTGTTCCCCACCAGCTACACCCAGGACGCTAAACTTCTGTTCAATACCATGGTTTCCTATGATTACAGCCCGCTAATCATCGGCGGCGGAGCAGGTTTCCTTTACCCCGTATTTGGTGCTGACCTTGGAGACCTTGTCGGCGGTGTACTTTCCGTCGCATCCCACAGCTACGATGCCGCTACCATCCGCAATGACAATACATACTCCGATGTTGGCGAGCGTTTTGAGAAAAAATACAATTACTTTATGCCCGAACAGGGAGTCAGTGCTTATAATGCGGTATACCTTGTTTCCCAGGCCCTCGAGAATTCGGCCAGCACAGACGGCGAAGCCGTTATGAACGCCATACGCGGACTCAAGATTTCCTCCCTGACACCGGGCGGAGCGCTTAAATTCCTGGAAAACGGCTGGAGTGAAAATGGTGTTGCCGTTATGGTTCAATGGCAGAAGGACAACGACGGCGTATTCCGTCCTCACACTGTATTCCCGGCTTCCGAAGCAACTGTGGAATTCCAGCTCACCGACCTTCTTAAGAGTCTCCAAAAGAAATAATTTGTACTTCAATTGATGGTGAGAGAGCGCGCCTGGATCTTCCGGGCTGCCTCTCTCCTTTGCAAAGAAATTAGTCTGTTTAGCTTTTTTGCATCACCCGTGCCCTGTTTTAGATGAAGGTATTGGTATGCAATCATGTCGAATTACTTAAATAGGAGGCAAAACATGAAAACCTGGGTTGTTTTT
>ENA-UOOR01004394-UOOR01004394.1-fermentation-metagenome-genome-assembly--contig:-NODE-4394-length-11275-cov-14.539483_pt1 | contig 11275 bp, 8 predicted proteins | sample MGYA00245780_ERZ724029 | MGnify/ENA primary metagenome ERZ724029 (study PRJEB28704, sample SAMN03018315) | fermentation metagenome | biome: anthropogenic terrestrial biome; feature: soil; material... | reverse complement strand
ATCATACTTTTGATAATCGCTTTTATTTATTTTCATATGCTTTTCTCCTGTTTATTTCTATGCCAATTGATACTTAGATAAGTGCGTGAGTATTCACTCTTAAACTTCACTCATAGTTATTTTTCCGTTTCCGATACCATCACTTTCTTTCGTCCATGCTTTTCCTATACAGCCGTATAGCTCCATGCGGCTTCTTAGAGTTTCCTTGTAGCCTTCTTTTGCAAGATTCCAGATTTCATATGCACCATTGCCGCTGAGATCTGCGGCAAGCAATTTTTTACATGCTCCTTGCAGCAGTTCGTTGGCGATATTGACCTTGTTTATTCCAAGGCGACATGCCTTTTTAATGTTTTCATCTCCGCTCCCGGAGCTGCCATGTAAAACTAAGGGAATATTACCACATGCTTCTTTAATTTTAACTAACCTATCAAAATCTATTTTTGGTGCTTTTTTATATGCACCATGGGCAGTGCCAATTGCTATTGCAAGACAATCAACCCCGGTGTCCTCAATAAATTTTGCAGCCATCAAAGGATCGGTGAGCATTCCATCTGAAGAAGATTCATCCAAACCGCTGCCGACATGCCCAAGCTCTGCTTCGACACTAATTCCAACAGAATGGGCAATTTTTACAATTTCCTTTACTTGTTTTATGTTTTCTTCATATGGGAGCATGGAGCGATCTACCATAACAGAAGTGAAATTGCCGCGGATCGCCAAAATTGCATGACTGAATTGTGAACCGTGATCAAGGTTCAGTGCAACCGGAACACGAGCCATCCTGCATAATTCTGAAATATACCTACCCGCAAAAACCAAATCCGGTGTTGATACGACTGCAATATCAAGAATAACAGGGGAATTAAGCTCTTCGGAAACCTCCAGAGCTGCGCGTGCGTCTAGCTCTGATGAAACATTTGGTGCAGCAACCGCATAATTGCCTTCGTTTGCTTTATCAAGCAGTTCTTTCATTGTATATAGCATCTAAAACCTCTTTCTCGCTAATCATATAAGGATTGCGATTGTATTATAATGTTCAAATGTTATACTATTGAGGAGATTATCCTTACTTATTTCATTTAATAGTGCCTATTTCGGAATTAATATTGTATAATTGTTCAGTTAATGATATAATAGCACGCAAATAGTACTAAGTCAAGCGAACGATTACAAAAAGTTTCGAACCATAGAAATAAATTAATGTTTGAGCGGATAAAAGACGATATTATTTATAATTGACAGCCAATATTTGTAATGTTATTATGAGTGCGAAAGTGAACTCGTTCAGCAAAGCTGAACATCGGGGCTTCAGATGGAGACTCTACTCCACCTGAAGTGTAGAATCGGAACCCGCCACTTATAGAAGTGGGGGTCTTGGTTTTTTGATAAAATACTTTAAATATGATTACTACACCGGTTGATTAAAAACTTTTTTTCCGCAGTTATAAGTGAAAGCTACTAAGATTAGATTGAGACTCAGCAGATAGTAAAATTATGATTAATACAAAAAAGTTGCAAAAGGACTTTTTCCTGCAAGTTTAAAATAACGGAAGAAATTGCTTAGCTCCGTTTTTTGCGAAGAGATGGGGGTCATCTTAGCCTCGTTATTATGCTATTGCACTCAGTTCGAAGAAAGAAATCCTGTATTTCTTTCATTAGATTGAGTTATTGCAGTAGAATCAAATTTATATATTGATGTAATTGAAAGAGGGGGTTGTATGCAATTGCTTAAAAAATTATTAAGCTTCATTTCAAATGTTTCTAAAAAAATGTCTATTGCTTTTAAACCCGTTACTAGAATTTTCGCAAACACTAAAAGCATAAAAGCCAAACTTATAATGGCCTTTATAGTACCAATTCTCCTTTTGATAATCCAGGGTATAATATCCTATTCAAACACTTCTCAAACTGCAGCGAAACTTTCAGAGCAAGCCACCATAGCTGCTATGGAAAGTTCCGGCAAGTACCTGGACCTGCTTTTGAAAACTGTTGATAATATTTCTGGGCAGTTGTTTTCTGATATTGACATTCAGGAATACTTAAGCCGTGAGTTCTCTTCCAGTGAGTACCCCGAAGCAGTAGCACTAAAAAAAAAGGTTGACGGTAAGCTAATTACAACTGCTACATACAATTCTGATATTAATAACATAATGATTATTTCATCTAACGAGAATATCGTTCCATTGTATACCTTAAATCAAACATCCGTAAAATTTCATGATTTAAATGATTCCGCAATATTCAGAAAGCTTAAGAAAACCACAACTTCAAGCGGTTGGTTTGGCATACATAATGAATTTGATGCGCTTAACAATAGCACTACAGATGTATATTCAATGTCATTAATAAGGTTTATCAAAGGTGTAAACTCAATGGAGGATAACGGTCTTCTTATTATTGATATAAAACCGGAAGTAGTTGCAGATCTCTCAAAAAGCACTAATCTATCGGAAAAACAGCAAATTCATTTAGTTAGCCCAGATAAAAGGGTGTTTTTCAATGGTAGTGATATGGGAATAACCAGTACTCTGCCTGAACAAAAGTTTTACACTGATGTAGTTGCAGGAAAAGACAATCAAGGTTCCAAAGAAGTTTCATATGAGGGTACAAGGTATCTAATGACCTTTTACAAAGTATCCAATACAGGATATATTCTGTTTGGACTAATTCCTGTCAGTGCTTTAAATGCGGCAGCCAGATCTGTTATATTAACAACAGTCATTATGATTTTACTGGCAGTCTTAATTGCGTTTGCTACCGGTATATTAATGGCTAACAGCATGAGCAGAACAATCAATAGAACAATTGATGCCTCAACTCGAGCTGCCTCAGGCGATCTTTCGGTTACCTTTAACTCATCAAGAGAAGATGAACTGGGTACTCTAGCAAGAACCATCAATTCAATGATAGGCAGCATGAGATCACTTATTGAGCAAACTCAGATTGTGTCCGATAAGGTTTCAAATTCTGCACTTACGGTTTCTTCAAACACCCAACTGGTTGCTTCCGGATCTCAGGAAATTTCGCGAGCTATTCAGGAGATCTCCCAAGGGGCTTCTGCTCAAGCGGCTGACGCAGAGCAGGGTGTTGAGAAAATCGGTGCTCTTGCGAATAAAATAAATAGTGTAACCGAAAATGCAAAATCAATTGAGCTTTTGACCAGAGACACAATGCAAATGACACAAAATGGGTTGGTTTCGGTTAAAGATCTTGATCAGAAAGCAAACAAAACAACAGAAATATCAAGAGAAATAATGGATGACATTACAGAGCTAAGTGTTCATTCAAAATCTATAGGAAAAATAATCAAGGTTATTAATGGAATTGCCGATCAGACAAATCTATTGGCTCTTAATGCAGCAATTGAAGCTGCAAGAGCGGGTGAAATGGGCAGAGGTTTTGCAGTTGTTGCAGATGAAGTTAAAAAACTTGCGGAACAGTCAATGGAAGCAACGCAGGAAATCGCCGGAATTATAAGAACCACTCAGGAGCAAACAGAAAGGGCGGTTGAAAAGGCAGTTACAACTGAATCTATCTTAAAATCACAAAACGAAGCTGTTTTGAATACCATAGAAATTTTTAAACGAATCATGAGTTCCATGGAAAACCTTAACGTGCAGGTCGAGCAAATCATGGCAAGGGTAGTTGAGATGGAAAGAAACAAGGAGCAAGCTATTAGTTCAATGCAGAATATTTCAGCAGTATCTCAACAGACCGCTGCTTCATCTGAAGAGGTGACCGCCTCCACGCAGGAGCAGTATGTTAGTATTGAGGAACTATCACGTTATGCCGAGGAGCTTGAAGAGTCGGCAAAGGATCTGCAGCAGTCAATTTCCAGGTTTAAGCTGAATTAAGAGTGCACGTGATGGTGCTTGACTTTATGAATGAAACATGCTAGGATACAAAAAACAAACAGTGGTACTCGCCACTAGGCATTTTTCAACCAGAATATACGAAGAGGTGGGGTGGGGGTCATCTAAGCCTCGTTATATTTATGTGAAAAGCTGTGAAAAGAAAGAGTAGCATTTTTAATTTCAAACAGAAAGAAGCCGGCTGATGAGAGGCTCGTGAATAAAAAATGTGAATACATCTTGGAGCTGCGTACTGAAAGGGTTTACCGATTAGGCTGCGACGGAAAGCACACCGTTATTAAGTGCAAGGGTATCGCAACAGTAGTACTCTATGAGGTAGGTAATGTGAGTTACCTGCAAATTTAAGGTGGTAACACGAGATAACTCTCGTCCTTTGGAAACATAAGGGCGGGGGTTTTTTTATTTTAAATTTTATGGAGGGATATTATTATGTTAACGCCAAAGGAGCAATTAAGAATAATTTGTAAAGGAGTTCATCAATGTGTAAATGAAGAAGAGCTGCTTGCAAAGCTGGAGAAATCCCGCAAGCAGAATAAGCCCCTTATAATCAAGCTTGGACTTGATCCTTCTGCACCGGATATTCATATTGGTCATGCTGTTGTTTTGAGGAAAATAAAGCAAATGCAAGACCTTGGGCATACAGCAGTTATTGTTATAGGTGATTTTACAGGTAAAATTGGTGATCCGACAGGAAAATCAAAAGGCAGGGTTGCGCTTACAGACGAGCAGGTAAAAGAAAATGCGTTGACATACTGTGAGCAAATTTTTAAGGTGCTGGATAAAAAGAGAACGATTGTAAAATTTAATAGCGAATGGCTCTCAAAGCTTTCTTTTGAGGATGTTTTAAGGCTTGCAGCTACAACCACGGTAGCCCGGATGCTTGAACGGGATGATTTTCAAAACCGATATAAAAATGGAATTCCCATTGGAATTCATGAGTTTTTTTATCCTTTAATGCAGGCATATGACTCAATTGAGCTAAATGCTGATATTGAGCTGGGCGGAACCGATCAAACATTTAATATTCTTATGGGTAGAACACTTCAAAAAGCCTTGGAGCAGGAACAACAAATAGCCATTTTTATGCCTATTCTTGAAGGGCTTGATGGCATTGAAAAAATGAGCAAGAGCCTTGGCAACTACATCGGGGTTAGTGAACCTGCGGAGGTTATGTTTAAAAAGGTTATGGAAGTGCCCGATAATTTGATTATTAAGTATTATGAATTAGCCACTGACGAGCATCCGGATGAGATAGATAAAATAAAGGCTGAAATGGCGAGTGGTGTTAATCCAAGAGATATTAAATACAGGTTGGCTAAAATTATAACCTCTCTGTACCATTCGCAGGAGGATGTTCGCAACGCCATTGCATACTATGATGCAGCTTATACCAAAAAAGCAATTCCCGACGACATCCCAACCATGCTATTAAATAAGAAAGATGAAACAGTTAATGACACCATAAGCCAACTTATACAAATGAGTTTTATCAAAAGCCGAAGTGAATTCATTCGTTTGACTAAACAGGGAGGTGTTAAAGTAAACGGTGAAAAAATTAACGAGGATGGGTTAAGTATGGTTTTAGCTAATTCAGATGTAATAAAGATTGGGAAAAAGAAATTTGTGAAAATAATTAAAGAAGATATTTCATAGCTAAAGACTATTATGTTGTTCTTCTGTTTTTCGTTTTCGCAATATTATAACGAGGCTTAGATGAGCCCCCGCCCCAACTCATCGCATGTTTTCAACCATTCTGGTTGAAAAATGCCTGGTGGCGGGTACATATTTTTCACAACTTTTTCACAACAGGCGGTGAGTCAAAACATTGCGGGTCGCTCAATCGGAGCGTTCCAGTGGGTACGCTCCGGGTTTGCCGGATTTTGCATGCAAAATCCTTTACTCCCGCCTATGCATCCTGGGTGTGTTGAAATTACCAAGCAATTTCTTCCGCTATTTTAAAAGTGCTTAGGAGAGGTGCCATATTCATTATAAAAGTGATGACAATTTGTGTTAATGCTATAAAATGGTTATTACCCAGAAAGTCACAAAGTGACTTTCTGATGAAATTTAAGACTTCTTAAATTTCATCAGCCTTCTTCCGAAGGCTGGATAACCATATTGTGATTGCACCAGGTTGCAGCTCGCTGCAACTTTCTGCAGCTAAACCTGCAGAAAAAGTCGTTTCACGACTTTCTGGGGAACAATCATAAAATCAATTTCAATCGTATAATTATTTTGCTCACTTTATCCGATAAATAATTTAGAGGGTTAAAATATATTAGATTAGTGGAAATGACCTATTTTGACCATAAATTTATGTATGCAGCATATGTTTTGGAATAGCCAAAAAAGGGTAAATCTGAGATGCAAATTGAAAAGGAAATCGTGTAAATATTTTAGATGTATATACGAGTTTCTTTTTTAATCTATAAAAATAAAAAGCAAATTTTTAAAATAGGGGGATCTGGAAATGCTTAAAAAAATGTTCAAGCTCATGAAAAAAGGGAATAAAGGTTTTTCCCTGGCAGAATTAATGGTGGTTGTTGCTATTATTGGAGTTCTGGTTGCCATTGCTATTCCCGTGTATAACGCATCCACAGCCAAAGCTGAAAAAGGGGCATGTATTGCAAACTTACGTATGATAGACGGCGCCATACAGCAATACAGAAACGATAAAGGTAGTGAACCAACTGACATAAGTGAGTTGGCTTCATATTTCTTGGACGGAGTTCCAAAATGCCCTACCGAAGATGCAGCGGCTTATGAATTAGTAGAAATTGGTGAACACCAAAGAGCGAAATGTAGTGTATCAGGTCATTCATATGCTACTGGTAGCGATGCTACACCTACCACCGTACCTAGCGAATAATTTTTATATTAAAGACTAAGAGCTGGCTGATCAGCCAGCTCTTTTAAGTAAAGAACCCGTAGAGAGAATTCTTAGATTAAAGGGGTTGAAATGCTATGTCTGAACAAGCTGCGAAAGAACGTAAGAAAAATGCTTTTTCAGAATTTTTCAGGGAAAATAAATCCCTCAAAGTTTTGTTACCTATACTTGTAGTTGGAATAATTGCAATAATAATTCTTTATTCAAATCCCGATGGCGGTGCAAAGCCTGCTTCATCTGATTTAACTTCACAAGATACTAATCAAACAGGTCTTTATGGTAAAACCGTAGAAGTACTTCCTCAGATGGAGCGTATTACCGATCCCGGTGTTTCACTTGAGCAAGTCAGGGATCCGTTCTCTTCAAATATAGTTATTCCTGTTCTTAAAGGAATTACATTGTCCGGTGAAAAAAACACCGCTATTGTTGAAACAGAGAATAGGGCTTATGTGGTATGCACCGGTGATATTATTGGTGATGCCTGGACAGTTGAGGAAATTGATGCTTCAGGTGTTGTTTTAAAGGGAAAAGACGGAAATGAGATTACTATTTCATTTAGTAAATAACAGAGGATTAGTTTATCCTGTTAAAAATAGATTCAATTGCAGAAAAATATAGAGAAAATGCGATAACTTCCGGGCGTGTGATTTCCGGGAGACTCCATAATTAAGGAGGCTTGTTTAATGTCTCAAGTCAAGTCTAAGTGGCGGAATATTTTGTTTCTGATGATAATATTAACTGCTGTTGCCATACCAATCCGGGCATGGTCATCCGGTGAAGGCTCTGATTACATATTATTATCAGAAAAATCCGGATCGGAGACGGGGAAAAACAACCAGAATCTTATAGCAATGGACATAAGAGATGCTGATATTAGGGATGTTTTAACCACCCTGTCTGTTGCGCTGAAAAAAAGTATTATATACACTGAGGATCCGATAAAAATATCAATTTCGTTAGATGGCGTATCACCCATAAAAGCTTTGGAGATGGTGGCGCACAGCGTGAATATGTCCTATATTACAAATGAAAATACTATTATGGTTGGAAGTCAGGAAAGCATACATAAAAATTTCTATAACATGCTTCCTATTACACGTTTTTCATTACTATATGTCAGTCCCAATGAAATTAGCAAGCAAGCGGATAAACTGGCGATTCCTGTGCAGAAGCTTGTTCTGGATTCAACAAAAAAATACATCTGGGCTCAAGGCACACCTCAAGCGCTTTCAAAAATGCGTGAGCTTATTGACGCACTTGACAGAAGTGAAAATTTAGACCCTCAGGAGCAGTTGGCCGTGCTTCAGTTGGTTCCTTTTGATCTGGAGTATATAGAGGCAAGTGTTTTAAATAATTTAATAAAACAATTAGAAATTCCATGCCGCACAATTTTAGTTGATGTCAACCCCGGAATCATTTGGGTTGACGCCGATTCAACAGCTTTGGCGGATATTAAAGCTCTTGTTGATAGTGTTGATATTGTCGAAAACATGATACCAGTACAGGAAGAAGTTACTCCGGAGATACAATATCCGGAGATAGAAGCGAAAAAAATGAGAAATATTACTGCAAATCGGCTTATGCCAATGATTCAGGGTCTTGAGATACCGGTTAAGGTATTTGCTATAGATTCAAGCGGTTACAACATTTGGATGAGGGGTAACCGCAAATCCATAAATCTGATGAACGATCTTATAAACCGCCTTGATTCATCTTATTCCCGTGATGATGTGAATTATTTTACTTATAAGCTTACCCATATGAAGGCTTCAGATGCGGCATCAAAGCTCGAGTTTATTAACATTGAAAACGTCAGAGTATTTTTACTTAACTATCCGCAATACAGCAAAGAGCTTCTTGTAAGCTGTCCATCCGACAGAATAACTGATGTGAAGCATGTATTGGAAAAACTTGATGTCCCCGGTGAAAAAATAAGAGCTGTCGTTGATTATTCCAATAGCCCCAGCGCCACGACAAGGCTTGAGAAACGAAGAGATTTGATTATTTCCTTAACAGGCATACCAAAGGAAAGCTTCAAGATATCGGATAACGTAACAAGAGACCCCGCTGTTCCACACTTTGTGCTATGGGTGGAAGAGACTCCAGACAATGTAGAATGGATCAAAGAGGTTATCGAATCAATTGATAATCCGTTATCAAATCACGAATAGTGAAAGGGTTTAATAGATGGATATTCAGTATGGTTTTACGCAAGCAGACGCAATGGTAAACATGGACGAATTATTAAAAATTACAGTGGAAAGGAATGCTTCCGATTTACACCTTGTAGTGGGCTTTAAACCGGCAATAAGGGTTAACGGTGAAATTGTTCCGCTGGAGTATTCCATTCTTAAGCCTGACGATGTTAAAAACCTATTATACTCCATAATAAATGAGGAGCAGCGAAACCGGCTCGAAAAAGACTGGGAGCTTGATTTTTCATATGCTATTCACGGTGTTGCAAGATTTCGTGGAAATGTTATGAAACAACGAGGAACCCTTGCCGCTGTTTTTAGAGCTGTTCCGTTCGTCCTTCCAAATTTTGGTGATTTAGGGCTTCCAATGGAGATCAAAAAACTCAGTGATTTGTCAAGAGGTCTTGTCCTGGTTACCGGACCAACCGGCAGCGGAAAATCCACAACCCTTGCGGCACTTATAGATTTAATAAACAAAACACGATCAATGAATATTGTCACAGTCGAAGATCCTATAGAATTCTTGCACAAGCATGAAAAGTCAACAATACGCCAGAGAGAAATAGGGATGGACACTCATTCCTTTGCCACAGCCCTTCGTCATGTTTTAAGACATGATCCGGATGTTATATTAATTGGGGAAATGCGAGATCTTGAAAGTATATCAATAGCGTTAACAGCTGCTGAAACGGGACACCTTGTATTATCAACACTGCACACCCAAACCGCTCCGCTTACAATATCAAGGATTGTCGATATTTTTAGCAATGACAGAAGACAACAGGTAAGACAACAGCTTGCCGGTTCTTTGAAGGCAGTTATATCTCAGCAGCTGCTTCCTACGATGGATGGAAAAGGACGTGTAGTTGCAGTTGAATATATGGTTGATTCACCGGCTGTTAGAAGCTTAATTCGGGATGGAAAGGATCACCAACTATATAATGCAATTCAGACAGGACACAACCTTGGCATGCAGACAATGGACTCAGCGCTCGTGAAATTATGCCAAAGCCGAAAAATATCAAAGGAAACCGCTTTGGAATATTGCATTGATTCAGCTGAGGTTGAACGTATGCTTAAAAATTGGATTTAGTAGCAGGAGGAAGAAATGTCTGTTTATAATTATGAATGTGTGAACAATCAGGGAGAAATTATTAAAGGTCAGATAAGTTCAGAAAGCTTTTCCAAATCGTTGGATAGGCTAAAAAGCATGCAACTGTCTGTAATTGAGCTGAAAGAACAACAGACTTCAAAAGCCTCTGCTTTTTTAACAAGTGAAAAGAAAGTTACTATTTCAGAGCTTTCGCTTTTTAGCAGACAATTAGCAGCAATGATCTCTGCGGGCATTCCTGTAACAAGAGCTCTTTTCACGCTAAGTAAGCAAACATCAAACCCTACATTTAAAAATGCGCTTCGAAATATAGCTAAAAATATAGAAAGTGGTATGAACCTGACCGATGCATTTGGTGCATACCCAAGAATTTTCCCCAAACTATACGTATCAATGATACAAGCCGGTGAATTGGGCGGTATTCTTGAAACAACTCTGGAACGTCTTTCAGAGCAGCTTCAAAAAGAAAAACAGCTTAGCGACAATGTAAAATCAGCTACGCTTTACCCTCGTATGCTGTTTGGGTTTGCAGGGATAATTTTTATCGGGATGCTTATATTTCTTGTCCCTGTGTTTAAAAAATTTATTCCGGCAGGAACTGATATCCCCGGAATAACGCGGTTTGTTTTCAAATTATCTGATTCAATAAAAGATAATTGGTATATCTGGCTATTGAGCATTTTTGCGATCATAGGCGCAACAATGCTTTATGTAAAAAGCAACAACGGAAAAAGAGTGTGGGACAAAATAAAATTTAAAATGCCCATTTTCGGAGTTTTAATACAAAAGACTGTAGTGGCAAGGTTTTCAAGAACACTTTCAACTCTTCTTGATGGCGGCATTCCTGTTGTACAAGCAATGCAAAGCGCCGGTCCTACCTCGGGAAGTATGATTGTAGCTGATGCGGTTACTGAGGCAACAAAGAGAATCGAGGAAGGTAAAAGTATAGCTGATCCGTTAGAGGAAAGCGGTGTTTTTCCTCCAATGGTAACTCACATGATTGCCACAGGCGAGGAAACCGGGCAGCTGCCTTCTCTTCTTAACAAAATAGCAGAGTTTTATGAGGATGAGGTTTCGGTAATGACGAAAGGGCTTTCATCGCTCATAGAGCCCATTATGATTATGGTAATAGGAGTGTTGGTTGGAGGTATGCTAATATCATTATACATGCCGATTTTCTCATCGGTTCTGTCTTCAGGGTATTAGCGGA
>ENA-UOOR01004393-UOOR01004393.1-fermentation-metagenome-genome-assembly--contig:-NODE-4393-length-11276-cov-4.116835_pt1 | contig 11276 bp, 17 predicted proteins | sample MGYA00245780_ERZ724029 | MGnify/ENA primary metagenome ERZ724029 (study PRJEB28704, sample SAMN03018315) | fermentation metagenome | biome: anthropogenic terrestrial biome; feature: soil; material... | reverse complement strand
ATGGATTATTACAAGGTTATGGCACATACTATTATCCAAACGGTATGGTTTTCCAAAATATAACTAGAACTATAAGAAGTTTATGCATTATTGTAGATCAAAATATAGAAATGTTTAATTATTGTGTTAAGATATTGAATTATTATGACAATTAATTAAATCTTTCATGTTAGGATATGAATCAATTGTAGGCATGAAAAAAAATCAGAGGATATGATATACTGATTATTCCGCGATAAAAGAGTCCAGCATACACAATATGAATCCGCCAAGATGTTAAGCTTATAGGGTGGGCGTTTTTTGTTTTGAGTGTTTTTGTTGACCTAAGTGTCACCTCTATGATTTACATCCAAATGTTATATTAATTCTATATTGTTTTCATCTTTGCTTTGTTTATGGTGATATTATCCCTTGCTTTTGAACTGTACTTTTATCGTTTCAGTTTAAATATATTCTATTTTGCCTAGTCTATACCAGCTGTTTAAATAACATAATGGAGATATATAATTATATCCTATTATCCCATGAAAATTATTCGAGAATAGGTAATAACTTTTGGACTTAGATTATAGATTTTATTTCGAGTAAGATGTCAATACACATGATTGAAACAAAACGCACAAATTATTAAATTATATTATTTAAAGATAGAAATAGAGACAATGAAATGAAAACGAACAAAAAACAGATATAACACAATATAACTTAGAAAAGACTTGCAAAACTATGAAAACGGTATATAATAATAAGAAGAATGACTAAATAATAATGAAAAAATATTAACAAGATGGAAGAAAAATTTAATGGAGGAGATACGATGTTAGAGAACTTTAGGAAAGTTGACTTAACAATTGGGGTATCTTATATGTCTATTACAACGAATGGAGTTTCTTTTAGCAAAGCAGCAGTAGTAAAAATGGGAGCGCCAAGTTATGTATTATTACTTATAAATGATGATGAAAAGAAGATAGCCATACAAGAATGTAGCAAAGAAACTGAAGGAGCTAATAGATTTGTTCGCAATGAAAACAATCTATCTGTAAGATGGAATAACAGAGAACTGATTAATGACATAGAAGAATTAATGTGTTGGGATTTATCACAGGGAGGTTTTCGAATATTAGGTTCATATTATCGTGCAGAGAATGTGATGATATTTGATTTAAATACCGCTGAAGCGATTAAAACTCAAAAAAGTAAATAAAGCTTATAAACGGTATATCCGTTTAAAATAAATAAAAGAAAGAAGCAAAACAAGTTGGGGCTTGCTAGCTTCCTTCTACCATGCTGTGACCGTAAAAAACCGCTCACTAAAATCAAACTAAGTATTAGTCTATCATGGTTGCAGTGTGATTTCAAGACAACATATGTTTATTTTTGTAATAAATATGTAATTATTAGGAAGGAGGAATCATATGAAAAATCATGATAATCAAGATACTAAAAGTTCAAAGTCTAATGATAATGAAGTTTATATTTTTAGACCTTGGATAACTAAAAATGGAAAAAGGATTTATGCGAAAGAATATGGATTAAAAGCATTTAAGATAAAAGTTGATTAAGAAATTTTAAATAGATGAATGTTTGGAGCGGTTCATTTTTCTATAATAATATAGGAGATGATAGTTATTCATATTTCAGAAAAATTTAACTTAAAGATTAATGGTCACGAGGATATTAATTTCATAGATATTGATGAAAGAGAAGATGTGAAATTGTTTATCGACCCATATGTAATTCAAGCATTACCAGACGAGTTTTGTATATCTGCTCGTAAATCAATTGATACTTTTTTTCAAGAAGTTTTTCGAGCTTGTCGTGAAAAAAATCATGATAGGCTTAGAAGTATTTTAAAACATGCTTCAGAACCTAATGAAACTAACTTAGGTCTGAAACGTATTGGCAAATATGGAAAAGGTTCAAGTAATGAAGAGTTATCGAAATTGTTTTTAGATTTTTACAAGATTGTGCGTAAAAATCCATATATCGAGACTAATCCAACTGCACTCTGTATGTACATTAAAAACTTTGATAAAGACAAGATGTCGGACTTAATTACCAATATCATAAGGAAACATTTATATGATTTCACAGTGGAACAAAGTGTCGATTGGGGGATGGAATTAGCATCTAATGAAAAATTAATTGGTTATTACTGGGATAGAGACAATCTAGATTGGAATAGTATTTATGGAAGACCTTTATCTGTAGGACAGAAAGACATTTTGTTGGTACCAAAATATATTGTACGTTCGAGGTATGTTTTTAGTGTAGAATCTTATATAAGACAATATATTCTTAAAATTATCCAAAAAGACCACCTTGATAGAAACTCAGATATGTGTATACCAAGAGTACGGGCAAGTGGCAGAATCGATATAATTCCACCAACAATAAAGACACTATACAAAAAGGAGGTATATGGTAATGTTCGTAAAGACTATGCTTTTTACCATAGTGTGAAAAATAAGAATGTAGAGGATATATTTTTTAAAGGTATTTTAAGAAGAATCAAGAATGGATATGGTTCTATCACAGATGAAAGATTAGATGAGATTGTTTATAAGAAAAATATATTTAGTGTAAGTATATAAGTACTTTTAGTGGAAGCTGGTTAAGGTACCAGTTTCTGCTTGTCTAAGATTTAAGTATTCATATAATAAAGAAGATATTTTATCATATATTATTTTCATTAATTTTGCTTTTAGGTTTATCATTTAAAGTTACTCATAAACAATCAATTATTTTCTGTTGATAATCAACTCAACATGTGATATGATTTAGTTAGGTGGTGATATAATGAAAAGTTTTGGAGAAAGTTTAAGACAACTTAGGAAAGATAGAAGAATCACTCAGCGTGAATTAGCTTCAAAGATTGGCGTGGACTTTTCTTATATTAGCAAAATTGAAACTGGTGCTTTAGAGCCACCTTCCGAAGAAATTATAATAAAGATTTCTAAGATTTTAGAAGCTGATGAAGAATCAATGATAATGCTGGCAAAAAAAATACCAACTAGTTATAGAGAAATTATTGTGGAAGATGAATTAGCAGAACTTTTTTTACGTAGAGTATCAAAAATGTCACTAGAAGATAGGGAAAAGGTTAGAAAGGCAATTCTAGGAGATGATTAGATGGCTTTCTATAGATATATTACTCAGGTAGAGATGGACAGAATTACATCAGCTATTTTAATAAACAATAATTTAATGCCAACCATTAATAAAACTTTCAGAATAGATATTGATTACTTAATCGAATTTGAATTAGATATAGTATGGAAAGATTTAGATTATTTATCTGATGATGATAATGAAGTATTAGCAGCAATACATCCAAAGTCAAAAGTAATCTTAATGAATGAAACAAAGAAAAGCCTTTTTGAAGAAAAGATAGGAACCATGAATTTTTCAAAGGCACATGAGTTAGGACATTGGGTATTGCATGTTACAGAAGAAAAGGATTATGAACAATTGATTTTTACAGATAATGATAGGTTTTATTGCAGAAATAGATTTAGAAATAATCCTATAGAGATTCAGGCTAATATGTTTGCTGCATCTTTATTGATGCCTGAAATAGTAATTGAAGAATACATTAACAATTTAAAATCATATAAACGTATAAGTTTTGGCGACTTATATAATCTTAAAGATAAATTGGAAGTCTCTATATCGGCTCTTGTAAGAAGAATAAATGATTTGAGACTTCTACATATTACAACAGGCGGAACAATATATCACAACATAGATGAAATGTCAGGCCAGTTAAAACTGTTTTAAATTTTTTTATACTAAAAATTGAGTTGAGTATCAACACAATAAGTGGGAGATGATCCAATGAAGGATAAGTTGGAATCTAGTAAGGTAATTAAAGAAAAAAAGTTAATAAGAAAAGAATATTTGGTCTCACCTAAATGGGGGATGCCAATACTTGAAAAAATAAAGATACCTGATGAAAAAATAGATTTCATAGCTTACGATGAAATTAGTAAAAATGAAACGAGTATTGAAAATCTCAACAAGACAGTACATTTTTTTATTGATGATGGGAAGTTTCACGCTGTTTATGAAAACTATAATATAAGCCAATTGAAAAAGCTTGTTCAATATAAGTATGTATTAACACCTGATTTTAGTGTGAAAGTGGATATGCCCCTTCCAATTCAAATATATAATGTATTTAGAAGTAGATGGTGTGGTGCCCACTGGCAAAACTATAACATTAAAGTGATACCTACAATAAGTTGGAGTGATGAGAGAAGTTATGAGTTTTGTTTTGATGGAATAGAGAAAGGTTCTGCAGTTGCTATATCAACATTAGGATGTAAGAAAACGGAACGACTTTTTATGAAAGGCTACAATGCTATGTTAAAAACTATAGAACCAGAACTAATTATCTGTTATGATAGGCCTTTTAAAGAGATGAAAGGAAATATAAAGTATATTAAATACATATACCCAGGGGGAGGTGATAATTATGGGGGGGAGGGGTACTGAATCATCATTAGTTAATCAAATTAATCTTCAGGATATTATTGATAGGCAAGAAATTGATAAGATTATGAATCATGTCGAAAGTATTAGACAGGGGAATGCATATGAGGGAAATTTAATTGAAGAGTCTAAGTTTAGGGAATGTGTTTGTTGTGAAAATCGTACTATTCCAATAAATTCTGTTAATCATAGGTGTTCAGTATGTGGCTGGATTGATGATGAACATCAGAATAATAATCCAGATAGTCTTGATGGACCGAATAACATAAGTTTACGGAAAGCTAAACAAATATGGAGAAAGGGGAAGATGATGGGCTAAACTGGTAGCTTAAGTTATATGCTTTAATTAAACTTTAAATAAATTTAATGTCAGGGGTGATATAGTGGGTAAAAATCAACATGTGGTACCACATAGTAAAGGGTGGGCTGTAAAAGGTGCTGGCAATAAAAAAGCTACTTCAGTTCATAAGACACAGGAAGCAGCAAGAAAAGCAGCTAGGGGAATAGCTATTAATAAGAAAACAGAAGTTGTCATACATGGGAAAAATGGAAGGATAAGAGCAAAAAATTCATATGGTAATGATCCTTTTCCACCTAGGGGATAATATTATTAAATATTAATAAATGATAAGACCATAACTGCAACTTTAATGGTAATTATGGTCTTATCAATATGAGCAAATAATAAAATAATATAACAGGTGCAATTTTAAAGTATATTCAAGATATATTAAAAGTAACCCAATTTTAAGAGTAATGATACCCCATCACTTAGTAGTAACACCAAAGTGATGGGGTATTCATTTTAATCGTTTAAACTTTATGTTTCTTAAACGGATTCATGTATTTGATCACATAATGATTTATAAGCCTTGTAAAGCATAGTTGCAGGTCCCTAAGTTAGCAGACGCTCTAGATACATCTGTAGATTACATACTTGGGAGAACCGATGATAAAAGATTTATTAAATTGTTGAAGTCTGATTTAAGCAATCAAGAACAAGAAATTATCTCTACTTTTCGGAAATTGCCTAAGAATAAAAAAGAACGGATTTTAGGGTATATGGATGGTTTAAGTGAGGAATAAATGGCTAGGTTGATATTTTATTGTATTGAGATATTGAATTATGTTAATAGGCTACCATTTATATAAAAAACTAATTTTGATAAATATAGAATATATTATTAATATATGGTGTAAAATGGTATAATAAATATATATTATCATTTTATTTACATAGCTATGGTTAAAAGGTTTGGATATAGTAAAATATTACTTCTATAGAATGTTTAGGAGGTTCTTGTATGTTATTAGCATTAAAAAATATTGGTAAGATTGAGAAAGCAGAAGTAAAGTTAGATGGAATAACTGTTATTGCCGGTGAAAATAATACCGGTAAAAGTACTGTTGGCAAAGTATTATACAGTGTTTTTAATAGTTTTTATAAAATAAATGATAAAATATATAACGAAAAACTTGAAAATATTGAAAGAGCCATAGATAATTATATCTACAGTAGTATGAACATAAGGATGTATAGAACTATTAATTTAGATGTGATTTCTAATGAAATATTAAAAAATGCTGATAAATATATAGACAAACTTGAGATGATTAAACAAGAAATAATTGATTATAGAAGTCAATTAGAAGAAAATCTTGATAAGAATGCAGATATAGGAAATATAGATGAATTGATAATAAAAATAAATAGTATATTGAAATTATCAAATGAAGATATTATTAGAACTATACTTAAAAATAAAATAAATATGGAATTCAATGGTCAAATTAATAATATCTATCTTGAACAAGAGGGAAGTATTGGACTTACGATTAAAGATAAACCGGTTTTAATTACAATAAATGATGATAATGTTGATTATATATCAGATAAGTTCGATTTGAATACAGAAGCAATTTATATTGATGATCCTTTTGTATTAGATGAACAGAAATCTAGGATAATATTAAATAGTAGATTTGTTAATAGATATGTTAATTATATGGATCATAGAGAACATATAAAATCTAAGATTTTTGGCAATAGTCCTAATTTGAATATTATAAGCGAGATATTAGCCACTAATAAGTTGGAGAATATTTTTTCGAAGATAAACAATATTTGTAGTGGTGAAATAGTTAGAAATAAAACAACAAATTTTGTATATAAAGAAAAAGGAACAGAGAAATTATTAGATATAAGGAATATATCAGCTGGACTAAAAACATTTGTAATTATAAAAACACTTTTACAAAATGGAAGTTTAGAAGAGAATGGAACTATGGTTTTAGATGAACCGGAAATCCATTTGCACCCAGAATGGCAATTATTGTTTGCTGAGTTAATTGTCCTAATTCAAAAAGAATTTGGCATGCATATTTTATTAAATACCCATAGTCCATATTTTTTAAATGCAATAGAAGTATATTCTGTCAAATATGAAATTGCAGATAGATGTAATTATTATCTGGCATCTCTATCCCCTTCTGGTCAAACCTCTACAATAATAAATGTTACGAATGATATTGAAAAGATCTATAAGAAGCTGGCTAAACCATTACAGGATTTAGAAACTGAGAGGTATTTGTATGAATAGTATTGAGGCACATGAAATTTTAGCAAATAATATTTCTACTTTAAAGGAAATATCAAAGGATAATCATGATGGAATAGAATATTATATGACGGAATCCACTTTGACTGCCGTTGATTTTGATGCGGTTAAGGACGAATATGTTAAAAAACAAAAGTTAGGTCATGAAGGGCATAATCCAAAATCTATTGACGCGATATTTTTTGATTCTAAAGGTAAACAAGTCTTCATTGAATTTAAAAATGGTTATATAGACAAAAAAGAACAATACATGATTATACAAAAAATATATGACAGTTTGTTAATATATTCAGATATAATCTGTGAAAATATAAAGTATACTAGAGAACAAATAGACTGTATTCTGGTTTATAACGAATTGAAAAACAATGAAAAAAATAAAGATAAAATTTCGAAAAATAACGTACAAAATGCAGAATCAAGAGATCATATTGGGAAAAGGTTATCTAGATTAGCTGGGACAAGCTTTATAAAGTATGGATTAGAGATTTTTAAAAATTATTGTTTTAGGGAAGTATATACATGTACTGAAGCTGAATTTGAAGAGTTTTTAAACAGTTTTTCTGAATGAGCAATAGGGATATGAGGATTGGGCACATAATAGAAATATGAAATAGACTAGTAGCCCAAGAAGGCAGCTCGTTTAAGTCCATACAAAAGAAATCTAGCGTAAATTCACGATAGGAAAAAATACACAAGACAATTATGGAATCAATAGAGTATATTAAAGAATTGGAAGATAAACAAAGCGGAATAGAATACTTTGAAACAATGATGAGATATATATTTAGTGCAAGAACTGACTTGACTAAAGAAACAGCTAATGAAATAATGAGTAAACTTGAAACCAATTATCCAGAAGGGAGTGAGGTAATGATGACTTTAGCTGAAAAGTTTAGAGACGAAGGATTAGAAGAAGGTATCATGAAAGGTATAGAGGAAGGTAGAAGAAAAGAAAAAATCGATACTGCAATAAAACTTTTAATTAGGAAATTTGGCTTCTTACCTGAAAATTTAAAAGAAGGAATAAGAGAATTAGATTCACCAACCCTAGAAGTTATAATTGATGGCATCTTTGAAACTAATTCTTTAGACGATATTAAGAAATATTTACCTTAATAAAACCCTTATAAACCACTAATAGCAACAAGATCATTAGAAAACCTCTATGAATAATAAGCTTATAAAACCTATAATTATGGATAATGATATGATATATAACTACAATGTGACAGTAAGAAGGCCCTCAGCCCTTGTAAACATCAAAGGTTGAGGGCCGTTTTATATAGAGAAAAGTAGGGTGTTTAGTGCTATTGATGAAACAGGTGTATGGACTGTAAATGGGTTGAATATAGCTTTGATGCAATCAATCAATTCAATGATATTATGGCTGCAGCAGCAGATGGTAACCAAATTAAATTCCAAGCAGCTCTTGATGCAGCTAAAGTTAAAGTTGTTGTAGATGCTGAAACTCAAGCACAATTATTAACAGCTCTTCAAGCTAACTTTGAATTAGTAAATCCTGACTGGATAGTAGAGAAAAATATTTAGAAGAGTGGGGTAAAATAGGAGAAAAATTTAAATAAGAAAGGGGTCTAGTATATGGATTTTTCTAATTTAAAAACAGAAGATAAAAAGAACATGATGTCAAGCATATTTTAAAACATAGTAAAAACTTCCCTTAATCCCTATATATATGTTGAAGGTAACATGAAATTCAGGTTGAGTATTCAAGAATAGATGATATATACCTGAGTCCTGCTGACAGGGCTATCAAAGCAAATAGGCTAGATGTTGATTTGTTTATATCGGTTCACTGCAATGCTTTTACTACCGAATTGGCAAAAGGGATAGAAACCTTTAGTTATATTGGTAGCGTAAAAGGAGCTAAGTTGTCAGAAGATATACAAGATAGCATAATATCTAGTGGAGCATATACTTTAGACAGAGGAACAAAGACATCAAATTTTGTGGTTTTGAGATTGACCAATATGCCTGCTGTTTTGAATATCTAGTGTATGACATTTCAAGATATACAGATGATGAAATAAAAGGTAGTTCATATCTTAGAATAATGCTTACTATACTAAGAGATATGTTTACAAAAGATGAAGAAAAAATACACAAGACAATTATGGAATCAATAGAGTATATTAAAGAATTGGAAGATAAACAAAGCGGAATAGAATACTTTGAAACAATGATGAGATATATATTTAGTGCAAGAACTGACTTGACTAAAGAAAACAGCTAATGAAATAATGAGTAAACTAGAAACCAATTATCCAGAAGGGAGTGAGGTTATAATGACTTTAGCTGAAAGATTTAGAAATGAAGGAATGGAAAAGGGGATTGCAAAAGGTATAGAGAAAGGCATTGAAGAAGGTATGGCAAAAGTAGTTAGAAAGTCTATAATAAAAGGACTCACTACAGAAGATATTATTGAAATCACAGGACTTAAAAAAGAGGAAATAGATGAGATTAGAAAGAAAATGATTGAATAAAACAATAATAAACTTATAAAATCTATCATTATGGACAATGGTACTTGGTATATGAATGAGATCTTATATAGATAAAAAACAAGCTCTAAACCCTTGAGACACTGGGATTTGGGGCTTTTGTTTTTTTAGGGGCTGATGCTTGAATACTGTAAACTTACTAACTATCTAATGAGGTATCACATGAGGTAATAGGACAAGAGTTTGATAAGGTTGTAATTGTACAAAATGAATATAACTTTATTGATGAAAATGGATTATTATAAGGTTTTGGCACATACTATCATCCAAACGGTATGGTTTTTCAAAATATAACTAGAACTATAAGCAATTTATGCATTATTGTAGATTAAAATATAGAAATGTTTAATTATTGTATTGAGATATTTAATTATTTTGACAATTAATTTGAATCTTTATGTATAGATATGAGCATGAATTATTTGGACGTTTTATCACTGACATAAATAAATATTATTCTATGTCTGAATTTATTTTAATTAAAAACCAAATAATCAAGATAATCCTTAATGCCCATTATTTTTTTGAATACTAGTATATCCTGTATAACTGGTAAAATAAAATAGGGATAAAAGTGTAAATGCCAAATGTACATTTTTATATTAACATTTACAAATATCTATGTAGAATTATTGATACTTTGATATAATACTTTTAGAGATACAGTTTTATTCAGGGGGATCATATGAGGAGAAAGAAATTATCGATAAATGAACAGATAAATTATATGAAAAACAAAAGTGGAATACAATTTAATATAGTCAGCGAAGAGGAAGCAAAGAAATTTTTAACAAATAACACTTATTACCTTTAAAATAAAGGCTTATGCAAAAAACTATGAAAAGTATACAGAAGGTGAAAATGCTGGGAAGTATATAAATTTGGAGTTCGTCTATTTACAGGAATTATCAACATTAGATATGTATTTTAGAAGATTTATTTTAAAGGTGTCTTTAGATATAGAACATTATTTAAAAACACAATTGCTGAGAGATTGTTCAAGAAACAATAGAGAAGATGGTTATACTATTATAGATGAGTTATTTTCTGAGTGCTCTTTATATAAAAGAGAATGTTGATAAAAAAGAAAAGAATTCAGCATGCTCTGATTTAGTAGTAAAGTACAAAGATAATTTTGCAATTTGGAATATTGTTGAAGTTTTAAGTTTTGGTGATTTTACCAAATTATATTGTATGTACTATAAAAAATATAAAACTAAGGGTTCCATGGAAAGTTATTTATGGTCAGTGCGATTTTTAAGAAATGCAGCTGCCCATAATAACTGTTTGTTAAATAGTCTTAGAATTCCTTATAGTAAGGAGATCAACCCAAACAAGAGAGTTATAAATTTTATATCTAAGATAGATTGCATACCTCGAGAAGCTAGAAAAGATAAAATGCAAAATCCAATAATACATGACTTTGTTGTATCCTTATTTGTATTTACCAATGTAGTCACAAGTGAGGGAGTTAAGAAACGGACATATGAAGAATTAAAGGATTTGGTAGATAATCGAATGACTAAACATAAAGAATACTTTTGGGATAATCAACTTATAGTTTCTTATTATAGATTTGTTAAAAACTGATATGAGATAATACATTTGTGACAAGAAAACATGAAAAAAGGAAAGGCCTCTG
>ENA-UOOR01004391-UOOR01004391.1-fermentation-metagenome-genome-assembly--contig:-NODE-4391-length-11281-cov-25.742740_pt1 | contig 11281 bp, 12 predicted proteins | sample MGYA00245780_ERZ724029 | MGnify/ENA primary metagenome ERZ724029 (study PRJEB28704, sample SAMN03018315) | fermentation metagenome | biome: anthropogenic terrestrial biome; feature: soil... | reverse complement strand
GTATCCACCATGTTCTAGTCGATGCCATTGCCAATGAGGACGCGGAAGAAGCGGAACGTCTTGCACGTGTTCATACGCGCAATACTGAGCAGAGAATGCTCTCCTTGGTCGGTTCATTGAATTTCCGCGGCATCAAGCCACTGGACTGGGTGGCTTCATCTGGAGAGGCCGGAACGCCTGATTAGCCATGAAAACCGATGGTGCGGACGGGCGCTCTTGCGGAAAACAGTTGGGGGTGACAGTGTGGGCTACAAGTTGCGCTTCGCAGATGTGCTTAGGTACCAGCACATGATGTTGCCTGGCCTAGTTGCCACAATGAGGCTTTCGTGCATGTCATTTCTCCTCGGAGTTGCAGTAGGCATAGCTGGCGGTTATCTCAAGACATCAGACAAGCCGGTGGCAAGGCGGATTGCTGTGGCATACGTCGAGTTCATAAGGAACACGCCGGCGCTGATCCAGTTGTACCTCGTGTTCTTTGGGCTGACTAGCTTCGGGGTCTGGCTCGATCCAAGTGCTGCGGCTGTGCTGACGCTTGGAATCAACTGTGGCGCCTATGCCACAGAGATAGTCCGGTCAGGTATCGAAGCGGTTGGCAAGGGGCAAAAGGAGGCGGGGTTCTCCCTGGGAATGAGCCGGTACCAAGTGTTCCGATATGTCATTCTCTTTCCCACAATCAAAACAGTCTTTCCTTCGCTGGGCAACCAGTTCATCCTTACCATGTTGGGGACCTCAGTCGTGTCTCAGATTGCCGTCCCCGAGCTAACGTACGCAGCCAGCATAATTGAGTCTCGGACCTTCCGTAGTTTTGAGGTGTATCTGCTCATCGCAGCGCTCTATCTTGCCCTGGCTTCGGTGTTTGCTGTTGCGTTCTGGCTCATAGAGAAAGCCTTCTTGGAGAAATCATTGAGACTGCCTGGCCGGCGAACGGGAAGGGTGGTGAACACAGTTGATACGGGTCTTCTCCCACAATGACCTGCTTTTCATGCTAAGGGGAGCTGGGATGACTCTCATGCTGACAGCAATTACCGCATTTGGGGGGCTGGTCTTCGGTTTTGTTCTTGGACTGCTCAAGACCTTTCCTCACAGCAAGATAGCCAATGCCATTGGTGCATTATACACTTATGTGTTTCGCGGTACCCCGCTACTGCTTCAGATCTTCATCTTCTACTTCGGACTGCCCATTCTGGGTTTCGATACATCGCCGCTTCAGAGCGTGTCTATTGCGCTAGTTGCGTACAGCAGCGCCTACATAGGCGAAATACTGAGAGGAAGCATACAGAGTATCGACAAGGGCCAATGGGAGGCGTCAGCTTCACTCGCCTTTACTTACTGGCAGCAGATGCGCAGGGTCATCCTTCCTCAGGCATTCAAGATATCTATTCCGCCTCTTGTGGGTTTCCTCGTTAGCATTATCAAGGGAACCTCGCTCACATCAATCGTCGGGTACATTGAACTCACGAAGTCAGGCACGATAGTACTTCAAGCGACCTACCAACCGTTCTTGGTATATGCAATAGTCTGTCTGTTTTACTTTGCTCTCTGCTATCCGCTGTCGCTTCTCGGGAGCAGATTAGAGAGGAGGTTCATACCGAGTGCTTAGAATAGAAGGCATGAGCAAGTCCTTTGGCACGCTGGAAGTCCTGAAAGATGTTAGCCTACACGTCCACAAGGGCGAAGTTGTGGTGATCATCGGTCGGAGCGGTTCTGGGAAGAGCACTCTCCTAAGGTGCGTCAACGGCCTTGAACCCATCGATTCGGGCTCCATATGGTTCGAGTCAAGACAGGTGATACGGACGCCAAGGGACCTGAGGGACTTGCGGAAGCAGGTTGGGTTCGTATTTCAAAATTTCAACTTGTTCCCTCATCTGACGGCTCTACAGAATGTTGCCCTTGGGCCTCGAGTTGTCAAGAGAGTGCCAAAGCGTGAGGCGGAGTCGAGGGCAATGGAGGAGCTGAGCCGTGTTGGGCTGGCTGACAAGTGTGATTCCTATCCGGCTAATCTTTCCGGAGGACAACAGCAACGTGTCGCCATCGCTCGGGGGCTGGCCATGGATCCCAAATTGATGCTGTTTGACGAGGTCACATCAGCCCTGGATCCGGAACTCATAGGCGAGGTGCTCAAAGTAATGGAGGATTTAGCCAACAGCGGCATGACGATGCTGTCTGTTACCCACGAGATGGGGTTTGCGCGGCACGTGGCCGATCGTGTTGTGTTCATGCATGGCGGAAGGATAGAAGAAGAAGGTCCACCGGACCAAGTCTTCGACCATCCAGAATCCCCGAACCTGAGGCAGTTTATAGGCGCCATACTATGAGGATGACCAGCGATTTCTGAGCCGGAATCGCCGCATGAACACGACCTGTTTGGATGAGCGCAGTTGATGGAGGTGATAGTAACTCTTTTTCGGCAGAGAAGGATCTCGAAGTGACGGTTGTTCTCGTGTCCGAACCCCTGGGCATGGGAGTACGAGCCGAAGATGTAGGGCTTCTGCAACGGCTCAAGGTACATTGCAGGAAATCTACCTCCGAACAACAGGATCCCAGATGCTTCAGCTGCCCATGAACGCGTTCTAGCTCCAGATGAACGAAATCCGCAGTTCGGACAAGGTGACTGGTGCCAAGGTACTTATCAGACCATATCAACAACACGAAGGAGGCAAATGCAATGTCCCGTAGACTCGTGATACACTCAGTGCTCATGCTCATGCTGTGCCTGTTGGTTGGAGTGGCGAGCGTGCAGACTGTGGCTGCCGAGAAGAGCACTTTCGAGCAGATTCTCGACAGAGGTGAGATAGTTGTCGGTCTAGGACTTCAGGCGCCGCCGTACGGCTACAGGAACGAGAAACACCAGCCTGTTGGATATGATGTCGAAGTGGCTAACCTAATCGCCCAAGAGCTCGGTGTCAAGCTGAAGGTAGTTGAGGTCACAGGACCCAACCGGATACCGTATCTTCTTACCAAGAAGGTCGATCTCGTGATCGCCACTTTCGGAATCACTCCTGAGAGGGCAAAGTCCATTAGCTTCACCAATCCCTACTATGCGGCAAGCCTGCTTATCGTTGGGTCCAAGGATGCCGACTTCAAGGGCGTTGCTGGAATGTCAGGATTCAAGGTGGGCGTGCCAAGAGGCACTACCCAGGACATAACGCTTACGGCTGTTGCGCCAAAGGGAACCGAGATAATCAGATATGAGGACGATGTCACAACGACTACCGCCCTCCTAACTCGGCGAGTAGACGCGCTTATTCACTCAGACTTGCTGGCCCACGAGATAATCCAGAAGAACCCAACCAAGAAGCTGGAGATCAAGGGCGTACTTAGGGTTTCGCCTGCCGGAATTGGAGTGCGCGAGGAAGACGGGCGACTGCTCCAATGGCTCAACACGTTTATTTTCTGCAACATGACCTCAGGGAAACTCCAGGAACTGTACCAGGCAACGACCGGAACGGAGATGACCGAACTCCCAATGAAGTCGTTCTGACGTGCAGTCGTGCGCAAAACCTACATTCGCATTGCGTTTGCGGTTGAACCGTAAGCGGAACCGTAAGCGTTCTTGATCCACTCCATAGTCGCAGGAGTTGTCGCTAGAGCAGACGCGTGCGAATGCGAGGGCGGGGAGGCCCAAGTGCGCCTCGCCGCCCTCCTTATAGGAATTGCCCAGAAGCGAAGGACGTGAGAGCAGTGGATGTTGAAGCGATGGTAACAGAGCTACTGGCCGACCTAATCGCGATCCCTAGTGTCAATCCATGCTATGCGAATCTCGGGAGCTCTGATGCCGGTCAATACGGAGAAGGTCGTGTGGCCGCGTTTGTTGCGGGCCTCCTGGATCGGCCCGGATTCGAGGTCAGCATACAGCCTGTTGTGCCCGAGAGGCCAAATGTGATCGTGAGATGGCCGGGGGCCGATGGTTCGCGAAAGCTTCTTCTAGAGACTCACATGGACACTGTGGGCGTGGGAACTATGTCAATAGGGCCCTTCAGCCCAACCATCACCGAAGGCAGGGTGTGGGGTAGAGGCGCCTGTGATGCCAAAGGCTCCTTAGCTGCCATGATCACAGCCATGCTGCTTCTGCACAAGCAGGGCATCGAGCCTCTCGTGGACGTATACCTGGCAGCCGTTGCTGACGAAGAGCATGCATTCAGAGGCGTCCTGGAACTTGTTCGCTCTGGTTTCAGAGCAGACGGGGCTATTGTGGGTGAACCCACGAATCTGCGGGTCGCCGTAGCTCAAAAGGGAGTAGCCAGGTTTTCGATTGAGACCAGGGGAGTGCCATGTCACACGTCTCAGCCGGAAAATGGGACGAACGCAATTGGGCTCATGGCAGAGTTGATCTGTGCTCTTGAACGCGAATTGAGCAGCCTATATGAGAGGCGAGTTCATCCGCTCGTGGGACGGCCCACGTTTACCGTATCGGTTATCCGCGGTGGAACCGGCATCAACACCGTTCCTGGCGAATGTAAAGTGGACATCGACCTAAGGGTAATTCCTGGCCAAACCCCTGAATCCGCACTTGATGAAGTGCGCCAGGCAGTCCAGCGCATCTCCGAGGGTTGGGAGCGCGGTTCTGCGGTCGTCCATGACCCATTCCATGCGGATGCAGCAATGGAGACGGATGGCGCTGCAGTGATTGCTACGTGCTTACATCATGCCGCCAGGAATCACGGATTCCATTACCAGCCAGAGGGACTTCCATGCGGAACCGATGCGAGCAAGTTGGTAGCCGCAGGTATCCCGGCTGTGGTGTTTGGCCCTGGTAGTTTGCAGAAAGCCCACGCTGATGCAGAGTCCGTGGAAATCGAGCAGCTAACCGCGGCAGTTCATATTCTCGCCGAAACCATTGCTGGCTTCGATCCCTAAGCGAACCGCGCCTCGCACTTTTGCTAAGCCTAGCGATGAGAAGGGAGTCGGTTTCGGTGATAGATGGAAGAATTGAGCTGCGCAGCGATACAATGACCCAGCCGAATGCGCGCATGCGCGAGGCGATGTCTGGTGCAGCCGTTGGAGATGACGTCTGTGGCGAGGATCCTACCATCAACGCCCTGGAGGAAAAGGCGGCACGCGTCTCGGGCAAGGAGGCCGCGCTCTTTGTTGCCAGCGGCACCATGGGGAACCTTGTGTCTCTATTGGCCCAGACCCGTCCCGGTCAGGAGATCATAGCCGAGGAGAATTGCCACATTCTATCACATGAATGTGGGGGCTACGCTAGACTGGGAGGACTCACTGCGAGTCCTGTGCCGTCTCGCAGGGGTGTCATGGATCCTGCGATGGTAGAGTCGAGGATTCGTGAAGACGACATACACCAGCCCCGAACCGCGGTCATCTGCATAGAGAACACGCATAACGAAGCCGGCGGGGCTGTAGTGCCGCTCGGCAACCTGCGAGAGTTGAGAGCGTTGGCTGACACGCGCGGACTAAGAATACACATGGATGGGGCCAGGATTTTCAACGCCGCAGCAGCACTTGGAGTCTCAGTGGACAAGATCGCAGAATTCGTAGACTCGGTTACTTTCTGCTTGTCCAAAGGACTGGGGGCGCCTGTTGGAGCTATTGTGGCCGGCAGCGCATCGTTCATCGAAGAGGCTCGCCGTGTTCGCAAACTGGTTGGCGGAGGGATGAGGCAAGCTGGAGTGCTGGCAGCTGCAGGGTTGATTGCTCTGGATGGCGTGCGTGACAGGCTTGAGAGAGATCATCGGAACGCGACACGGCTGGCCGAGTGCGTCCGTGAGATCAGAGGGCTTAGGCTGGATCCGGACGATGTTCAAACCAACATGGTGTACGTGGACGTTAGTGCATTGGGCATTTCCGCTTCTGGGTTTGCACAAGAGTGTGCAAGTCGCCTCGTCAATTTGTTGCCAGTGGGACCAACGCGGATACGAATGGTCACGCACCAAGATGTTGACGATGCGGAAGTACCGTTGGCAGCATCGATATTCGCCGATCTAGCTGAGACGATCATGGCATCTACAAGGTGATAGAAGCGGCCGAACCAGATGTGTGCATTTGGGAACCTAGGCTGAGATGCGGTAAACGGGTTTTGGAGGGTGATAGTGCAAATGGAAGGACGTCATTCCACGCTAACCCTTGGGTTCGTCCCGACGCGACGGCAGGTGTTCAGTCGAGACGAGGCGCTGAAGTTCAAAAGGCTGACTCTTCAGGCTATTGGCAGCTATCCTGTCCACATTATGGACATAGACTGGTTGAACGATGACGGGCTTCTATACGATCCTGCCGATGTCTCAAAAGTCGTAGAAAGGTTCTCTCGATCGGGCATCGATGCCTTGTTCATCCCACACTGCAACTTCGGAGCTGAAGATGCTGTAGGAGCGTTGGCCGGAGCTTTGAGGAAACCTGTGCTCCTATGGGGCCCGAGGGATGAGGAGCCGCTGGCTGACGGTACCAGATTGCGAGACACGCAGTGCGGCCTGTTTGCGAGCAGCAAGGCGCTGCGGCGTGTCGGAGTCCCATTCAGCTACATAGTCAACTGCCGAGTAGATGATCTCGAGTTCCGCGAGGGGTTCTCGACTTTCCTATCGGCAGTATCGGTCAAGAAGTCCCTCGAGAACTTGGTAATAGGGCAAATCGGAACACGGCCCCGGGGGTTCTGGACAGTTATGGCTAACGAAGGTGAGCTGCTAGAACGATTTGGCATACGGATTGAACCCCTGACGGTGAGCGAACTGGCGTCCATGGTAAACCAAGTGCTCCAATCGGACGAGTACAGGGAGAGAATCAAAGAGGAACTCTCATCGATTGCATCTAGATTCGAGACCTCGCACCTTACGACCGAAGAGTTGAACGTCACTGTGGCTCTGAAGCTGGCCCTCTCTAGATGGGCCGCTTCTGTCGGTGCCTCAGCCATTGCATTGCAGTGTTGGACAGCGTTGCAGCAAGAACTGGGAATCATGCCTTGCTTCGTCAACGGTGAGTTGACAGCAGAAGGACTGCCCGTGGCATGCGAAACCGACATCCATGGCGCGATCTCGTCGGTGATGCTGCAAGCGGCAGCGATGCACGCTACCCCCCCATTTCTGGCGGACCTGACAGTCAGGCACCCGACAAATGACAATGCCGAACTGCTGTGGCACTGCGGGAACTTCCCATGGGCGCTGCGAGACGAAAGCGACTCCCGTGGAGCTAAACTGGAGAGGCACTCGCTGTTTCTCGACAAGCGGCCCATAGTAGGGGAATGGAGACTCAAGAGCGGTGATCTCACGGTGTGCAGATTCGACGCCGACCATGGAGAATACTCGCTGCTAATCGGGGAAGGGAGATCCACGGACGGGCCCATGACCAGAGGTACCTATGTGTGGCTAGAAGTCGATGATTGGCCTAGGTGGGAGCGGAGGATCATCGAGGGCCCGTACATCCACCATGTGGCAGTCACATACGCGCGAGTGGCGAAGGCACTGGTCGAGGCGTGTCGGTTCATCCCTGGGCTGAAAGCGGACCAAATGGACTGAGACGCAGCGGGAATGTAGTACATCGTAGCTGACGAAAAGCTGAAGAGCGCCCATCCCGGCGCGACATCACATGCAGCTTCGGCGCGATCATGTGAGCGGGGCTGCAATGGAAGGACAGGTAAATCATGAAACTCTTTATCGACACCGCGAATGTGGTTGACATTCGCGAGGCTGTTGCCACAGGACTCGTGTATGGTGTGACAACGAACCCAACTTTGGTCGCTCGTGAAGGGAAGAAGTTTGAGCCGACCATAGCGGATATTGCCTCAATCGTTGACGGCCCGGTAAGCGCCGAAGTGATGGGCGATTCATGCGATGAGATGGTAAGAGAGGGCATTGAGCTGTCGTCTTTGGCTCCAAATGTGGTGATCAAGGTGCCAGCTACCTGGGAAGCGCTGAAGGCCACGAGAGTGCTGAGGGCCCGAGGCATCAGGACCAATGTCACTTTGGTGTTTTCCCCTAATCAGGCCCTTGCTGCAGCTCGATCCGGCGCCGCATTCGTCAGCCCGTTCGTGGGGCGTCTTGACGATGTGGGCGCAGACGGGATGGCCCTGATTAGGGAGATATCCAAGATATTTGAGCTTCACAACATCGAAACGGAGATAATTGCGGCAAGTATACGGCAGCCCATTCAAGTCTGTGAGGCTGCCGCTGCCGGAGCGCACATAGCAACCGTACCTTTCGCCGTGATGAAGAAGCTGATGGAGCATCCGCTCACAGACATTGGGATTGAGCGTTTCAAGCGTGACTGGGCTGCATCAAGCCACTAGAGGTCTCTAGTACCGGTCGCGGCCGGGCGCGAGCTATCACGGCGCGACCGGCCGCTCTCATTGGCATTTTGCGAGCTTAGCCTTGGCACGGTCCGGCGTCACTCTGCTGCTGACACGACCCACATGGCTACACTCCGCAGAACTACTTCGTTGCTGGCTCTGGCTCTCCATGTCGATACTTGACGTCAATTGCGTCCACTTTGGCCACCTTTGGCAAGGATCGCCCTCCGGCGAAGTCGGAAGCTAGCCACGTACTCACCAGTATCCTTGCCATCTCCGGCCCTATGACCTGGGCGCCCAAAGTCATGATCTGAGCGCTATTGCTTTTGCGAGCTCTCTCAGCTGTGTAGGGATCATGACAGCATACCGCCTTGACGCCTGGGACCTTGTTTGCGCATATAGCCATGCCTGCTCCGGTGCCGCAGATCAGGATGCCACGATCGAACCTGCCACTTGCTACTGCTTCGGAAACTGGTAGAGCAATGTCCGGATAGTCAACCGGATCGGGAGTGAAGACGCCATAGTCAGTGAGTAATACTTCGGGATGGTCCTTCTTGATGAGTTCCACAACTACCTGCTTCAGCGGCAATCCGTAATGGTCGCTGCCTATGATTAGCTTCATTCCATACCCTCCACTAGACATCACTCAACTAGTGCCCATGCTTACGCCCAGTTGGCGATGGATGACTCGCTTAGGAGCAAGCTACTGCTGTGGCTGATCGCGCCTGGCGATCCGGGCATTTCCCGCGTCCATGACCATTTGTCTGAATTGACCTACATCCAATGCAGAACGTCCAATGAACAGCCCATCGACATCTGGCAAACTGCACAGGGTTGACACGTCACAAGGCCCTATGCTCCCACCGTAGATTATCCGAAGCTTGTCTGCCGCATCGTGCCCCAGGAGGCGACCTGCGACAGTGCGGATATAGGCGTGCATTTCCTGAACGTGATCAGCGGGAGCAGTTGCGTCCACGCCAATGGCCCATCTCGGTTCATATGCAAGCATAAAGCCTGCGGCTTGGTGAGGAGGGATTCCATCCAACAATCTGCCGAGTTGATCCCCCAAGTGAGCACGAGCAGCTGCTGGCGTGCACCTATCAACTTCGCCAAGGCAGACCACAGCACGTAGCTGTGAAGCGAGTGCACGTTTGAGCTTGAGATTCACTGTTTCGTCAGTATCTCCGAAATACTGCCGGCGCTCAGCGTGCCCTAGCTCCACGTGCGTGCAACCGAGTTCCACAAGCATTTCGGCTGACAGCTCTCCCGTGTATGGGCCTGACGCGGCCCAATGCATGTTCTGAGCGCCGTATCCCGTGGGCATTCCGCTGAAAATCCTCTGGGCGTCTACTAGACTAGGCGCCGGAACAAACACAAACGTCTCGACATGTGGGATATCAGACAGAGCTGCGGCAATTCCGATCATCCACGATGCAGTCTGCTGATATCCCAGGTACATTTTGATGTTTGTGCCAACGGCTAACTTGCGCACAGCAACTCACCTGCCTTCCTCGCGGTGAATGGTACTGGCATCTGCAGCTCACGTATGAGCCTATCCGGTACTGGTTGACAACCACCCACCCTATGATAACATATAGTTGTAGTGACATCACTATAACACATCAACTCGGAGAGAGCAAGGCTGAAGTGCTCACAAGAACGGGGGGATACTTCAACATGGACAGCATATCTGCAGCTCAGGCCAGAGAGATGATGGTCTATGTGGCTGATGTCATTGTTGAATCGAAGGAGCTGCTCTGTGAAGCAGACCGCAACATAGGCGACGGCGATCACGGCATCGGAATGGCCGCCGGTTTGGATCGCTGCCGCGAGGAGTTGCGGGCTAGGGAGTTCACTGATGTCTATGACGTGTTTTCTACCTCAGGCCGGACCATGATCAGAACCATGGGTGGGGCGTCTGGCATAATCTTCGGAATGCTGTTCTATGCGGGTAGCAGGAACATGCCCCCGCAATCAGAAATCGGTGTATCCGAGTTCAGCTGCATGTTCGAGAAAGCGCTAGCGGAGATCCAGGCGAAGGGCCATGCGGAGGTCGGCGACAAAACAGTTGTTGATGCCTTGCACCCAATGGTGGTATCGTTGCGCCATAGCTCGGAGAGCGCGTTGCCCTTCAAGGAGGCACTGAGGCGAGCCTACTTGGCAGCCGAGGAAGGGAAAGAAGCCAGCAAGCACTATGTGGCGAAATTTGGCAAGGCAAAGACCCTGGGGGAACGCGCAATCGGTTTTCCAGATGCCGGGGCGGTATCGCTGAGCCTAATAGCCAAAGCTATGAGTGATTGGGCCGAGATGGTGCAGCATGGGTGACGACAGAATCGTCATGAAGGGCAATGAGCTGGTTCCCTTATATCATCGGCTAGCGGCTGCAATCAAGGACAGCATTGTGAACGGTAGGTTCAAAGAAGGAGAGTACCTCCCAAGCGAAGCTCAGCTGATGGAGACGCTGGGTATTAGCAGGACTACAGTACGCCAGGCGATCATGAAGCTGTGTCAAGATGGTCTGCTAGAGAGGCAGAGAGGGAAAGGAACCGTTGTTAAGAGGCAGAAGCTCATGCGTGAGTTCCCCGGTTGGTCCAGTTTCACAGAGGAAACAAAACGTATGGGGAAAAGGCCTGGTACTGTAGTCATATCACTAGACGTGGTTGATCCGCCTGCGGGCGAAGTAGCCAGCATGCTGCAGCTGAGTCCGCGGCAGAAGGTAATCTACTTGCTCCGAAAGCGCTATGCCGATGAAGAGCTGTTGGGCGTGTCGGAATCGTATTTCAGCAAGGAGCACTGGGATGCGCATGGCATCGAAGTTCAGTGCCCTTCTTACCTAGACAACAGGTCGATTTACGAGTTCCTGGAGGAACGGGGCATTGAGCTCATTTGGGCGCAGGAATGGATCGAAGCCGGAATCGCGTCCGAACGCCTATCAGAGCTGCTGGGCACACCTCCCGGAACTCCTATGTTGTACCTGACGCGCCTTGTCTACGGTCGGGATGATGCACCAGTCGAATATGCGATTAACCGATTTCGCGCTGACAAGTACAG
>ENA-UOOR01004388-UOOR01004388.1-fermentation-metagenome-genome-assembly--contig:-NODE-4388-length-11285-cov-2.680232_pt1 | contig 11285 bp, 9 predicted proteins | sample MGYA00245780_ERZ724029 | MGnify/ENA primary metagenome ERZ724029 (study PRJEB28704, sample SAMN03018315) | fermentation metagenome | biome: anthropogenic terrestrial biome; feature: soil; material... | reverse complement strand
CGTCCAGAAGATCCCGCAGAGTCACCGAGCGGCCGCTGCGCTTGCTCATCCGGTAAGGCTCCCCGTCCTTCATCAGCCGTACCAGCTGCATCAGCACAATATCCAGTTTATCGCCACTAAGGCCGGCGGCGTCCATGGCGCCTTTCAGCCGGGCCACATGGCCGTGATGGTCGGCTCCCCACACATCGATGACGGTCTCAAAGCCCCGCAGGGCAAATTTGTCGTAGTGGTAGGCAATATCGGCGGCAAAATAGGTGGCGTTGCCGTTGCCGCGGATCAGCACCTCGTCCTTTTCCGCCCCGAACTCCGAGGCCCGGTACCACAGGGCCCCTTCCTTTTCGTAGGTCAGCCCCTTGTCAGATAGAATCCCCACCACCTTGTCCACCAGCCCCTTCTCGTACAGGGAGGATTCTTGAAACCAGCGGTCGTAACGGATGCGGTAGTGGGAAAGATCGTCCTTCATGGCTTGGATGTTCTTGGGCAGGGCGTAATCCACCAGTGCCTGCTTGCGTTCCTCCTCGGAGGTGTGGAGGAACTTGTCTCCGTGGATGGCGGCGAACTCCTTCACCCGGTCCTTGATGTCCTCCCCCTGATAGCCGTCCTCGGGGAAGGGATGGGCTTCTTCCCCTTCATACTGCTGAAGGTAGCGGACGTTGAGGGAAATGGCAAACTTTTCGATCTGATTGCCGGCATCGTTGATGTAGAATTCCCGGGCGACATCGTAGCCGGCGGCGTCCAAAGCGGCGGACAGAGCGTCGCCGATGGCGCCTCCTCTGGCGTTGCCCATGTGCATGGGGCCGGTGGGGTTGGCGGAAACAAACTCCACCATCACTTTTTTGCCGCCTCCGGTTTCGGTGCGGCCAAAGGCTTCTCCCAATGTGTCGACGGACTCCACCACAGCGGCAAACCACTGGGGCTTGAGGAAGAAGTTGAGGAAACCGGGGCCGGCGCTTTCGGCCCGGGTAAACCAAGTATGGTTAAAATCAAGATGATTTAAAATAGCCGCGGCAATTTTGGGGGGAGCGCAGCGGAACGCCCGGGCTCCCGCCATGGCAATATTGGAGGCAAAGTCTCCGTGGGAGGTGTCGGCGGGAATTTCCACCGCAAAAGCCGGGATTTCCGCCTCGGGCAGCTCCTGCGCCTTGATGGCGGCTTCCAGAGCGGCAAGAATCATTTCCCGCACCTGAGCTGCGGCATCCCGGACCGGATTGTTCGACGTCATGTGTGTTTTCTCTCCTCTGTTTGTTGCAAGTTAAAAGCAGCGGTTCAGCCCTTAGCTTTCCCGGATGCTGATGTACATTTCGTTCTCGCTGGAATACATGGAGTTGATGTCCAGGGAGTACTTGAATTCCAAATTGCCCCCTGCATCGGTGAGGTTGGATTTGATGCGGTTGCCCAGTACCCCCACCATCAAATCGCCGTAGCCCACATCGTAATAGCATTGGTGGCGAACTCCCCGCTGGACAATCAGCTGGGAGTTTGCGGTTCCAGAGCGCTCCAACGTCACCATGTCCTCTTTTTCCACTTTCAGAGTGGTGCGGGAGCCCTCGAACCCGGTGGCTTCGCTTTCCTCGTAGCTGATGTAGTAGCAGCCGTTTTTCTTATAATACTGTCCAGTGGTAAACAGCTCGATGACATCCTGATCGTCCTCGCTGTTGTAAACCCCTTTGATGCTAATCAGCACATCCTTTTTCATACCGTTATCCCCTTGCGCCCAAGCAGTGGGCGCATCTTTAGTTCTTTTATTTTAATGATGCCGCCCATGAGCAGCGGCAGTCCCGGTTGAACGCAAGCTTCCCGGGGGTACCCAAATATGGCGCTACCCCGGTCTTTCGGCTGTGATACCATGGGCCCAGAGACTATATCATTGGCCATCGACTATGGGGTGGGCCTTATAAATGAACGCATTATAGACACTTTGCGGTTATTATACCACGAATCAGGGGCCCAAGGGAAGCCTTGAGCCAATTATTCAGGGTTTCTTCATTTTTAAGGATGGCGGGAGAGTGGGAATATCTTCTTGATTTGCTGCGGTCAAACTTCCAGAGGCTCCGCCCGGCCGCAGCAGGCCATGGCCGCCTCCACTTCTTTACGCACCCGCTGCTGAATCTGACGGTGAAAGGGCACGTACCGCCCGTTGTCGTATTCGCAGAGGAACACCCCCCGATACCCGCTGGCGGCAATGATTTCAAAGGCCTCTGCCAGTGGAACCTTTCCCCAAAAAGGCGGCAGATGCACGTCCCCCTGACCCAACGCAATGCGCAGAGTGGGAGAGGAGTTGCGGTAGACGAAAAAGTCCTCCAGCCGCTGGGAATCAAAGCGGCCCATATTGTCGTTGACGTGGAGATGGCCCAGATAGGGAGCGCACTCCCTCACCCCGGTGAGAAAATCCCCGCCAAAATACCGGGTGGAAAGATAGAGATGCCCCAAATCCAAATTCATGCGATAGCTGGGATGATCCACCGCTTTGACCATGGCCAGAGCATGCTCGTAACGCTCCACCTCAATGTTCTCCAGGCAGACCGTCACCCCCTGCTGTTGGGCGTGGCGGGCTGCCAGCCGCTGGCTTTCCAGAAACAGGGCTTCCTCCTCTTCCCGGGGAGAGCGCTCCTCGTAATGCACCGTCAGAACCCGCATTCCAAGCCGGGCGCAAACATCGATGGAAGCCATTAGGATTTCCAGCTGCCTTTCCCGGTTGCGCCGGGTGCGGAAGTTGAGATCATACATCATATGCCCCGTATAGGCCAAGGGAAAGCGGGAGAAATGCTCCTGAAAATAAGCCAGATAGTCAGGCTGAATCTGGCCGCCTACAATCAGGGGAAAGGTTCCTAGATTGAGCTCCAGCGCGTCAAAGCCGTTTTCTACCACCGCTTGCAGCACCTGTGGCAACTGCTCCGCCTTTGCCGCCGCCGGAAAGTTCATGCCGATCAGAGCACCCATTTCTCATCATCTCCGTAAACGTTTGTGTTAACAGTTTCTTTTATTATACGGGATTGTACAGGGGTTGTCAATGCAGGGTTTCCGTCAAACGGCAGTTGACTTGCCTCCTTGGGAATCCTATAATACAGGCAGGAAGGGAGGGGCTTCCCATGAGCTGGTTTTACGCCTTAAACGCAGGAAAGGCTGATTGTCTGGTGCTTCGTCTGACTTCGGGGAAAAAGGTGGCCACCGTGGTGGTGGACGGGGGAACCAGAAGAGATCCCCGCAACCCCCTCCCCTGCTTCTTAAAGGAGCTGGGGGTATCCCAAATCGATTTGATGATTTTAACCCACATTCATCAGGACCATCTGGGGTTTTTACCGGAAGTATCGCAAACGTTTCCGATCAGAGAGGCGGTGCTTCCCTATCCCCCCATCCCCCTGTCTGCGGAACAGCTGGATGCTCTGTACAGTCAAAGGCAGGTCGCTAATTTAAGGGTCTACAACGCTCTCTACCACCGTTTGGAGGAAACCTGCCGCCTTTACACGGCTTATCCCTTTACCGGGCCGGAGCGGTACGTCTTTGGAGCGTACACCCTGACCTGCCTCTTTCCCCAACCGGGCAGGGTTTCCCCGGTTTGGAGCGCTTACCAAGGGATTCTGGAAGCGCCCGCCGAGGATGCGCAGGCCATCGCCGACGAAGGCCGGGAAGCCATCAACGGGGACAGCTCCCTCTGGCTGCTGGAACAGGGCGATGAGGCTCTGCTCCTCCTCTGCGGCGACGGGCTGGACCTTCACGTCGCCGAAAGCTGCCGCCGCCATGGCATCCGGCAGGTGGGAATGATCAAGCTCTCCCACCACGGCCGCAACGACAAGGGCCGGGTCTACTTCACCCCCCAAACCATTGGGAGCCTTCACCCCCATACCGTTGTAGTTTCCGCCGATGAGACGGTGGCCGCCCTCCACCGCAGCCAGTTTCAGTCCGTTGCCCCCAAGGCAAAGCTTCTGGTCACCTGCGAGGCCGGGGGCTTCTACAAGCTGCCGCTGTAGAGCCGATTCGGCAGATGGCAAGCGCCCTCCATCGCTGTGTTCCAGCGGCGGAAGGCGCTTTTCTTATGCTGTCATAAGTATGTCCGGCATTCGAATGACCGTGCAGCGGTTAGATGGTGATCCATCCCAACACATTGCCAACGGAAAGCAGCAGAATCACAATCAGGCAGATGGGGGCCAGATAGGCAATGGAAAAGTTGTACATTTTTTGCAGTTGGAAGGGAGAGGACGCCTTGATCTCTTCTCCAATCTTTTTGCGCCCCACCACCCGCACAATCAGCAGGCAGGTACACAGGGCACCAATGGGCATCATAATGGAGTTGGTGATAAAGTCCAAAAAATCCAGCACCGACATGCCAAAGGGCTGAATAAAATCCCACAGGTTAAAGCCAAAGGCACAGAGGGTTCCCACGGCGAGGATAACGAAGCTCATCAGCACACCGCATTTGTTGCGGCTCCATCCGGTCTGATCCTGAAAGGTGGCCACACCGGTCTCCATCAGGGAGATGGCGCTGGTCAGAGCGGCAAACAGAACCATCAGGAAGAAGGCAACGCCTACAATGCCGCCCATCCCCATGCTGGCAAACACCTTAGGAATGGTGATAAACATCAGGGAAGGGCCGGAGTTGAGGGCGTCGGCATCTCCGCCGGAAAAGGCAAACACGGCAGGAATGATCATGAGGCCAGCCAGCAAGGCAACGGAGGTATCGAAGATCGCCACCTGCTTGGTGGTTTTTTCAATATCCACATCCTGTTGAATGTAGGAGCCGTAGGTGTACAGAATACCCATGGCAATGGAAAGGGAAAAGAACAGCTGTCCCAGAGCGGCGCCTACGGTCAGAAGGGAAAACTGGCTCCAGTCGGGGATCAGGAAATACTTGACGCCTTCCATGGCACCGGGGCGGGTCATGGAATATACCGCAATGACAACCGCCAAAACCAGCAGGATGGGCATCATAACCATCGATGTTTTTTCCACACCGTTGACAATGCCGCAGAACACCACCGCAATCACCATGACGGCAAACACCAAAAAGCAAACTTCCATCCCCATGGGTGACGCGATAAAATTGCCAAAGTAGCCATCTTCCATCACACCTTGGGAGTTGCCGACGATGTATTCAAACAAATACTTAATCACCCAACCGCCGATGACACAGTAGTATGGGGCAATCAGCATTGGTACAATCGCGTTGATCCAACCGCCAAATTTAAAGTGCGGGCCTTTGCCAAAGGTGCCAAATGCGCCCACAGGACTTTTGCCGGTCATGCGGCCCAGAGCGGTTTCGGAGATAATCAGGGGATAACCAAAGGTTACCAGCAGAATCAGGTAAACCAACAGAAACGTTCCCCCGCCATACTTTGCGGCCAAGTAAGGGAACCTCCAGATATTTCCCAGACCCACCGCGGAACCTGCCACGGCCATCACATAACCCACGCTGCCGGTAAAGCCTTTCTTTTCCGGAGCGGATGGGCTATGTCCGGCATTTTGATTTTGTTCACTCATTCCTCTCACCTCAACTATAATGATTCTTTCTATTTTACCATTGAAACCGTTTTCTAGCAACAGTTACAGAAAACATATGGTAAACATGTGGAATCTTACCTCTTCCCCTTCCGGTTAAGGGGAAGATAAGGTGATATGAAAGGGCTTCTTGTCGAGTTGGCAAAAAAGCGCCGGAAAGCTGCCGATAAATGATTATCAGTGTGATGGTATCCCCGGGCAAAGGGACAGGCAAAGCAAGAAGGCTTTTCCTGCTCTGCCCGTTTGTGGTAGGTATGGTAAGTCTTTCATCACCCTCCCGCTTGAATCCAATGGGCGGTGCGGCGGATTCCCTCCGCAAAGGAAACCTCCGGCCAACAACCCGTATCCCGCCGGGTTCGGCTGCCATCAAAGGCGGAAAGGGGCAGCTCCTGTCCGGTAAAGGGCAGAGCGCCAAATTCCAGCGCGTGATGGGGCGCTACCACATCCCGCATCTCCATCAAAAACTCTTTGAGGGGCTTTGGACGGGGGCTGCCGATGATGTATTCGCAAAAGGGGCTTCCCCGCTCCCCAATCAGGCGCAGGGCCCTTGCCACATCGGTAATGTAGACAAAATCGTAAGGCTGGGTGGCCTTGGTAAAGCGCAGGGGCTCCCCCCGCAGCATGGCGCGGATGCTTCCATTGATCAGCCGGGGGGACTTTTCCCCTGCGCCGTATGCGTTGGTGATTACCGGCCACAGCAAAGGAATCCCCCGGCTGCCCGCAACGGCGCTGCACATACAGTGTGCGGTGAGCTTGGCGCTTCCGTACAGGGAATCGGGGGGGAGGGCCGTCCCCGATGTTCCGAGGGCGGCCAGCACTTCTTGTTCGCAGATGCTGCCGGAGCAGACCACCCGGGAGCATCCCATATTGGCAGCCACCTCCACACAGTCTATGGCCCATTGGATGTTTTGCAGCTGCAACCGGGAGTTGGCACGACCTTCCCCCGCAGTGCCCTCCCAAGCGAGATGGAAGAATAAATCAATGTCCCGGTCCGGGATTAGATGCTCCAGCTCCGCAATTTGGGAAAGGGGGCGGCAAACTACCTCCACCGATTTATCCTTCCACTCCCACTTTGGCGGGGGGCGGCGCAGCACCGCAAAAACCCGATAGCCGCTTTGAGCCAGTTCCTCCACCAATGCCCGGCCGATGAACCCCCCAGCCCCTGTGACGACGGCTTTTTTCATAGGAACCCCCTTCGCGACCGGACATACTGGGCAAAACTCTGAAGCTTTTGGTCCCGCTCCGAGACGATACAGGCCGAGGGGTCCTCCACAGGCCAGGGGATGGCCAGATCCCTGTCGCTCCAAAGGATGCCGCTGTCGGTTTCTTTGGAGTAGGGGCCGTCGCAGCAGTAGCTCACCACGGCAAAATCAGAAAGCACCAAAAAGCCATGGGCAAATCCGGCGGGCACCAAAAGCATCTGCCTGTTTTGGGCCGAAAGGCGAAAGCTCTCCCATTTCCCCAAGGTTGGGGATTGGGGCCGCAGGTCCACCGCCACATCAAACACTTCCCCATAAGGTGCACGGACCAGCTTGGCCTGTGGGTTCCGGTCCTGAAAATGCAAGCCCCGGACTACCCCCCGCCGGGAACCTGTCTCAAAGGTTTCAAAGAGATCACAGGGGATTTGGTTCTGTTCAAACACATCCCGCTGGTAGCTTTTTAAAAAATAGCCCCTCTCGTCCTCGGCGTAAAGGGGCGTGATAACAGAAATCCCCAGCAGCGGGGAGTTGGCAAATTCAAAGTTTTGCATGGCTTCTCCCTCAAGCACCACAGGAAAAGGCTTCTTCTACCGTGGCAATCATATACTCCAACTGCTGCTCCGAAAGTCCGGGGTAAACGCCGACCCAGAAGGTGCTTGTCATAATCTCATCAGTGTTTGGCAGCTTCCCCACCACACGGTAGCCGCGGCCTTCCGTCCTCATTAAATCAAAGCAGGGGTGCTTTAGAATGTTTCCGGCAAAGAGCATTCTGGTTTGAATTCCCGCCTGCTCCAAATGAGCCACCACAGAGTCCCGCTTTCCTTTTTCTTTGCAGGTAATGGGGAATCCAAACCAGCTGGGGACGGCTCCCGGACAGGACTGGGGCAGGATGATCTGGTTGGAAAGATGTGCAAGGCCTTGGTACAGGCGGCGGAAGTTCTGGTTGCGGCGCTGAATAAAGGCGGGGAGCTTCTCCAACTGGGCGCAGCCAATGGCGGCCTGAAGGTCCGTGGCCTTGAGGTTGTACCCAAAGTGGGAGTAGACGTATTTGTGGTCGTATCCCAAGGGAAGCTCCCCGTACTGCCGGTCAAACCGATGGCCGCACAGGTTATCCCGGCCGGAAGGGCACACGCAATCCCTGCCCCAATCCCGCAGGGAGCGAAGGATCTTGTGCAGCAGGGGACTATTGGTGTAAACTGCGCCCCCCTCCCCTGTTGTCATGTGGTGAGGGGGATAAAAGCTGGAGGTTCCAATGTCTCCCACGGTACCGGTGTACCGCTCCTCCCCATCGATGAAAAATGTTGCCCCCAAAGCATCGCAGTTGTCCTCCACCAGCCAGAGATGATGGTCCTTGCAGAACGTTGCCACATCGTCCAAAGCAAAGGGATTGCCCAGAGTGTGCGCCAGCATCACCGCCTTTGTCTTGGGGGAAAGCGCCTGCCTCATGGCCTCCAGATCGATGTTGTATTGGGGCAGGGTGACATCCACAAACACCGGGACCGCCCCATACTGGATGATGGGGGCCACTGTGGTGGGAAACCCGCAGGCCACCGTAATCACCTCGTCTCCCCGGGCAATGGCCCGCTCCCCCAGCAGCGGGGAGGTCAGGGCCATAAAGGCCAGCAGGTTGGCCGAGGACCCGGAGTTGACAAAGGAACAGTATCTGACTCTCAAAAAATCAGCCAGCTTTTCCTCCAAGGCGTCGGTGTATCGTCCGGCAGTCAGCCAGAAGTCCAAGGCGCTGTCCACCAGACGCACCATTTCATCCTCATCGTAGACCCGCCCCGCATAAGCAATCCGCTCCCCTTCCCGGAGCTTTGCCTTGGGGCTGTGGTAGGCTATCGCGTACTGCCTCACAGCCTCCAGAATCTCCTGCCTTGCCTGCAGTTCCGTCATGGCGTCCAAACTCATCCGGCCTTCCCTCCGCTTTCCAGATATTCTTGCATCTGCCGACCCATACAGTCGGCAATGTCTCCCCCTTTTTGATGAACCTTGGCCCATTCCACCGTCTTTTCTACGGCTTGGGCGATGTTCCAGCGGGGGGCCCAGTTCAGTGCGCTTTGCAGCTTGGAACAGTCCAGCTTTAAGAAGTTGGACTCCCGGGGGCCCTGATCCTCCCGGCTCTGCCACGTCATGCCCTCTCCCCAACAGGCGCAGAACCGGCCGGCCAGCTCCGCCGTTGTGACGCAGCCGTCCTGCGCCGGGCCCCCGTTGTAGTGACCCGCCAATGCAGGGTTGTGATACTGCTGCCGGGCAATTTCCAAGTAGGCGAACAGCGGCTCCAAAACATGCTGGTAGGGCCGGACCGAATGGGGATTGCGCAGAAAAACAGGCTTTCCGCTTTTGGCGGCGCGAACGCAGTCGGGGAGGACCCGGTCCGGGGAAAAGTCTCCCCCGCCGATGACATTCCCCGCCCGCGCGGTGGAAACCGCCACCCCGGCCTCCTGTAAGAAGGAGGTGCCGTAGCAGGAGGTGACCAGTTCAGAGCAGGACTTGCTGTTGGAGTAAGGATCGGAGCCGTTGAGGCGGTCGGTTTCCCGGTAGCCCCACACCCACTCCCGGTTTTCGTACACCTTGTCGGTGGTTACGTTAACAAGGGAGCGGACACAGTCACTCTGCCGCAGGCACTCCAGCAGATGCACCGTCCCCATGACATTGACGGCATAGGTAGAAACCGGGTCCTCATAGCTCTGGCGCACCAAAGGCTGGGCCGCCATGTGGAGGACAATCTCAGGCCGTGCTTTGTTAAAAGCAGCTTGCAGGCAGGAAAAATCCCGCACATCCCCTATGACCGAGGAGATTCTTTGGTCCAAATCCAGAAGGGAGTAGAGGCCCCCGGCAGGAGGCTTTAGGGCATACCCGGTGACATCCGCCCCCAGATCGGCCAGAATGCGGCACAGCCAAGAGCCTTTGAATCCGGTGTGGCCTGTTACCAGCACTTTTTTGCCCCGGTAAAAAGAAAAATCCCTCATTCCTGCTCCCACACCTTCCAAGGAGGACTGCCCTTATTCCAAAGCTCCTCCAGATGCATCTTGTCCCGCATGGTATCCATACACTGCCAAAAGCCGCTGTGGAGATACGCCTTCAGGTTCCCCTCCCCTGCCAGACGCTCCAAAGGCTCCCGCTCCAGCACAGTGTCATCCCCTTGGATGTAGTCGAACACCTTGGGTTCCAGCACCATAAAGCCGCCGTTGACCCAGCCGCCGTCCTCCTGCCTTTTTTCAGAGAACTGCCGAATTTGTTGACTGCCGTCAATGTCCAGCACTCCGAACCGGCTCCCCGGCTGAATGGCCGTCAGGGTAGCCAGCCTGCCGTGGCTTTGATGAAAGGAAATCAGCTTCTTTATATCCACATCGCTGACTCCGTCGCCGTAGGTGAGGAGAAAGCGCTCATCGCCAATGTACCGCTGAATCCGCTTGACCCGGCCTCCCGTCATGGTGGCAAGGCCGGTATCCACCACCGTCACCTTCCATGGTTCGGCTATATTCTTTAAGATGGTCATGTGGTTTTCCCGAGAGAAATCAAAGGTAACGTCTGAGCGGTGAAGGCAGTAGTCAAAAAAATACTGCTTAATGCTGTGGGCTTTGTATCCGGCGCAGATGATAAAGTCGTTGTGGCCGTAATGAGAGTATAGCTTCATAATATGCCAGAGGATGGGCTGTCCCCCAATTTCGATCATGGGCTTGGGCTTGAGATGGGATTCCTCGGAAATGCGGGTGCCCAATCCCCCTGCCAGAATCACGGTTTTCATTGGCACGCTCCTTTGTGTCACCGGTGGATCAGGGTCCAGCTTCCGGCTTGAGTGATCGTGGAGGCCCCCTCCCCTACCGTGGTGGGAGAGATGTCTTGAGGCAGGCGGATAGCCAAGACCCCACCTTTCTCTAGCCGGGTGAAAAGATGGGCCGCCGTTCGCTCCAGAATTTCCGGCTCCAGAACACAATGGTCTACTATAATATATTGGAACACTGTGGGAGAAAATGCCGACGAGAGCTTAGCTCCGTCGGTGATCAGCACAATTTGATGGGAGAGCTGTTCCAAATCCGGCCAATACTGCTCTTCTTGTGTGGCGTTGTAAAGGGTAACCTGCAAATTGTGGGCCTTCTCTTTGAGGAGCTCCTTTATCTTGAGGGGGTTGCTTCCCATGCCGCAGTTGACGCCCAAGATATTAACCGGCATGGTAGCTTCAAAGGGCAGCGCCTCCATCAGAACCGGATCAAAGCAAAAGCCCTTGCCCCAGGGATCGGTCCCAAAGGCGTGTAAAAACGCAATCCGCCCTTGGGTCAGAAGCTGTCCACCGGCATCCTCCCGCATGGTCACGCTGCCAAAGTGAAAGACATAGGCGTCCTTGGCCAGAATGTTCTTGCGCCCGCTGCGCCGCACCAGCATGGACATAAGATCATCAGAAAACGCAAGAAACCTCTGGGAAAAGTAAGGGTAGCGATAACCTGCAAAAGCATAGAAATAGTCCCACTCGCTGCGGGTCAGCACCATGGGAGGCACCAGCCGGGCCCGCTGCTCCCGGCGGTAGGGGTCGGGTTGGTTGTTCTGCCGGGCAAAGGTCTGGAGTTCTGTGGAAAAGGTATCGGTCTGGCG
>ENA-UOOR01004386-UOOR01004386.1-fermentation-metagenome-genome-assembly--contig:-NODE-4386-length-11288-cov-2.773792_pt1 | contig 11288 bp, 12 predicted proteins | sample MGYA00245780_ERZ724029 | MGnify/ENA primary metagenome ERZ724029 (study PRJEB28704, sample SAMN03018315) | fermentation metagenome | biome: anthropogenic terrestrial biome; feature: soil; material... | reverse complement strand
CGAGGGGAATACAGGCGATGTTGGCTGCCTAGACAAATAATCGCAGTGAATCTAGCAGCGGCTGACGGACAGTGAACAACAAGAACCAGGTGAAATGCGTTGTGCTTCTCACCCGGTTCTTACGCTCTGTGGACTGTCATAACAATACTAGACACTTCCGCTGAAAACTACACGCCTTTGACAGATCTGCTCCTGCAATGGCCTTATTCGCCTGTTGTTTCAGATATGGCTTGAAAGTTCAATGCATAATCACCAATACTGATGATCAACGTCGGGCTTTCGCTTTCATCGTGGTATGTCGTCATGCTGGTTACTGCATGGCCTGTGGTGTCACCGATTTTGATCTCATAAATTGTTGCTTTTGAGCTTGTCTCTGTTACCCTGTATTCACCTGTGTAGGTTTCACTGTCTGTTAAGTCTGCAACTGAAATGTAGCCATCCTCGGCTTTACAGGTTAACGCGATTACCTCTGCACCTTCATTCCTATCTGCGAGCTCGGCAGAACAGGCAATGACAGAGCCTTTTTCACCGCTTTGAACTGTTGTCATTTCCCAAGAATACCGATCAATCGGGAATTTTGGGGTACTGCTACACCCTGCAAGGCATACGAGCAACAGAACCGCTATGATTGCTATTTGTTTCCGCATAAATACCTCCGATTATTTCTTGCGAACAAGCATAGATGAATGGCAGCGACTAACAGGGCTATAACACCAACTATCAAGAAGAGGATGGTTATGTCAAACGCTCCATTTACCGTTATGTTAGTTGAACCCCGTGCGAAGCCAATCGTATTTGCGGGACCTCCTGCGGCACGGGCAACACTGTAGGCGACAAGAGAAGCAATGGCAATAACACATGATATGCTTGTGTATAGCGTATTTTTTCTCCGGCTTTGGGTTGCCCTATCAACTCCAAGTTGCTCTTCTATCTCTCGCACGAACTCGGTCGGAGATCCTAATCGTTCTATTACTTGTTGCTCGGTTTGGCCATGCTCTAACGCAGAAGCAAATGCTTCGTACAAATCGCGAACGATTTCCTCTTTTTGCTTGCAGGAGAATGTAAGTCTCTTTTTTACTTGTTCAATATACTGTTCTTTCATATTGCTACCTCCGGCAAGGCACATTCATCGATAAAGCTATTCACACATACAGTATAATCTCTCCAAAATGCAATGAGCTCCAATAATGTTTTCTGCCCTTTTTCAGTGAGGGAATAGTATTTCTTAAAACCACCGTTTGCCACAGCAGGAGCTATCCGGCACTTGATAAGTTCCGCATCCTGCAAACGATAGAGTATAGGATAAACTGTTCCTTCTTTGGCGTAACCTAGAATAGCAGCTCCCTTGTCATTTAGTTCAGTAATAATCTCATATCCGTAGGTCTCTTTTCGGGCAACCAAACATAGAAGCATCATTTCCAGTGAACCCTTTTTGAACTGTTGTACATACTTACTATCCACAAGACTCAAGACTCCTTTCCGAGCAGCTACCTAGGTATACTAAGTAGCTGCGCTAAGTATAATGCTGTACTTACGGTATGTCAATAGACTTCCCACAATGTGCCGTCGGGCAGCGATAGTGTCCGAGACTGCTGATAAAGGTCGTGGTCATGCTCGTGCGCTTGTGGAGCGGTCTCCCGGCCTACTTCACAAATAGCAACAGGCTGACTGCCATCACTGCCATGCCAGCCACTAATCCATAGATGGCAGCGTGCTCCTTATCGTAGGCTCGTGCTGCTGGTAGTAGTTCGTCCAGAGAAAGAAAGATCATGGTTCCGGCTACGAAAGCAAATAGAAAGCCTAGTACCATGTCGCTAAAGTAAGGGGCCAATAGCAGGTATCCGACCAGAGCACCAATAGGTTCCGACATACCAGAGAGCAGTGCGTAGCCCAGGGCTTTGCGCTTATTCTTGGTAGCATAGAAAAGAGGCACTGCTACGGCAATTCCTTCCGGAACGTTGTGAATCGCTACAGCTATGGTGATAGCAATGCCCAGGTTGCGATCTTGCAGCGCCGAAGCAAAGGTAGCTAAGCCTTCTGGAAAGTTGTGAACTCCAATGGCCAGGGCTGCCACTAGCCCCATACGGGCCAGGCCATCCTTAGCGTCGCTAGGCATCTCATCGCACTTGATACTATCTGAGTAAGACATGTTGTGATGCGGGTTAGTTGACTTGGGAACAAGAAGATCGATCAGACCAATGACAATTATCCCTGCAAAGAAAGCTCCAGCCGCGAGCCATGACCCAGCAACCATGCCTTTGGTCGCGGTGAGCGCTCCTCGCCCTTTAGGTAGCAGCTCAACAAATGCAACATAAATCATCACTCCAGCCGAAAACCCCAAGGCACCCGCTAGGAAGCGGGTGTTTGTTTTTTTGCTCGATAAGGCTATGGCTCCGCCTAGCCCGGCTGCTGAACCTGCCAATAGTGTCAGCAAAAAGGCAAACCAGAAGTTACCCTGCCACATTGTTTGCTCCCTCCCCAAGGCGCATCAAAATACGCTCATGCTTTAGCATCTTCACTATAGGATTCGCTTAATCAACTCTAGATAAGCATTAGGGGGCTTTTGGCCGAATTAGGTAGGGAATTCCAATAAAGTAGCGAATACCAATATAGGCACAAGCGGGGTGTGGGTGGATCTCGCGGTTTAGCTGTAGGTTCACTGCTTCCGCTGAACGCGGGAAATCTGTACTTAATGAGGTGTAAGGATGATTGCAGGTGTAGCAAGACACGATTTAGAACGCGTCGCAAAGTATGCATATGGGCTTAATTCAATTCCACAACACAAATGTAAGGCATTTCCCACTGATTACGACAGCATAGTAGCTCAATTTGAAAAAATGAGCAGCCATCCTAATGATGAATTACTGGTATCAACAGATGACACTAATATCTTGGGCGTATTGGCTATACTAGTCGAGCCAGAGGACATGTATTTAGAGGCTATAGGTGGAGTTTTCGCAGATGATAACTATGAAGCTATAGCGAAGGAGTTTTATGCATACCTGAGAAATAATTACAGGGGATATCGGTTTGATGCAGCCTATCCTAAGGAGAATGAGCAGGCAGTAGATTTTATGAAGTCAATTGGAGCGGAGCTATTAGATTATGATTATGAACTAAGATTAAGTAGCATTGCGTATGAGAATGTGGCTGACAACGCTAATATTATCGAGCTGAATGAAGAATACCATAAAAGTTTTGTGGAGACTCATAATGAGGCTCATTGGGATGCATATTGGACAGGAGAAAGATTGCTCAAGGCTTTGGATAAGTTTGATATCTTTATTGCCGTAAAGCAAGCTAAGGTAATAGGATCAGTAGTCACTAGTAAACTTACGAGAACGATGGAAGAGATTTATTTCTTAGATGTAGTAGAGGATAAGCGAAATCAAGGCTATGGGACAGCCTTGATTAACAAAGCGCTACAGCACGCTTTTGACAATGGAACTGATGAACTGATGGTCATGGTAGGGAAGGACAATATGGTTGCGCTTCATCTGTTTGAGAAGCTGGGATTTAGGAAAACAGATACGTGTTTAACCTATTCTATGAAGTTACGCTAAGCAGCATTGGGCTGCGAGTCTATCTGGGAAAATGTGAAGAGTCCGCCATGAAAAATGAACAAGGGCGTGAGTCAACTGGATTCTTTACTTAGGGAGCGGTGAGGAACTATCAGTAGGCAAAAATGCTGGATTGTAGGTATCCCTGTAGCTCTGGTTCTTGCTGTGTTGTTATACGTCATGAGCTATTGGAACTTACTGCCTCGACGAACACGGAGGTGAACACGTGAAAACAACCGTATATTTCGTGCGTCACGCCATAGAAGAAATAGAGCTTCCGGCAGCTGGCCAAATAGGTTAAGGAAAGTGAAGGGTGGTTACGACGTATGGTTGATTATGCTATCAGGAAACTAGGACGGGAAGATCCGGCAGCGTTTAGATTCATGGCAGAAGTGCATGAGTCGTTACCGGCCGCTTGGATAGATGATTATGTAGTAGAGCCTGGAGCAGTTGAACAATCATCTGCACGATTGGCAGAGAAGCACAAAACAGGAGAGATCGCCTGCCTTGTAGCGGAGAAGAACGGTGAGATAATCGCTTTTGTATGGGCTGAAGTACATGAGCAGGAGAAAGCAGTTCTTAATATCTTCTCTCTATGGACCAACCCTCAGTACAGAGGGCAAGGGATAGCGACAAAACTGAAGCTGATGCTTGAAAACTGGGCGAAAGCAGAAACAAGTGCTAAGAAGATCGTCACCACAGTCAGTGCTCGTAACAGGAATATGGTTCAGCTGAATCAGAGGCTTGGATATGAGATTGTTTCTCATAAGATGATAAAGCAGTTATAGCTGCTTCTGCGGTGTACCTGCCAAGAGAGGAGTACCTGGGTTGGGGTACATGCGGCGAGGCGGTTGACGCGGTGGGGTGGTCTTATAAGGAGAGAGGGGGATGAGGACAATACAATACATCAATTCCTTGGTAAAGCGCATCAGCATGGATAATTTTATAATAGTCATATAAAAATCCAGAGGCTTGCTTTGCTGCTTTCTGTTTAAGTCATATGCTAGTATTGACGTGGCAAGACTTCTGTCAGCGGAGGAATGCCTTATCCAAGGTGGTAAGCGGTTACAGGCGTGATCTGGTGTGTGAGGGTTGGCAGTGATTCTGTGTGCTTGTGGGGGTAAAGTGTGCGCGAGTATGGTGGTGGCATTGATCATGCTCATCGAAGTAGTTGTTCAAAGAAAAAGGCGCACCGAATGGTACGCCTTTAGAGTGTTAGTATGCCCTTGCAAACCAGACAGTGTGTTTGGCCTCTTTGCCGCACACGGAGCAGGTATGCTTGTGCGCCGGCGGGTTGAAGGGGATATTACGAGACGTGAACTTAGTCGCTTCTTTAATCTTGGCTTCACAAGCCTCGTCGCCACACCAGCCTAACAATGCCCAGCCAGTTGGTTCGTTGGCCGCTGTCTTGGCTGCAATGTGTTGTTCTAGGTCGGCCAAAGTATCCAAATCAAGGTGTAGATGCTGGTCGCGGAAGGCAACTGCCTTCTCAAACATGTTCCGCTGAATTTCTTGGAGTAGCTCTGGTACGCGGGTGGTCGCATCATCGAGGCTGACGCTGGTCTTTTCCCCGGTGTCGCGCCGAGCTAATACGCACTGATTGTTCTTCACATCACGCGGTCCCAGCTCTAGGCGCAGGGGTACACCGCGCATTTCCCATTCGTTGAACTTCCAACCTGGTGTTGCTTCGCTTAAGTCGGCTTTGACACGTACGCCGGCAGCCTTGAGGGCGGCGAAGAGAGGATCAAATTTCTCCATTACTTGGTCGCGTAGTTTAGGCGGACCAACCGGAATCATGATTACTTGCACCGGTGCCATAGTCGGTGGCAGGGCAAGTCCGTGGTCGTCGCCGTGGGTCATAATCAGAGCACCGATTAGACGTGTGGAGGCGCCCCAGCTGGTTGTATAAACGTATTTTTGAGTATTGTCTTTGTCTAAGAACTTAATCTCAAAGCCCTTGGCGAAATTTTGCCCCAGGTAATGCGAGGTGGCCGATTGCAGGGCCTTGCCATCCTTCATCATCGCTTCGATGGAATAGGTATCTACGGCGCCGGCAAAGCGCTCCGATGCCGTTTTCTGTCCCTTGAACACGGGAATGGCTAATTCGGTTTCGACGAACTCGGCATAAACGTCGAGCATTTGCTTTGTTTCCGCACGGGCTTCTTCCTCAGTTGCATGGGCGGTGTGCCCTTCTTGCCAGAGAAACTCAGAAGTGCGTAGAAACGGCATAGTGCGTTTTTCCCAGCGGAAGACGTTGGCCCACTGGTTGATCAGCACCGGTAGGTCACGATAGCTTTGAATCCACTGGCTATACATGTGGCCGATCATCGTTTCCGATGTGGGGCGGACGGCCAAGCGTTCTTCTAGCTTCTCGCCACCGGCCTCAGTGACCCATGGTAGCTCGGGGTTAAAACCTTCCACGTGCTCCTTCTCTTTCTGAAAGAAGCTTTCGGGAATGAGCATGGGGAAGTAGGCGTTGCGGTGCCCGGTCTCCTTGAAACGGCGATCAAGCCCGGCTTGAATACGCTCCCATAGCTCGTAGCCATCGGGTTTGAAAACGATGCAGCCGCGAACAGGTGAATAATCCATTAGGTCGGCTTTTTGAATAGTGTCCAGATACCAGCGGGAGAAATCTTCCGCTTGCGGTGTAATTTCCTGCACGAAACCTTTCTTTTCGTCTGCCATCAAAATCACTCCTTTAGATAATAAAAACCCCGCCCCTAAAAAGGGACGGGGCCTGTGCCCGTGGTCCCCCCCTGCTTGGCTAAGCCCAGTTATAGGCCAGCCCGCTTTAGTTCTCGGTAACGGTAGAAAACCGGATGGCTCATCACCACCGACTCAGGGGTGGGACCATGAATGTGATTGGTACCAGCCTTGCACCAGATGGCCAGCTCTCTTAACCTTCACGAAACATGTATTCCCCATCATTGCCTTTATTACTAAGATTACCATGACGAACGACTCGAGTCAACAACGCGGGCGCAAGATCGGGGGAGACGCGGGGACTGGCCTTTTTTATCATTCGCCACCAGAAACATTTTCTTTGGGTCGCGGTTGGCTGCGTATTCGAGTTGCTAGCGCCCATACCAAGCGAAATAGGTATTGTAGTCGATAGCACCGTAAATGCCATTGGCTTCGCATGGGCCAAGGTCAATAATCTTCTGCGGAGCAGATTGGTTGTCGGCGGCAATTGTCCAGAGGGCTTCATGGGAGAAATAGCGGATTTGTTTCCCGTTATCCGACCAGGTTGGTCCGTAGATATCGCCACCTGCTTGGGTCAATTCGCGCAGTTGCCCATTTTGGTCGCGTACCCAGAGGGTACGTTTTGCCTGCCAGTCGGCGGACTCCTCTTCAGTCAATCCCCAAACATCGAAGCCGAGGTCGGGTGCGGCAACAAAAGCAATGCGCCTATCAGCGTCATAGATATCCGGGTCGAGTGCGGTGTGTCCGGCTGGTGGGGGTAGTTGCTCGACTTTGCCGGTTTTGGGGTCGACCAGAACTAGCTGTTTTTCGGCCCAAGCAATTCGCCCAAAACCCATGACCGCCAGCAGTTTACCTTCGTGGGTGAACTTAGTCCAATGGAGCTTCGGCAGGGTTGTAACTAATTCTACTGGCTGCGGACTTTTAGCATCTGCCCTTTTTAGCACTGTGCCCACAGGGTCGGCATTAGCTGCCGTTACGATTGGTTGGCCCTTTATCTGCGTATAGGCTAAAGATACACTTTGAATCATAATCCCATCGGTCGCGACAGAACCGCCGTGGGCGGGTACTTCCCAATAGAGAATTCCGTTGCCATCGGGCCACCAGCCGAGTACGCGCACACCGGCATCATTGGTTTGTACTAGGTCATGGCGCTGTCTCTGCTTTATATCCATAACGCACAGGATGTCGTGGTCTCCATCGCTCTTCGGAGTATCTCCACTCAGGCAAAAATTGTAGGCAATGTAACGGCCATCCGGTGACCAGGCTGGCCGATATAGCCACGGAGCAGGATCAAGTTGCTCTGGTTTGCCCGTTGTCGGCACTAGCCAGAGCCCATTGCCATGTACAGCTACCGCTAACTGATTAGCCGTAGGGGACCACTCAAAACTAACGTACCATAGAGGTCCGGGCAAGCCTTGTACTTCATGGGCCTCGCTACCGTCGCGGCGTACCAGCCACAGGGGACCTCTATTGGTCTCAGTATCTGTGATGCGGATATAGGCTAGCCATTCGCCATCGTGAGACCAGGCTGGTGCTATCGCCCGCCCTGAATCACTCAAGGCACGCACACTGCCGTTCACTGCCTCAGCAACATAAAGCTGGTCCTGCCAGACGAAAGCCAGGTCCCCTTGATTGCCTACAGCGTCTTCTGGCATCACCGGCTGCTTTGGTTCTTCAGGCACGTTGTTAACCAGATTGTCAGGATACTGCGCTAATGTCAGATTGGTTTTGGGTAGCGCCTGGGGCCAATTTAGCCATGTTATGGCAGTAATTAGTAACAAGCCTCCTGCGAGCGCAATTAGTCGACTAGACAACACGCTACTATTTTCCATCTGCTACACCTCCTGATTCAGTTATAGCATGTAGCTATTACAAAGCCGTGACTACTTATGACGACGGTGTTACAGTTCATCTTCTGGCTCAGGTACGGTGGCAAGAGTTACTGTTACGATAAGTCCTGCACCTGGTGGTGAAGCAAAAGCGAGTTGGCCACTATGCAGTTCAACTATCTCGCGCACGATGGCCAGTCCCAGTCCAGAACCGCCACTGCTATGCTCGCGGGCGCTGGAAACTCGGTAAAAACGTTGTCCCAATTCGCTTAAAGCTTCGCGCGGGACACCCGGTCCAGAGTCAGCGACTTTGATTGCTACTGTATTACTAGTGCAGATTACGCCTACGCGCGCCCCGCCGTGGGGCGGGCAATAGCGGACCGAGTTACCCAAGATATTTACTAAGGCCAGGTGTAACCAGTCGGGGTCACCTAACACCCAGGGTTCGTTTTCTAGTTCGTCTGGAAAGATAAGCTCGATGGAGCGCTTAGCAGCCACCGGGCGCATTACCCAAAAAACTTCAGCCAGTAGATTGCGCACTCTAATTGGGATCATGCGCGGTTTGATGTCGGGGTTATCCAAGCGGGCCAAAGTGAGTAGATTGTCAACTGTACGCCCTAAGCGTTCTGTTTGGCGCACAAAAGCAGCAAGTTCAGACGTCTGAGGAGCTATATTTTCCTGCATTTCATAGGCTAGGGCTTGCAGTGCAGCTAATGGTGTGCGCAATTCATGGGCTGCGTTGGCCACAAAAGCACGCCGTTCTTCGTCGAGGGAAGCCACATTAGTGGCCATGGTGTTAAAGGTAGTGGCTAATTGGCGTAGCTCCTCGCTACCTTCCGGCACCACCTTTTGCGCCAAGTTGCCGGCCTGCATTTGTTGCACGGCTGCTGTAAGTTGCCCTAAGGGGCGGGTAACGGAACGGGCATAGAGAAAACCTAAGGCTGCAAACCCACAGGCTAATAGGCCCCCTAGTAGCCAGAGTGTGGCGCGGAGTTGGGCTAGATCATGCTGAATATGACTGATGTCTTGCGCCAAAACAACCAAACTAGCTGGCTGAAACGGGGTAGAGACTGGCGCAACGGCATAGATAACCCAACCGCTGGACGCTGCATAAGCGCGAGCAATTGGTTCGGTAGGCTGCGCGAGTTCCTGCGGGAGGTCAAGCTTAGTGCCGCCTAATGCGGCTTCTGCGAAAGCATCTAGACGTACAGTGCCATCATCATTTAACCAAAGCACGCGCCCATTGCTGGCGAAGCTCTGTTGGCGCGCCACCTGGCTTAGGTCAGCTGTCGGGTTAGCAAGCGCTTCGCGGAAAGCAGTGGCGGCACCGCTAACCGCAACCAGAGCCTGCCTTTGTTCAGCGGCCAAGCTAATGTTGCTGCCAATGCGTAAAGCAAGGCCAGTTAAGAGCGCAGTGACAACAAGAGCTAGGGTCGCATAGCTCATCCCTAATTGCCAACGCAAACTACGGGTTGGTATGTGGCGGTCCAGTTTATGGTACCAAGACATAGCCAACTCCGAAGCGGGTGCGAATCAGTGTAGGGTGCGCTGGATCTTGTTCAACCTTGAGTCGCAATCTACGGACATGCACGTCCACAGTGCGCAGATCACCGGGGAAATCGTAACCCCAGACTTGCTCCAATAGATCTTCGCGGGAAAAGACACGTCCCGGGTGGCGTGCTAGGTGCACAAGCAGGTCAAATTCTGTTGGAGTCAGCACAGTCTGTTTACCATCGCGGCTAACGGTTTGCGATTCCAGGTTAATTTCAAAATCGGCTAGTCGCAGAGTTGTGCCGGTATAGGTGCGATTGGCCCGCCGCAAGATGGCACGAATGCGGGCGATTAATTCGCGGCTATCAAAGGGTTTGGTAACATAATCGTCAGCGCCCAGCTCAAGACCCAAAATCTTGTCTACACTATCATCGCGTGCGGTAAGCATGATAATAGGTACGTCAGATGTCTTACGCACCTCTCGACAGACTTCCCAGCCATCGAGTACAGGGAGCATTAAATCAAGGATGATGAGATTAGGCGAAATTCTACGGAAAACATGCAAAGCTTGTTGCCCATCACTGGCAGTAGTGACTTGCCAACCTGCGCGGGTTAAGGTAGCGCTCAATGCGCGCAGCAGATCATACTCATCGTCTACTAGCAAAATGTGTGTTGATAGTTCGGAGGGATTACTTTGGTCGTCAGAGAAAGTTTTCAGTATCAAGACGATAGCCCCCTTTCTTAAAGTTCTTCTACAACTGCCGCGGGCTATCCTGCTTGCTGGGTAGCATCAACTTTCCGGGGTAACTGACGGTATGCCGAGGGATGTGCCATGTCTGATATTTCACGGCGGAGGGATCGAAACCACAGCTTTGAAAGGGTTGACCGCCGACTGAGGACTGGATATACTGATTTAGTACTTTAGTAAGTTACTAATTTGGAGGCTGGAATGATGAAAATACCAACTAGTTTACAACACAAGCCGGTGTTAGTGGTTGAGAACTACGAAAACGTTGATGGCAGAAATGCTTACGACTCAGATGCTAAGGGTCTTTCAATGGGGTTAGCGCAATGGAACGATCGTGGTAAGGTAGATATCTCTGCTAAGGTTTGGCGCCATAGCGGTGAGCGCTGGTCACGCCAATCGGAAGAGCTGCCTTTGCATCGAGTGCTTGATCTGGCTCTTTTGGTCTGTCAGGCTAGGCTACATTTTCGCGAAGCTTACCGCTTTGAAAAACTGTATGATCCAGACAAGCCTATAATAGCACGTATTCCAGTACAAGGAGATGCGATGACAGTAGCAGTTTGTACGGATAACGCTCTGCTCGATGAAGACATTAAGCTATTGCGTGACTGCATTAGCCGCGATGATGAGCTAATTGGCGAACGCCTGCGCGTCTTAGCGGCTTTGCTGCGTGATATGGGATATTAGTGAGCCATGAGGTCGGGGACGAGCTAGGGGACGGACGTATTTTCTGATTAGGCAGTTGCAATGATATGGCTGCCTCCCTTAGTTACAGAGTGCTAAGGGATGGGAAGCATAACTTTGAAGGGTTGGGCAGGATTTGTCTTTATGGCGTGGAACTTTCCATCAACGTTTCTAACATAAAAGGAGGAGCAGCATGTTTTTTGATCTGATTAAAGAATACACAGAGATTCCGGGTTGGCGTTGAAATTGGAAATTGACACGGTATCCACGGAAATG
>ENA-UOOR01004385-UOOR01004385.1-fermentation-metagenome-genome-assembly--contig:-NODE-4385-length-11290-cov-7.442190_pt1 | contig 11290 bp, 12 predicted proteins | sample MGYA00245780_ERZ724029 | MGnify/ENA primary metagenome ERZ724029 (study PRJEB28704, sample SAMN03018315) | fermentation metagenome | biome: anthropogenic terrestrial biome; feature: soil; material... | reverse complement strand
AAGATAAAACCCTGATTATCAATTGATAGTCAGGGTTTTTGAGTACCCAGAGCCGAAATTGAAATAGCTAAAAAGACCTTTTGCCAAGAGCTTGATGTTGACAGGGAATATAGGTTAAATGAATGTATTTCAATAATATATGTATATTTTCTTATTCAATTTGATTTAATTGAATTGAAATATTTTTATCATGTGTGGGGAAAATGTGGGGAAAATATTTATCTTTGTTGCATCAATTAAAAACTCCATGCAATGAAGGTTACACTAATATTGAAAAAGGCGGTTAAAAGACACGATGTTGAATCAAAAGCTACGATTTATGCTCGTTTAAGAGATGGCAGAGCTGTTGATATGGTTGCTCCTACAAAATTATCAATAAATCCGAATCTATGGGATGACAAATCGGAGCAGATTAAAAGTAAAGTGGTTTGCGATGATGAAATGAGAGTTTCATTTAACGATGGAGTGAGAAAAATAAAGTCGTTTATCGAAAAATCTTATCAAGAAAATACAGATGAAATAAAAAAAGATTGGTTAAAAATTACCCTTGACAAATACTATCATCCCGAAAAATACAAGCCTATCGAGGAAATGAAAGAAGTCACAAAGCCGTACTTCGTAAATCTATTCGATGAATTTTTGCTCAAACACAAACTTTCGGAAGTGAGAAAAAAGAATTTCAGAGTAGTGGGACGAGCAGTAAGGAGGTATGAATTATTTGTTCAAACGACCAAACGCGGTAAAAAAGACTTTTACTTAGATGTTGACGAGGTTACTCCCGATACATTACGAGATATTTGGAGTTTTCTCGAAAATGAATATAAATACGTTGAGCTTTATCCTCAAATCTATGAATCAATTCCCGAAAAACGCACACCTCAAAGACGTTCAAAAAACACACTACTTGATTGTTTTGCTCGTCTACGGACGTTCTTTATTTGGTGCTACGATAATGACAAAACGCAAAACAAACCTTTTGAAAAGTTTCCGCTGGAAGAACCTACTTATGGAACTCCATATTATCTAACATTAAAAGAACGCGATAAAATCTTTAATACCGACTTTTCGGCAACTCCTCAACTGGAAATTCAGAGAGATATTTTTATTTTTCAAAGTCTTATTGGCTGTCGTGTTGGGGACTTGTACAAAATGACAAAAGACAATGTTATCAACGGTGCCATTGAGTATGTACCACGTAAAACCAAAGAAGGAAATCCAATTACAGTCAGAGTACCCTTAAACGAAAAAGCGAAGCTTATTCTTGAAAAATACAAAGATGAGAAAGACCGGTTATTCCCATTTATTTCAGAACAAAAATACAACGTCGCCATCAAAAATATTTTCAAAATGGCTGAGATAAATCGAATTGTTACAATTTTAGACCCACTAACCAATGAGGGCGTTCGTAAACCACTTCATGAAGTGGCGAGTAGCCACTTGGCACGTCGGACATTTATCGGAAATATCTACAAACAAGTAAAAGACCCCAATCTTGTAGGAGCTTTGAGCGGACATAAAGAGGGTAGCAAAGCATTTAACCGTTACCGACAAATTGATGAAGACATGAAAAAAGAGTTGGTGAAATATTTAGAGTGACAATAATTGCCATATTTTACATAGAAAATCGATATAAAGTCGATTAACTATGCAATAAATAACTATATTTGCAAAGTGAAACATGATTGGCTTATGGAATCACTACTTAATTTTGGCAATATTCCAATAGATTACACCTCGCTGAGAAGTATTTATCCTTCTCATAAATCATTGAATGATAAGGTTTTCAGTTTAGAAAAACAGGGTGTAATTATTCGACTAAAAAGAGGAATGTATGTTGTTTCTCCTCATGTTTCAAAGAAAATCATATCTACGGAGTTGATTGCCAATCATCTTTATGGACCTTCGTATGTGTCGATGGAGAGTGCTCTTCGTTATTATGGATTAATCCCCGAAAGAGTATTCAATACGGCTTCGATGACATTGAAAAGAAGTCGGACATTCAAAAACCAATTCGGTCAGTTTGATTATATATCGTGCCCGGCCGATTACTATTCAATTGGTATTTCGCAAGTTATTCAAAATGATTATGCTTTTCTGATTGCATCGCGCGAAAAGGCGCTGTGCGATCAGATTATATACACTCCAAAACTACAACTTCGCTCCATGAAATCGGTTCAAATGTACTTGGAAGAAGATATACGGTTCGATATGGATGAATTTTACAAAATGGATGCATCGATATTTGAAGCATGCGTGGAAGTGAGTAAGAAAAAAATGGAGATTACCAATCTTATAAAATTATTGAGAAGATGAGTGTATTTGAACAAATGCTTGCACGTTACGATGTGTTAGAAGGAGGAAATAAAAACGCAACGTATGAAGTTATGCAAGAGATTATTCTTGCGGGGCTTTATCGTGGTGGATTTTTCAATAAAGCAGCGTTTTACGGTGGAACTTGTTTGCGTATTTTTCACGGAATGAAACGTTTTTCGGAAGATATGGATTTTTCTCTTGTTCAAACGGATAAGGGTTTTCATCTCGAAGAATATTTCCCCGCCATTATCAACGAATTTAATGCTGTGGGCAAAGATGTTGTTATTTCAAAGAAAGAAAAAAGAACGTTTGGAAGGGTTGAATCTGCATTTTTAAAGGACAACACAGCGGTTTACGATTTGAAATTTCAAACCGAAAAATCCATCAAAATTAAAATAGAAGTGGATATTGATCCACCAATGAAATTTGACACAGAACAAAAACTATTGTTGCTTCCTTATTCGTTTATGACACGTTGTTTTGTTCTGTCGGATTTATATGCCGGAAAGATGCACGCACTTGTCTTTCGTAAATGGAAACAGAGAGTTAAAGGACGTGATTGGTATGATTTTGAGTGGTATGTGAGAAATGGAGTAAAGCTGAATTTTAACCATCTGCAAGAACGTATAAAGCAGTTCAATGACCTTGAAATGGAAAGACAGCAATTCATAGACAAATTGAAAGAACGACTTGCAAGTACAGATATTGAGATGGTAAAGCGTGATGTATTGCCTTTTATTAAAAATACTGAAGAACTGGAAATTTGGTCTAACGATTATTTCTTGCAGTTGGCAGATATGATAAAGTTTGAGTAAAAAAGAAGTGTAAGCATAACTTGACGGTTATTTGACAATTTCATCTTATGGCACAACAAAAACACGACATCCTGAAAGAACATTTAAAAAAATGGATGCTCGCCAACACTGACACTTACGATGCTTTCGAAAAGTTGATGAACGAACAAAGCGATGAAGGCTATCAGCAAATTATGTTTGCCATCACAACTGTTTTTCCGAAGTACCAAAAACTCATTGAGAAGAAAATACAAAGCAAAGACAGCGATGACATTTCAAATATCGAAGACTTTTTATCCGAAGAACAAATCGGAAATAAATTCCTTGAACAACTCAATTTGAGGGAAGAAGAAGTCAATCTTCCGGCAATGCTTTCCTGGCTTTATTTCGGTAGAAGTTTTGAGAATATGGTTGAGCGCGGTGAAGAACTATTGAATAACACTCATAGTAACCGATTCTACAAATCCCTCATATCCAGAACCATTAAAATGGTAATCAAACAATCTAAGAAGTTAGGGTTACGCACCGAACAAGATTGGATTGATTATCGAAATCTGCAAACCGCTATTAAAGATGATGCCGTTCTGGACTGGGCATTATCTGAAGAAAATACAATATCTAAAAACACCAAATCCAAAGTCCTGAAAAAGAAAAGCAACGATATTCCATTGGATGAAATGATACTTTTATCCGATGAAGAGAAAAACAAGTTGCTCACTAAAATTAACGAATATCTTCAAACAGGAGCCATCGGAAAGCGAATTGCCTTTATGATAATTGCATTGCGGCAATTAGGTTATTTGCCGGCAACAACTACAAATCGCCAGCTTTTTATAGCAATAAAAGAAAAGTTTACCACTTATATCGGTTCCGATAAAAGCATTTATCAATATCTTGATGATGCAACTGCTAAACAATTTCAACCCGAAATTGATACACTCAAAAATTACTTTCGAATAAGTTAAGTTCACTTTCATTCAATCTCATTCAATTTTTTTCGTGTGAACGGGAGTGAATTTCAAATTTTCTTAATCCGAAAAAAATCACCATAGTTTTGCGCCACTACTTCATATCGAGGTAGTGGCTTTGCTTTTTTAATTCCATCGGTTGCAAAGTCTGAATAAGATGGAAGTGAAGAATATTATGAATGATTTATTTTCAATTATCAAAAACAAGGATGCCACCATCAAACTTGAAGTGACCGGCGAAGATTTATTGGACTTCTCTAACGATTTAATTAACCGAGCCAAACACGAACTTTCAACAGAAATAGCTGAAGCCCGGAAAGAACGTTATCTGACCAAAGAAGAAGTTCGTCAAATTTGTGGAGTTTGCGACACAACCCTTTGGCATTGGAACAAAAAAGGGTACTTGAAAACCATTAAAATTGGACACAAGGTGCGTTATCGGATGTCTGACATACGAAAAATTTTAGGTGAAAGAGATGGAAAGTAAAAGACGTAATGTAGCAAAAACGGATGCATCTTCTAACAAACAATCCAAAAACGAGCGCATCGAAACTTTTCTTCGCGGAGAGTTTGACATCCGGTACAACACCGTGAAGTCGAGAACAGAGTACAAGGAAAAGGGATCCGACAAGCCCTTTTCCGTACTCACCAAGTTCGACATCAACTCCATCCGGCGCATTTTGGACAGCAAAGGCGGAATCTATACCTCGCCCGACAACATCCGCAATATTTTGGAGAGCAACTTCGCACCACAGGTAAATCCAATCCGGGAGTATTTCAAGAACCTCCCGGACTTTTCTTCCGAAAACGAATCGTCGCCTATTTTGGAATTGGCAAACTGCGTCACCGTCAGAAACCCCAACAACTGGAACAAGTATCTGCTGAAATGGCTGGTGGCAGTTGTCGCCAACGCCATGGACGACACCGGATGCCGAAACCATACCTGTTTGGTATTGACAGGCGAACAAGGAGAGTTCAAGACCACATTCTTGGATATGCTCTGCCCCGCCAGTCTGCCCAATTACCTGTTTACGGGTAAAATCGATCCGCAAAGCAAGGACGTGCAGACTTTAATGGCGGAGTACCTGCTTATCAATATCGACGACCAGCTCCGGGCATTGAACAAACGCGACGAGAACGAGCTGAAAAATCTAATCACGGCTCCTTTTGTCAAGTACCGCCGTCCGTATGATATCTACATCGAAGAGTATCCGCACCGGGCAAGCTTTATGGCATCGGTTAACGGAAACGATTTTTTGACCGATCCGACCGGAAGCCGCCGCTTCCTGCCTTTTGAGGCGCTGCGAATCGATGTGGAGAGAATGAAGGACATCGATATGGATGAAGTGTACTGCCAAGCCTATCACCTCTACAAGTCGGGATTCCGCTACTGGTTCAACCGGGATGAGATTGAAGAACTGAACTTCTCCAACAACGAGTTTCAGATGCAGACCGTAGAGTACGAAATGCTGGTACAGGGATTTGAAGCACCGGAGGAAGGAGACACCGACTCCTGCTTTTACACCACCACCCAAATCGTCAGCTACCTGCAGCCTTTTTGCACGACACGGCTGGTCGTCAAACTGATGGGCGAAGCCCTGCGGAAGAGTTCTTTCAAACGAGAATCGAGACGGGTAAACGGAAAGCCTGTTTACGGATACCTGCTGAAACAGGTGACGCCGATACCCTTTTAACTTTCAGTATACTATCTAACTACCTTACTACATAAGTAATAAATAAAGAATAATACATTGAAAAAGAAAGGGTTGCGTTGTCGTAGCATCGCTGTCCGATAAAATTACGACGCACTTACAACATTACAACACCGTGTAGTAGCACAAATCATCCGGCGCTGTAAGATAAATAACGCGGTTACAATACTTTTTTTTCTCACTGTCAATTAGTTAAGCCGATGTAGTAGGTAGTAACACAAAAAACCAAACTTCCACCAACCACAAAAAACAACCCACTATGCAACAAACAATCAAACAAATAGATATCAAACGATACCTGCTGGAAAATGGTATCCATCCCGCCAAAGAATATGGCGCCTACGGAATGTACAAAAATCCGTTCCGGGAAGAGGGCACACCCAGCTTCAAAGTCGATTACAAAGTCAATCTCTGGTACGACTTCGGAAGCGGCGAAGGCGGAAGCATCATCGATTTGGTGATGAAAATGAAAAAATGCTCCCTGGCTCAAGCCATCACACTCTTGGAAGAAAAAGCCGACTTTCCTTTCAGGGTAAAGACCGCTTTTCCTTCCCCGGCTGAATCGGTCGAGCGGATGAAATTGCTGCGTACCTCGCAATTCCTTCCACTCCACCTCGCGAACTATGTCCTAGAAAGAGGAATCTCCGCGGATGTGGCTGCAAAATTCCTCACGGCTGTTTATTATCGAGTAAACGGCAAAGAGTATTCCGCTCTGGGATTTAAAAACGATGCCGGAGGGTATGAACTTCGAAATCCCTACTTCAAAGGATGTTATCCGCCCAAGGCGATAACAACTTTTGATAGGAACTCGACTGGCTGTAACCTGTTTGAAGGATTTATGGACTTTTTAAGTTATTTGACTCTCTATCCGATAAAAAAAGAAAATCCATCACCGGAATCGACGGTTGTGTTGAACTCGATCCACAACCTGGAAAAAGCGGTTCCTTTTCTCTCCAAACAGACACAAATTTATGCCTACTTGGACAACGACGAAACGGGAAAATCGGCACTGATGAAACTCCAAAACTTGGGACTTCCCGTAACCGATTGCTCAAAAATGTATGCCGAATACAAGGATTTAAACGACTTTTTGGTTCGGCTAAAAGCGCCCAAAATTCAACAGAAAATATCCCGATTTAAAGGCTTTAGAAGATGAAAAACAAGGTCAAATTCGCTGAACGAACAACGAAGCACGAATCTCTAAGAATGTACGTAAGCAAGTTTGTGTTTCGGGCAGCCCGAAACCTTGTTTTTCATCCCGTTGGTCTAACAATTTACCCGTAATTCAAGCATAAAAATGACATTAAAAATACCTACAAATAAAGGCGGTCGCCCCGCCAAAAGTTTAGCCGAAAAACGGAAGTACCGGCTGTCCTTAAAACTTAATACGGACGAATATTTTCAACTCAAAAGCAAGGCAAAAACGGCGGGCAAAAACCGATGCGATTTTCTTCGCGAACTAATTTTAACAGGAGAAGTCAAGCAACGATTTTTGCCCGAACAAAACGACATTCTTCGCAAAATTGGCGGAATGGCAAACAATCTGAACCAGCTTGTAAAATTGGCGCACGTGCAAGGCGTATGGTTTGTGGAAACATCGGCAAAAATGTTGATGAACGAATTGGACGAACTCTTAAAACGCATCCGACTATGACGGCAAAAATCATCAAAGGAACAAGCTTTTCGGGTGCTATCGGCTATATGCTGAGCAAAAAAGAGAAAGCCGAAATCCTGAAAGCCGAAGGCATACGCGTCGAACCAAAGGAACTCACGGCGAAAAGTTTTGAGCTGCAGGCATCGATGCGTCCCTATGTAAAGAAACCGGTACTCCATATCTCGCTCAACTTTTCGGAACAGGACAAACAGAAACTCACCAACGAAAAGATGGTGGAAATCGCTGAAGAGTATCTCAAAAAAATGGACATCCGAAATACGCAGTATTTGATTGTCCGCCATCACGACACCCAACATCCTCACGTACATCTTTGCATCAACCGCATCGATAACGACGGCAAGTTGATATCCGATAAAAACGAAAAATACCGAAGCACGGCAATCTGCAAAGAGCTGACACAGAAACACGGCTTGTACTTTGCCCCGGGAAAAGAGCAGGTCAATCGCCATCGGCTTATCGGATACGACAAAATCAAGTACGAGATTTACGATGCGTTGAAGCTGGCCATCCCGAAAAGCCGGACGTGGGAGGAGCTGGAAAAACAGCTGAAGAAAAAAGGCATCACCTTTCAATTCAAAACAAGCGGAAATACCGATAAAATTCAAGGGATTATTTTCGAGAAAGACGGCACTAAAATCAACGGTTCCAAGGTGGACAGGACGTGCAGTTTCTCGAAAATCGACCGGCAAATCAAGGATAATGCCTGTCAAGCGTTGCAGGAAGCAGCACAGCAAGCACAATTAGCAAGCTCGGCAGTGAGTGCCGTTGAAGCGCTATCAGCACTTATAGCTCAATTCAGCCTATTTACGCTATCGGACAGTCCGCATTACGATGCTACGCTTGCCGATTACATCAAGGCTTTGAAAGCCAGAAAGCAGGCAGCGCAAAGCAAAGTTCGTGTTCGCAGAATACGATAAAAAAACAGTAAAAACTAACCCTAAAAATAACAATTTATGACCACAACAAACAACGAAAACATCCTGATGATGTTTGAAGAAATCAGCCAGAAATTGGACAGAAACATCAGTCAGGTAGAAGCAATCGCACGGAAACAACCGAAATCGAACGAAGACACCAACCTCTCCGAACTTCAATCGGCATTGGAAGATTTTGAGAGTTCACAATCCGAAAAACTGGACAACATCGAAACGCTTATCCGGAAGGATAAACGAAAAATCGAATTTACTCCCACATCCACCTTCGGTATGGCTTTTTTTCTTTCACTGATGTTGATTGTTTTGGGATTATCCATCTGGATTTATTCCCTGAAAAGTGAAATGGGTACGCTGGCGGATAATGATTTGAAGTACCGGTATATTCAAATGATTGGGCAAGTATCTCGCGAAGAACTATCAACGATTGACAGTATTTTTTACTTTAACAGAAACAGAAAAAAAATTAAAGAGCTTAGAAAGCATGTGGAAATATTTGAGGAAAATGTTAGGCAGCGAGCGAAAATTTTGGAGCAGGAAGAAAGGTTGAGAATGAAGAGGGAAATGTTAGAGCAAGTAATTCAGTAAATATTGATTTGAAATCAGCCAAAAATCTGTATTTTTGTAAAAAATACTGAAAATGAGTTCAAACCAAGTAAAATCGAAAAAAAGAGTAACCGACCACGGCGAAGTATTTACCAATGAAAGAGAGGTGAATGCTATGCTCGATTTAGTGAAAAATGAAACTGAGCGTATTGATTCCCGTTTCCTTGAGCCGGCGTGTGGTACGGGTAATTTCTTGGCAGAAATACTAAGAAGAAAACTCAATATAGTTGACCAACGATACAGTAAAAGCCAAACAGAATGGGAGCTTTACGCGGTTATTGCCGTGTCGAGCATTTACGGAGTAGATATTCTTGAAGATAATGCGCAAGAGTGCCGAGAAAGGCTTTTTTCTATTTTCGACGACAGATATACTGCTCTCTTCAAAGATAAATGCAAGGAAGAATGTAGAAGAAGCATCCAATTTATATTACAAAGAAATATACTTTTGGGTGATGCGCTGGATTACACCAATCCGCAAACAAAGGAACCCATTGTTTTTTCTGAATGGAGCGCTGTAAGTGGCAACAAACTAAAGAGAAGAGACTTTGTGTTACGTTTCTTAGTAGAAAAAACACACCAGTTTTCTCTGTTTAACGATGAAGGAGAAGCGGCAGCCATTGATGAACCCGTAAAAGATTACCCACTCATACATTTCTTAAAATTAGGTGAAAATGTTTAAGACCAACTACAACCCCGATGTACTTACCTGCCTTGCAAATTTGAGTAACGATGAAGTATTTACCCCGCCCAACTTGGTAAACGACATGTTGGATTTGCTACCGGCAGAACTGTGGCGAAATCCTGACGCCAAATTCTTAGACCCGGTAAGTAAAAGTGGTGTGTTTCTGCGTGAAATGGCAAAAAGGCTGATGCTTGGGTTGGAGACACAAATCCCCGACCGGCAAGAGCGAATTAACCACATTTTTAAAAACCAACTTTACGGGATTGCCATTACCGAACTTACTTCTTTGCTTTCGCGCCGAAGTGTTTATTGTACTAAAAAAGCCAACCATGAAAAATATGCCCTCTGCACTGAGTTCGATGACGAGCAAGGCAATATACGCTATGAACGCACGCAACACACGTGGGAAAATGGAAAATGCACCTACTGCGGAGCAAGCCAAGAAGTGTACGACCGTGACGATGATTTAGAAACTTATGCTTATAATTTTATTCACACAGAAAACCACGAAGAAATATTTAATATGAAATTTGATGTAATTATTGGAAATCCACCTTATCAGCTAACAGATGGAGGAGCAGGGGCTAGCGCTATGCCAATCTACAATAAATTTGTTGAACAGGCTAAGAAATTAAATCCGAGATATCTAACAATGATTATCCCCTCGAGATGGTTTGCTGGTGGAAAAGGACTTGATGGATTCAGAGAAAGTATGCTAAATGACAAACGAATAAAATATATCAATGATTATATTAACGCAAAAGAGTGCTTCCCAGGCATAAGTTTAGGTGGAGGTGTGTGTTATTTTTTATGGGATAAGGATCATAATGGAGATTGCACAATAGTGAATACAAACAATGGGATTAAAACAAGCTCGGTAAGGTCACTCAGTGAATTTGATGTTTTTATTCGCAATAATGATGCAATTGAATTGATAAAAAAAATAAAAAAAATAAACAATACTAATATTTCTGATCTTATTTTATCAAGAAATCCGTTTGGATTTCCCTCATCTGCAAGAGGAGAAAATGACCCTTCTAAAGGCAGTATTAAATTACATAGTAGTGGGGGGATCGGGTATATACCAGTAAAAGCAGTAACTCAAGGGGCTAAGCTTTTGACGAAATACAAAGTAATGTTTAGTAAAGTAACAAGTGAACATGCAGGAGAACCAGATAAATCTGGGAAGTTCAGGGTTTTATCAACTACAAAGATATTGGAGCCTAACAATATTTGTACTGATTCATATTTAATTGCTGGACCTTTCAATAACTCAAACCAAGCAACTAATTTTCTTGACTATTTAACTACAAAATTTGCCCGTTTTTTGTTGCTTCAAGCAGTTACTTCTATAAATTTATCAAAAGACAAATTTATCTTTGTTCCTAAATTAGATTTTGACCAAAACTGGACTGATAAAAAATTATTTTCACTGTTTAACTTTTCAACTAAAGATATCGAAATCGTTGAGTCATTGATAAAAGAATATGAATGATATTTCCACGCTTGAAATGACTATAGAAACCGTTTTTATCTCGAACTATTGATATATCTATTAATACTTCGGTAAATATTCAATTAACCAATTAAAATTCAATGATTTACATA
>ENA-UOOR01004384-UOOR01004384.1-fermentation-metagenome-genome-assembly--contig:-NODE-4384-length-11290-cov-10.563596_pt1 | contig 11290 bp, 7 predicted proteins | sample MGYA00245780_ERZ724029 | MGnify/ENA primary metagenome ERZ724029 (study PRJEB28704, sample SAMN03018315) | fermentation metagenome | biome: anthropogenic terrestrial biome; feature: soil; material... | reverse complement strand
TTAAGAAGTTGTTTTTATTGACATCTTATCTATTAGAGGATATAATTAGTTAAAAATATATTAAAATCCCATGCGCTTAATCTCTTATCGAGAGCGGGGGAACCACTCTGGGTGAATCTAGCTATCTTATCTGGCTGGTAGGGCTACCTTTCAGTCCGAACCCAAAAGCTAACTTCGTAAGCGTAGAAAGGCGGCAACTTAATTTATGCCGTCTTTTTTGTTGTTATTATTAAGAAAGGAGGGTTAGGCGGGTGATTTTACGTAAAGAACTTCCTCAAGAGATCAAAAGGTTTTTTGAAGAAATAGGAGTACAAGAAGAAGAGCTTCTTCTTACCACCGACTCCGATTTAGACTTGGAAGGAAATTATTCTACACAATGGTTAGTTCTATCTTCAACCCGCTTAATGAATATCGGGTTAAAAGGCGCCTTGGTTTGGATCGTTAAGGAGTTTAACCTCAATGAGTTAACTTCTGTCCGGGTTGACCGACGTGTAGGAAATGCTTCTCTTGAAGTGGAGAAAAAGGGGCAGTTCTATGAGGTTATCCGTTTTTCAACCGCCTTAATTGGAAAATTTGAGGGTTTTTCCACTGAAATAACAGCTGTCCTTAAAGGCCGCGATTTAATCCCTACTACTGAGCAGCAAGGAGAAAAGGAACATAAGCAAAAACGTCATTTGAAACAACGGCTTAGTTGGGCTTCTCCCAAGTCTACAAGGAAAAATCGATTATTACCCCGCATTTTTCAACTGCTAAAACCATATCACGGTACGGGAGTATTACTTGTTTTTCTACTTCTCACTGGTGCTGCTTTAGATTTGGCGTCTCCGCAGTTTTTTAAAGTCCTGGTTGACAACTTTATTGAAACGGTAGCTTTACCCGCTTGGTTTTTAGCTTTCGCCTTGTGGTTCAAACAGAACAGCAACATCCAATATCTTTTGCTTCTGGTACTAGCTTTAGGTCTACTTCAACTGCTGCGAAAGATAATTAGGCTAATCCATAATGGATTAATAACTAAAGTAGCTTCTCAAATTGCCTTTAATTTAAGAAACCGCCTTTTTAAAAAATTACAAGAACTCTCCTTTTCCTTTTATGAGCACCACCAAGTAGAGCAGTTGATGGTCAAAATTACTCAGGATGTTGAGGAATTGCGAGGGTTGATTTTACAAGCAACGCACAATGTTATCAATATTTTGCTGTTAATCGGGGCTGGGATTCTCCTGTCTGCCCTAGAGTTACATTTGGCAGTTTATGCTTTATTACCTGCCCTGTTTGTCATCGGTTTAACCTTGGTATATTGGAATTATGAGCCTCCAAGTTATAGGAGTTATTGGCATAAAAAAGCTAAGCTTAATGAGGTCCTTTCTACCTTACTATCCAGACTGAGAATCAGCAAGACTTTTGGGCAAGAAAGCAGAGAAACAGAAAACTTTAAATATTATAATGACCATCCTAGACAGTCTATGAGCAAGAGGGGGCGCGTCTCCGGTGCTTTTCACCCCATAATCTCTTGTCTATTCGGATTAGGGTCGCTAATTGTTTTATATTGTGGTGGTCAAAACGTACTCCGTAGCGAACTTACCCTCGGAACTTTAATTGCCTTCTTTAGCTATTTAAAGATGTTTTACGGCGCTTTAAGCCAGCTTACCAACATAAACCAGTGGTTTATTTCCTTCACCTCTACGGTTCAGCGTATATTTCAAATCCTCGATTCCGAACCTAAGATCAAAAAATCTCCCCAAGCTGTAGATTTTGAATTTACTGGTGCTATCAGCTTTGAAGAGCTTACTTTTGGTTATGATCCAAACTTTCCGGTAATAAAAGATCTCAATTTGACTATTGAACCTGGAGAACTCGTGGGGATCGTCGGTCCCAGCGGTTGCGGAAAATCTACCATGATCAGCTTGTTATGCAGATTCTATGACCCCGATCGGGGAAGGATCATGATTGATCACGTTGATCTCCGTGAAATTAATCCCGCTTGTCTACGTCAGCAGATTGGCTTGGTATTACAAGAACCATACCTTTTTCGCGGAAGTATTACCGAAAATATCGCCTTTGGACGTCCTGACATTAGTTTTGAAGAGATCATGGCCGCTGCAAAAGCCGCCCATGCCCATGACTTTATCATTAATCTCCCCGATGGCTACGACACGATATTAGGTGAGCGCGGAAGCGGTCTCTCCCGAGGAGAACAGCAACGGATTGTTATTGCCCGGGCGCTCCTAGGTAACCCTAAAATTCTAGTCTTGGAGGAAGCAACCTCTTCAGTTGATCCTGAAAGTGAAAAAGCTATTCTGGAAGCATTAGAAGTGCTAACCAAAGGGAGAACTACTATCATCATCACTCACCGGTTATCAACTCTCAGTCATGCCGATCGCATTATTGTCGTCAATGATGGCACAATTCGCGAAACCGGCTCCCATCAAGAGCTATTATCGTTAAATGGTTTATATAGGCGTTTACTAGAAACGCAGTTACCATATCTAAGAAATCAGCAAGTTGCCACCAGTTCAACGAGGAGAGCAAACTAGGCAGAGTATCGTGCCATTAAAGGAGGAATCATTATGGGTCACGGATCTAAAGTTAATTATCTACAACCGCAGAAACTTAAGGTCTGGCTAGGAACTGCAGGTGAACTTTGTGTCTCTCCCGATGGGGAAAAGACCTATCAACATGTCAAGATCTTCCGGACCAGACCCATTTCGGCGCCCAATAAATATCTTTCCTTTCGTGTCGGCTATACCCAAACCGAACAAGAAGAATTGGGAATCCTTATTGACTTAAAACCTCTTCCCGCCGTCACGCAGGCGTTAATCGAAAATGAGCTTGATAAACGCTATTTCATTCATCAAATTTTAAGTATCCAATCGATTAAGGAAGAGTGGGGGATTCTATCCTGGAAAGTAAATACGGATAAAGGTTATATGGAGTTTTCCTTATCAAACAGGGACCAACCGCAGATCATTCCCATAAAAGAACGAGGGCGGCTGATCACTGATGCCAATGGTAACCGCTATGTAATCCCAGATCTTAAGCTGTTAGATAGTAGGAGTCGACTGGAGTTTCTAAGACATAGCAATTGCTAATTAATAATTAGGCTATTCCCTCACTTCCGGAGGATGGCATAATTCAATATTTAATTTGTTTAGGAACTTTTAATAATGATTTCTTGTTCAGGACTATTAAGAGCTTTAATCGTAAGCCCGCCCTCAAAATCTTGGATTTTTAGGTTAACTCTCCGTTCCTGATTTGCTAGTAAATCGAAACCATTATCATCGGCAACCAAGATTCCACTCTCACTATCGAGAAAAACTCCCCGCGCTAAGTGAGCACTCTTGATTACTAGGTCGATTTTGGTAATATTCTTCTCCCGCTCTACCTTTTGCACTCTCCAGTCAAGCTTTGTCTCTGCAAGATGTAGTTTGCTGTATGGCAAAAAATAGTAAAAGTTATTGCTAACCATTTCTTGAGCCCGGTATAAAGCAGCATAAAGAAACGTTTTTTCTCCACTAAATTCCTCTGTTTTTATTTGAGTTAACTTCTCAGCACTATCGGCTGCCAACTCGATTTTAATCTTCTTTTGCTCCAGTATATTACCATTGAAACCTAAAAGCAGAATCTGAAGCTCCCCTTGGAATGGTTGAAGATCATCATTCACTCCCCAAACTTCTACTTTATGCCCACTTTTATTAAAGGAAACAGCTACAGGGGCATAAGCCTTTTTGGCATAGTAATAAAGGAGTTTGGGCCTCAATTCGTAATCAATACAACTCCAGGAAACACTGGGCCAGATATCATTATATTGCCAGAAGAGTGAGCCCCCACATTTATATTTACGGCGGCGAAAATGTTCTATCCCAAATTTGATCCCCGTCGCCTGAGCTAGTTGGGTATAAAAAACAAAATCCTTTACATTTTTCACCTCTCCCCAGTCGACAGTATAACAGTTTAATTTTTTAAAGACCGCATTATGAAACTCGATTACATTTTGGTAATTATGAATAGCTACAGAGGCTTCGGAAAAATCCATCTTGCCCTTACACTGATTATAGTTCTGCCACAGTGCGGTGTCTTTTAAGTATTCATCTCCGATCCCCCGTCTTAAGGTGGCCAGATGACAGGAACCCTGTAGCCCATATTCGCTGATAAAACGAGAATCATCTTCAGCATAAGCCTGATAAGGTTTTTGTTCGTGCCAGACCTCCCAGTTATGGTGGTTACCGGCTTCCCTCGAATTAGGATAATACCCTCCAAAAGGGCTTCCTGGCCAGTATGGCCTAGTACCATCCAGCCGCCGGCAGACTTCGGGGAGCACTTCTTTATAGATAACCTGACCATACTTATACTGCCATAAGTTTTCATTGTTTCCATTCCAGAAAACCAGAGAAGGATAATTCCTCAAGCTTTTAACGATGACTTCCGCTTCTTCCCTGGCGACCTCCAGAAACTCTTCACTTTCTGGATAATCACTGCAGGTATAAGGAAAGTCCTGCCAAACCATAATCCCTTTTTCTGAACAAAACTCGTAAAAATGCCTGCTCTCGATGATACCTCCAGCCCAAATTCGAAACATATTCATATTTGCTTCCACTGCTCGCTCAATTAACTCCCCATACTTCTCTTTAGAAACTCGGGCAGGGATTGCATCAGGCACAATCCAGTTGGCTCCTTTCACAAACACCTTTTGCCCATTGATTTCAAAGATAAACCGGTTGTCCCCTTTTTCTTGCATCAGGAGCCGAACTTCTCTAAAACCGATTCTTTGTTGAAAGCCGCTAAGCAGTCTCTCCGCCTCATTTTTAACCTCCGTTTTTAGGTAATATAAATGCGGCTCGCCTATAGTATGAGGCCACCAGAGCTTAGGCTGATCAACTCTGAGCACTTCTTTAATCTTTCTCTCTTCCCGAGGTAATAGTAAGTATTCATATTCAGTCCTTAATTCATGGTCAAAACCGATCCCTGATAATTCTAAAGTAATCTTGGTCTTGACCTCATGAGCGACATAATTAATAAGCCTATATTCAAGATGTAAGTTAGCATAACCATTTTTCAACTCACTATAGATAAAAGCGTCTTTGCTTTCAACAGTATCAATCCCTTTCAGATAGACGTCCTTCCAAATCCCAACCGTAACAAGTCTGACCCCAAAATCCCAGCCATAACCCATATCCATTTTGCGAGCATAGATGCGTTCATGAGTATTATTAGCGCATTCCAGGTGCTCCACATGATAACCCGCCACCGCGGTAAGCGGAGAAGCAAAATACACAACCAATTCATTCTCTTGGTTAAAAACCAGATGCTTAGTGCCATCAACTATACAAGGCGTATACATATTCGCATGGCTACCAAGCTTGTGACCATTAAGAAAAATAGTGGCAAAGGTATCTAGACCTTCAAATACAATTTCGACTTGTTTTCCATCTAAGTCTTTATGCGGAATAAATGTTTTCCGATACCACCATTCCTGCTCCTCCATCCAGGAACACTCCTGAGCCTCAAAGTTTTTAAAAGGGTCCTTGATTACCCCTTCTCTTTCCAGATCAAGGTGGACTTCTCCCGGCACCTCAGCCAGTAATTTAGGTGAAATATTGACCAGGCTTCCCTGACCCTGTTGCTTATAATCTAATTCCCACTTTCCGTTTAAACACTGGCGTACCATCTATCTCTCCTCCTTAACCTTTTAAACCGGTAAAGCTTATTCCTTCTTCAAAATGCCTTCTAAAGACTAAAAAGAGAATCACTATTGGTAGGGTCAAAAGAGTAGCCCCGGCCATCTGCACCCCTGGATAGGTCTGATATTCCCCTTTGGTAAAGAGAGCTAGCAGAACACTAAGGGGCATCTTATCATAATCCTTATTGACGATTAAAGGCCAGAGGAATTCACTCCAGCGCGCCATAAAGGTAAAAAGAGTAACAATTGCGGTAGTAGTTTTTGATAAAGGCAGCATAATTCGGGTAATAATCTTAAACTCGGAAGCTCCATCAATCCTGGCTGCTTCCAGTAAGGACTCAGGGATCGTTTTAAAAAATTGGATATAAATAAAGATCGCCCAAGGATCAATCAGATATCTCAGGATCATACCTGAATGTTTATTAATCTGACCCCAATCTCTCATTATTAAAAAAAGAGGAATTAGAAATAGGACCCCGGGAAAGAGCATCTGGTAAACAACAAGATTTTCAAAAAATCGATAACCACAAATTTTCATCCTTCTAAGGGAATAAGCTGTAATCATTCCAAAAAATATGACACTAATCGTCGGGATGATTGAAATAATTAAACTATTAGCAATGCTACCTGTAAAATTACGTTCCTGACCAGTGCCTCCTTTTAGGATAAAAGCATAGTTGCCTAAGGTCAACTTGGTGGGCCAGAAGCGGGTATAAATTTCTCCACTAACCTTAAAAGAAGAAAGAACCATCCACAGATAAGGAAAAATTGCCAAAAAAAGACCAATCGTCAACACTAAATAAATTAGAGGCATTTTACATTTTATGTATTTATTCATAAATATCATCCCTTTCGATCAGCTTCCGGAAAGCCCAGACAAAAATAAAGGTAATAACAGCTGAAACAATCGCCAAAGTAGAGCCATATCCGGCCTGAAGTAATCCAAAGACTCGATGATAAATCTCTAACATCATCGTTCTGGTCGCATTCATGGGACCGCCGCCGGTAATCATATACGGTTCAGTAAAGAGGTTAAAGGAAATAATCGTCGCAAAGACAATAATCATAATAAAGGTAGCATTTAACAGGGGAACAGTAATTTTTATAAATCTTTGCCAAGAGTTTGCCCCATCAATAACGGCAGCCTCATAAAGAGTCGGGTTAATATTATTTAGACCGGCCAGAAAAAAAAGTCCATAATAACCTGTAAACTTCCAGCAGACAATCATAGCGATTGAAGCCATCGCTATTTTAGGATTAGTAAACCAACCAACCTTGATTCCGAAGATCCTTAATAAGTTGTTCACTAGACCATCACCGGCAAAAAGAAGATTAAAGACCATTGAATAGGCGACCCCCGAAGAAACATAAGAAAGTAGAAAACCGGCAATATATAAACCGGCGTATTTTTTAGGGATTTGTTTAATTAATAAGGCAAGTCCCAGGGAAGTTATAGTTGTAATCGTAATAAAAACAACCATAAAATAAATAGAATTTCTAACCATCACCCAGAGCATCGGGTCCTTTATTACTCCTAGATAGTTTTCCAACCCTACCCAAGACTGCTTAGGCGATATTAAGTTCCACTTTTTAAAAGAAATAACAATCCCCCATAAAAATGGGTATAACCACATTGCTAACGTAAAGATGATAAAGGGAGAACTAAATATATAACCAATTAGATTTTTACGGCCGAAATTTTTGTAACTGATAAGATTGTTCCGGCTGACAAGATTTTTCCTCATCCTTATTACCCCCAATAAAACAATTCGCTCTGCCCAGCATCTCAACCGGGTAATCCCGTTGTCACAGGGCAGCTATGCCGACCATTTAGAAATAGGGGGAGAACAATCTCCCCCTACTAAGATTAAAATTATTGTTTAATAATTTTATTTAATTCTTTTTCAGCATCGTTTAAAGCTTTTACAGGCGCCTTTTTACCGTAAATAACCGGTTCCCAGAGTACCTCGTTCATTTTGGTTTGAAGTTCAATTGTTTTACTATTTAAAGCAGGCGGAACGGAATAAGGTAGCAGCTTCGCATATTCTGCCAATTGAGGATTGGCGCTAAGATACTCTGCAAACTCTTTTCTTGCCAAAACATCTTCTCTAGAAGGTAACATATTGGTCTTTTCTAACCATTTAACATCATGTTTAATATCACTGTAATACCATTTAATGAAGTTCCAGGCAACTTCTTGTTTTTGTTTGTTTTTGGTTAGCATAACCATTCCTTTAGTGTCGGCAAAGGTATGAATCGGTTGGTCAGCCGGATAATCATCAGGAACCAATGGAGGCGCAATTACATAATTAAATTCCGGATAAGTCTCTTTAGTATAATTAATGCCCCAAGGGCCTTCAATACTGCCCAAAACGATCCCTTTTTGGAGCGCATCTTGGAAATTTTCTGTGGGAGAGTATTTTTTCCGGAAAAGTTGATTAATAAATTCCATGTATTTCAAACCATGCGCATCATTAAATAGTACTTTTTTATCGTCCCAATATGGTTTCCCGCCGGAATTAGCCTGATAACTCATACAAAAGTCAAACCAACGATCCCACCAGTTCGGCTCGTGTCTTGTTAAAATGGTATATTTCTGTTTAGTAGGATTGTTATATTTAGCTCCTAGGTTCAAAACATCACTATATGTTTTCGGCACATCAATCCCTAATTCGTCAAGAACATCTTTGTTCCACCAGTAAGCCATGGGATTCGTATACAAAGGAAGCACATAATAGTTACCATTAAAGCCCCATCCATTTTTTACAATGTTCTCCATGGAGCGAGCCTTAAGCAATTCGTCAAAACCATCAAAGCGATTAAAGGGAACCAGAAAATCATTCTCGATTAATTGGGCGGCAAATCCGGTGAAGATATTAGTGGAAAGATCCGGACCGGTTCCGGTAGCCAGCGCCGTTAAAATAACCTCTTCAGAAGAGTTACCGGCAGGGATTACCTGCCATTTTATTTGTTGATCGTGGTGGGTATTGTTCCATTCTTTTACTACTTCGCTCCAAAACGCTTCCTGAAAAGGATTAGGAGCGGTCCAGAATTCAATAGCCGTCGTTGCCGTCTGGCTAATAACCGCCACTGACATCATAAGGGCCATCGCCATAAATACTACAAGGGTCTTTTTCATAATTCTTTTCCTCCTTTTTTTATTGACTAAGAAAGCCAGTCTTGAGAGATATTCCCTTTCCCATCACCTCCCTTTTTTATCAAACTTAGAACTTCACCCCTGCGCGTTTTGTTATTCAAAATATAATCGCAACGTGCTTTCATCAGAAAGGCCGTGGGCGGTAATTACTTTAGCCGTCACTTTCTTTGCACCCCGCTCGAAATTGCGGGTATCAAGCCGAACCATATTATCCGTTAAACGAAAGAGCTCATTACCGATATATAAGTCGGCTTCTTTGATCGCGTCTTCGAAATTCCCGGTTATAACCAACTCTATTGTAAATTGGCCACTAACTGTGTCGAAATTATTCAGATTCTTAAACGAAACGGTACTCCGATTGGAAGAGAGGTATATACCGTTGGTGTAATTGTTTAAGCCACGCCGGATAACTTCTGCCTTTTCGGGAATTTCCACAATAACAACCGCCCCGTCCGGAGGGATAATCAGAGTTGTTTCGTTCAGCACCGCTCGTTGCACTACTCTGTTGGTCACCGTGTCGTACAAATCTACGGAACCCTCTCCCTTTACCTGATAAATTACTTTTTTCGCGGTGGTATAAGGGTTATAAAGCAAATAAGTAGGATAAGCCTTTCCCTTCGTCAGCTGTGTCGCTAAGAGATCAATTTTTAAAATACCCTCCTGGTTTGTGGGTTCAAACAAAGCGCCGAATATTCCGGCATGTGAACCGCTGTATAAAGAAAAATCCGTTTCCGCCCATCCATACACGGTAGGATCTCCTCCAAACCAGGGCATTTTTCCACCACTTTGTTTTCTGATCCCTTCATAGGGAACAACATTTATAATTTGTTTCAATTCTCCGTTTGTTTCTGCTGATCTAGCCAATGACTGGTTTTCCATTTTGGTTTCCCGGGAGTAAAAATACCTTGCATTGCTGCTGACGTAAAGCAACCACTTACCAATATCCCTGGCATACCTGGGATCATACTGCACAATTGGCGCGAAGGCTCCCGCCGCGGCAAAAGTGTTCATGGAAAAGGCATAGCCTCCTCCGTCGGTAATACTCCCAAAGAGTCCGTTTATTTCATAATCCCCCCACTTCCCCACCAACGAGCCCCAGCCCCCACGCGGAACGGAGTTACCGTCAAAAACCCTACTTATAGCCTTATCAAGATCATAGGAGGTTCCCTGGAAAGCATTCACCCTGGCCATTAGGGCGGGAGCAAAATACATTAACACCTCATACAACGGACTGCCGAAAAATCCATCGATGTAATCCAGAAGCTTTACTGTGGCGGTAAGATATTTCTCCGCTCCGGTTAGTTCATAGCCGTAATACATCAAGACCGCAATTCCCACGGCGCAATCCGGTTCGGTCCATATCCCGTTCTTATACGGTTTATTGGTTAGAAAATTAAAACCGGTATAATTAAAATCAGGTTGCCCGTCATTGTTCATTACTTCATATGCCCGATACCAGCTTTCAATGGTTTTAAAGACATTTGCGCACATTCGGGTTTGCTCCGGATAATGCATGGAAATATGCGTGAACAAGAGGGCCGGATAGAGAAGGTACCACATGGAAGCATCAACTGAGCTTCCACCCGGATTATTCAGAAAAATACCTTCTGTTTCATTAAAATAAGCATTAAGCATACCGACGTAATCGATTCCGCCCCGACCCGATTTATCGATTCCCAAGAGCGTGGCGCTTAAAACACCAGCGGCAGCGGTGACCGCTTCCTGTTCCCCGTCTTTACCTAAGCGCCTGTCTCCGACATAAGCAGGTATCCCGAAGGTCTGATTGGTATGATCTTCCCAGATGAGCGGAAAACTCTTTCCTTGAGCCGCCGAACCAAAGACAAGAGCATCGTAATCTCGGGCAAGCGAAGCATATTCCACATATTTATAATCCCCGGGCAGTGCCTGCGCGTAACTACTGACTCTATTGATCCTCTTATAAAACCTATTTGCGCTATCCTTCCGCCAAGAAGCGGCCATTATCAAGATAATGATTACCGGCAAGCCAATGATGAGTATCCTTTTCATAACATTTACTTCTTCTGGTTAAACATTTTTACGGAAGTAATTTCTACGGTTGCTTCGGGACTTCCGGCTGCATATAACCAGAATACTCCTTCGACCTTTTCCCCGTACAAGTCAATAAAGATCTGCCCTAGTTTCGCTCTTAAGTCTACACCGGCATAATTATTCCATTTAAAGTTATTATCCTCGATTAGATAGAAGCCCCAAGCATGGTCGTCCAGTTGTAGGTTGGACGGGACAAACTTCGCGCCCCATTTGAAACCATCCTGATTCTCTCTGACCTGAACCAATAGTATAGGGTGTTTGCTTAAATCCAGGGTCACCTTTTCGGACTGAACACCACCCCAACCATCGGGAGCAGCTTTGATGATCGCAACATTATCACCCTTGTCCGCGCTTCCCTCGCCGCCGCCGGGCGTAACCATCGGTTCCCA
>ENA-UOOR01004381-UOOR01004381.1-fermentation-metagenome-genome-assembly--contig:-NODE-4381-length-11305-cov-26.867911_pt1 | contig 11305 bp, 15 predicted proteins | sample MGYA00245780_ERZ724029 | MGnify/ENA primary metagenome ERZ724029 (study PRJEB28704, sample SAMN03018315) | fermentation metagenome | biome: anthropogenic terrestrial biome; feature: soil... | reverse complement strand
AAGATACTCGCCCATCTCTTTCTCCTCGATGAACGTTTTCTTTCACTTCCGAGGGCAGCATAACGAAGGCGTTCGGTTTTTCAAGCACATCATTTACTATAACCCAGAAGTCTCCCATAATCTTGTCCAGAATACCTCCAAGTGGCACAGGATTGCGTTTGCTCAGAGACTTGACTTGAATCCCTTTAAAACACGATCCATCGCTATTGTATGCTACGATATCGATCCCACGCGCATTGCGCGCGGTAGGCATTACATTCCAACCTCTTCGTGATAATTGATAGCAGGTGTAATACAGACCGACGTTTCCGATGATATGATTACCTGGCACTCTTCCCACTCCTTCTGCTCAACGATCAATTTGAGATTCTTCAATCTTATTCCTGGCCCACTCTTCTACACCATTATTATCCATGATGACAAATTCCTGTCCCCTTCCCGCCGATTTGAAGTATCCATCTTTCCAAGGTTTTTTATGATAGCTGATTTTTGTTTCTTTAAAACAGTCGGGCAGGCCCCACTTGGATTTTGAGTATCCTCTCTTAGTTAAAACAAGTTTATCGCTGAAAATGAACCTTCCTGCTCCAGGAAGGGACTCATTCCAACTTAGATGATCCCTGGCTACGTAAATGGTGTTTGTTTCGTTGCTCTTTCTCGCATTATTGGCATGGGGATGATAACTCATCCACTCAGGCACATCGAATTGCTGGTCTACCTTAATTATGTCTCCTATCTGAAGATATCCGAAAATAACATGTATCTCTTTTTCATGGGGATCGTATGCCAGCTTACCATCATCGTTTTTGGTTTTCCTGAAGCTTCCAAAGAATAGAAACAGATCATCTTCTTTAACGTCTTGCTTTCGCAAGTGACCTTGTGCTGCATCCACCTGGCCAAACAAAGGTCTCCAATTTGGCTCTCGATGGATAGCATTTTTATAGATATCGGGATCTAAATGACACCCAAAATCATTACTAAGATCTATTCGTTCGTTGCTCGACTTTATGCTAGGCATGAGTTTTCTCATTAGATCGTAACAAGTTGAGTCACCCGCCATAACATCTGAGTATCTTAGCTCTTCATTTTGATCGGGAATAGGGAGCGAGATCATTTGCCCATTGGGAAGGATTGGGCTGGGATATCCACCAAACTCGGAGTCAAATCCTTTTCTGCTCAAGATGACTTTCATTATTACTTAGTGATGTTTAATGGCATAAGGATTTTACTCATCTTTGATACGAAATGATTCCCCATCCCTCTATGCATTCACAGTCCTTTTATCACCGAATATCCGGCCTTTTCAAGAGTTCTTCATCCCACTGTTTGTATTTGTATCAAGTTGCCACAGGTATCGTCTAAGACGGCTATGGTCACATTCTCCATTACTTCTGACGGCTCTATTGTGAACTTCACCCCGAGATTCTTCAATCGTTCATAGTCTATGTGAACATCAGAAACGCCGAAGTTTGTCGCGGGAATGCTCTGCTCGAAAATTGCTTTCTGATAATTTTTTGCTGCTGGATTATCATTCCGTTCAAGTATGAGCTCGGTGCCGTTTTGATCCTCAGGGGAGACAACGGTAAGCCATCTGTAATCCCCCGCGACAATGTCGCTTTTCTTCACAAAGCCCAGGATTTGTGTGTAAAACTTCAGGGCTTTATCCTGATCGTTAACGAATACTTTGGTGTATATGATTTTCATAATTAACCTTGCTATTATCTATGTTATTTAACTTGCGGCTCCTCATTTCGCTGTACAATAAATAGATTGCCGGCCTTTACACCTCAGCCAGGCGGCTCATTCCCTGAGTCCTCCCCAGCCTCATCTGCAGAGTAGACCTCAACCGACCGATGCAGACGAAATACGAATTGCCTTCATTTCAATCATAGGATCATGCATCTGAACGACAGCTAGCTGACCCTCTTGGCCAAGCCCACCTGCATCCGCGCCCGCAAGCGATCGGCCCTTCCGAGCACAGGCATCGCCTGCCGCCACTCGCAAGGCTGCCATGCCATGGGTTCCCAATCGGACATGAAGGGCTTATGAGGATTTTGTCGAATGAAAGAGGTACAGATGCATTCGTTACTTGGCGATTGTTGCATGAAGGCACCAGAAACCGAAATAGGCCTTCAAGAGATCTTGAAAAGCAAAAAAGTTCAAATGGATGCAAAAAGCTTTGGTTGGACCTATTTGCCATCGCCTCATCCCAGGAACTCCTTTACTATCGATACAGTCTCCTCAGGATGGCTGATCCAGAAGATGTGCCCTGCGCCTTCGATCTCCCGCATCTGTGCGCCCGGAATTTTTCGGGCGATCTCGAAGCTATTGGGCGGCGGAATCAGCACATCTCGGTTGCCGATTATCACCATCGTAGGCGCACGAATAAAGCCCAGGCGCCCTTCGACATCGAACTTATTGAAGGCCTCGAGCTGGGCCTCATAGGCAGCAAGGGTTCCGGGAAAGGCGAGATTGGCCTGGATCTTCCTCTCCACTATATCCGGGTGGGCCTCAATGAACTCCTGCGGATAGCATACCGCTCCGGTCCACCAAAGGTAGTCATGGGCGGAAAGGTCCGTCCTCGGATAGAAGTACTTCTGGATCTCGGGCGGCGGATGGGTCCTGGAGTTTCCACCAGCGGTTGTGCCTCCGAGCACCAGCTTGTCGACCCGCTCGGGGTAATCCAAGGCCATTTGCAGAGCAATCATGCCCCCCATGCTTCCTCCGAATACATGGGCATGATCAATTCCCAATGCATCCAGCAGGCCGGCGGCATCTTTGGCCATCTGCTCAATGGTTAAGGGGCCAGGAGGCTGATCGCTGCGCCCCGCTCCGCGGTTGTCAAAGAGAATCACCATGTAGCGTTCCGCCAATCTCCGGGGCACTATCCACCCCCAGTCAAGCGAGTGGCCCCCCAGGCCCATGATCATGAGCAAGGGCTCGCCCTGGCCGTGGATCTCGAAATACATCTCTATATCGCCTACAGGGACTCTGCCTGCGGAAATCGGTTCGCCAGTCCCTTTCATAGCTCGATCAATGGAGTTCATCTGATCATACTGACCGCCTAATAGCTTAAAGTTTTTCTGCAGTCTGTTCGCAAAAGAGATAGAAGCGCGTTCTTTCGGGCGGGGAGCGTTCACGGAGTTGGTTATGACATTTTCCGAACTCATCTATATTATTCCTAATGCTTCTCAAATAGCTCCAAATACATTTGGGCTGCAGATGAAAGCAGAAGGTAATGGATGAATTAACGTCTCTAGCATGCGAAAAGATCTTCTTCGATGAAGATACAGCTCGTGGGGCCTGTGCCTACTCCAGAGCGATATCTGTTCTGAATCCAATAGCTGATGCCATGCATGTGGTCCAAGGGCCACTTGAATGCGTTACATGTGCTACATATGCATGGAACGCGCGTGGAAGCATTTCCAGCCAACCAATGCTTCATGGTAAACAAGACAAGATATTCTTCGATAATTTGGGATTATCTGCTCAAGTCATGCGGGAGCTAGCTGCAGCCTGCAAGCCCCAGGCCATATTCGTCTATTCCACCTGCATGACCGAGACAATGGGTTGCGATATCAGTGAAGTGTGTGAATCTGCGGCGAAGGATCTGAGGATACCTGTCATTCCGGTGGGTAGCATGGGTTTCCAGGCGGAGACGGGATACGAAGCAGCATGCAATGCACTCTTGAGGCTGATAGGCAGCAGGAGCTACAAGCCCATAAGCCCCTATTCAGTGAACATCCTGGGAGATTACAACATTGCAGGAGATCTATGGCCTATCAGATCCTACTTTGAAGAGCTGGGTATTGAGGTGATATCTACAATAACCGGTGATTCAAGAGTTGCAGAGATTCAGAGGGCTCATTGCGCAGATCTGAATCTGGTACAGTGTAGCAGCTCCATTGGCTCCCTGGCCAGGCGACTTGAAGAGAAGTATGGCATACCCTGCAGGAGTGTGAGCTTCCTCGGCATCGAAGAGACATCTTCAGCCTTAAGAACTGCCGCGGAGTTCTTCGAAAACCCCGGCATAATTGAAGAATCCGAGAGGATGATCGCCAGAGAGACAAAGAGAATATCTCGAAAGATAGAGCATTATAAGGCCAAATTCGCAGGACAGAGAGCTGCAATTTTCTTGAACGGAGCTTCTAAGGCTGCATCTCTGATCAGGGCATCAAACGAGCTGGGGATAGAGGTTGTGATCGTTGGCATTCGGGATGGAAATTGGGTCGATCGCCAGAGGATAAGAAATTATATTGGCAGGGATGCAGTCGACGCAAATAAGCTCAATCCTGGCGACCTTGGTGAATTGCTGTCCAAAGAGAATGTAGATCTTATCATTCCCGGGGCCGAAGATCAGCCTGTAATACGAAAGTTGAACATACCAATTTGCGATATATGCCACAATCGCACATCTACCTTCGAGGGATTCGATGGAATGGTAAATTTTGCCCGAGAGATAGATATAGCGATCAACAACCGCATCGAGAAGCCTCCTGCCAGAAAGAAAAAAACGCGTGGCCGACCGCCATGCATGGCTCAGAAGCGAGGTCGATCAGGGCTGCTGTAGAGTCCCGAATGTTTGACATCTATATACCCCGCGATTTCTTTTAAATCTAGCTTGTTGCATTAAAATAGCTCTCCATTCAAGACAGGAATACGTTTAGCTTGCAGCCATCAGGCAATCGTGACCAAAATGCATCCTCTGGTGTCTGAAGATAGTGCTTTTCATCCAGACTCTCATGATATCGTACCGAGTTATACCAATTCAAGAATTTGTAAAAATCATCAAATAATTTTCTGCTTTTCTCGTAAGTATGATACCATTTTTCGATTTTACCATTTGTCTGAGGATGCTTAACTCGGGCCAGGATATGCTTAATCTCGTTTTCCGCCAGGAATTGGCCGAAAGCACTTTCAAATTCTCCATTTTTATCCATCTTCTTGGGTGCCAATGGCTCTTTGTTTTTCATCCAGTATCCCCAAACACGATTTACAGTGCGGATACTAATCTTCATATCTGCGGCAATGATTCTGGAGCTGATGTAATTGAACAACAAATTGGCGCATATCAATTCTTATTTTGGAAGAAGGGTAGTTATATACTTTTCAGTCAATCAAGGGCACGACCAAGACAGGAATCTTGGAGTGGCGAACCACCTTCTCTGCCACGCTTCCCAAAAGGAATTTGTTCAGTCCCGTTCGACCTATGGCACCGATGACGATGATATTCATGCCTGCCTTCTCGGCAAAGTCGACGACCTCGCTTCCTGGATTGCCTTCCACAATAATGCTCTCAAATTTTACACCAGCATCCTTGGCCATCATTTCCACCTGCTTCACCGCCTCCTTTCCTTCTTTGAGGAGAAGCTCTCGTATGCTGAAGAGGAGCACGTCGTCCGGCAGATAGCTTGTTTGGTTCGTATCCGCCACATAAATGACGCTTACCGTTCCACTTGATCTCTCACCAAGTTCCAGGGCCACCTTGGCAGCTCTCATCCCATGCTCCGATCCGTCTGTTGCCACCAAAATCTTCTCAAACATAACTTGCTCCTAAAAACCTTGTCGCAGCAGACCTTTTAGTTAGCTCGCACCACTAATACAGGCACCTTGGAATTGCGTACCACCTTCTCGGCCACGCTGCCCAGAAGGAATTTTTCCAGGCCCGTAACTCCTATGCCGCCCACAACTATGAGATCCGTCTTTCGCTCTCCTGCCAACTTCAAGATATCTTCGGCAGGACGACCCTCGATGATCACTCTATCCACAGTGAGACCTGCCGATTTGGCCATCTCTTCAATCCGGCCAGTAGCTTCTTCTCCTTGCGACTGCAAACTGCTTCTGATTCTCGATATCAGGTCGTCTCCTTCGTTGGATTCCAGGACTCCAATGGATGCACATTCCTTGCCAACATCGATGACATACAGAGTAGTGACCTTCGCTCCAAAGAGCTTGGCCATCTCAATGCCGACCTCCGATGCCTTCTTGCTGTGCTTCGAACTGTCGGTTGCAATCAAAATGTTTTTCATCAATTCTACCCTTGAATTTGATGCTATAAAAAATAGACGGTACGTATCGTCTCGTAATTGCTTAAAAATCAAACTGCGCGCGGCCACCCCACCCCAAAGGGATGGGGTATGCTTCGGGCCGCGTGCTTTGGTTAGATTGGATCCAGAAACAATCACATCATCGGTTCATTTGATCTAGCGACCAGAATAATTGTGAATCTGCATCAGATTGCCAGAAAACCATGTTAATCAACCTCAGGAAAACATGAAAAATGGGCGAGGGTTCACTTCATCCCCAACCTAAAGGATGGGGAATTCGTGACCCTCCGCGCTCCCTATGTATTAAATACATTGAGTATAGTTTAATTAGACCTGTGGCACAAAACTCCAATAATGAAAAGAGCAACTCTCTCGGTCATCTCTCACAGCCAGACGAGCGTCGCAGATGCCAACGAGCTCGCCAAGCAGTGCTAAAAGCACTCGCAGAGTTGTTAACCGAACAACCAATTAGTACTATCAGTATTGAGGCAATCGCTAAACGAGCGGGTGTTGGAAAGCAAACCATATACCGGTGGTACCCAGACAGAGCCTCATTATTCATAGACCTATATGATTCAGACGTTGCCAGCAATATATGCATCCCTGATATGGGTTCCCTGGAGAAAGAATTAAATGAGCTTTCGCTTCGAATCTTGCATATTTGGCGGGAAACTGCAATAGGCGAAGCATTTCGGCATTTGATCGCCAGTGCACAGTCTAATGTTCAATCGCTTAATCAATTGAAAGATGCATTTATGCCAAGACAACGCATGCCTTTGCAGCAATTGCTTGATCGTGCAATGGCACGAAATGAAATTGAGAGAGCCAATTATGATGTCTTTATTGATCTGTTTATTGGCTTCAACTGGTACCACTTACTTACATATACATTGGACAACGAATCGGTTATTCCAGTAATGATTTCGACGTTATTAAATGGGATTATGGAGAAATCCACTATCGAAAAAACCAGTCATGCATCTGATTAGCTGAAAGCTCAATTCAAAACCTGTATTTGGCGGATAAAATCGCATAGTTTTAGGTTTGAGCCATGAATCACGATTTTCAGTGGAATCGATGCAGGATCTAATTTTAAGCAATATGCGAGACGAGACGTACCGTCTAACTTATATAGCATCAAATTCATGGGCAAAGCTTGGAACATGAATGATGATTCTGAGAATTGGCAAGGATGCGAATGGACTGCATTTTCAGTCACCACAGTGGGAGCTTTGCTCGTCTCAATCCAGGATTCTGCCCTTATTATTGCCCTCCCTGACATCTTGACCCATTTGCAGGCAGACTTCATAACCATCATGTGGGTGCTCCTGGGCTATCTCCTCATCACCACTGGCGACCTTTGTCAGAAACGGGCCCACATGTCACAAATTCCCAGAGGTCAAACATGACCGCACCCTCTGTTGCCCGCAGACAAAAATATCTGGGAGAAATGGGGCTGATCGCGCTTATAACATTTCTCAGCGCCTTCGTGCCATTGTCCACTGACCTTTATCTTCCGGCCTTGCCCGGAATAGCAGATTACTTCGGCGTGTCAGCGGATCTCTCCAACCTCACCTTGATCTTGTTCTTCGTCTTTTTCAGCGTCGGAACGCTTTTTTGGGGACCGCTAAGCGATAAACATGGCCGCAGGCCGATACTGCTCATCGGTCTGTCTATATATTCTGCAGCGAGCCTCGGATGTGCGGGCTCCTGGGATATTCATCACTTGATAGCATTTCGCATTCTGCAGGCCATTGGAGGCGGCGGTGCTGTTGCCGTGGCTACGGCTATGATCAGGGATGTTTATGACAGCAAGAGCAGGGAGCCGATTTTAGCTATGGTCCAATCCATGGTTTTAATATCTCCAGCAGCAGCCCCGGTCCTCGGTGCGCTCCTGCTGAAGTTCATGTCCTGGAGAGAACTGTTCTTGGTCTTGGCTTGCATCGGCCTGTTGGCTTTGGCAGGAAGCATAGCATTGCAGGAGACAATAACCAAATGCAACACGAGCTCGATGCTGCAGGCACTGTGCAGACTTTGCAGAGTTGCAGGGAATCCGGGCTTTTCGTCTCTGCTCATCTTGTTTTCTTTGCCGAGCATGTCCGCATTGGCGTTCATAGCCTCATCATCCTACATTTATATAAACGGTTTTGGGCTAAGTGCGCAGGTTTACAGCTATTATTATGCCATAAATGCCATTGCAATGACCTTTGGCCCGATGCTTTATATGCGAGTGTCCAGGAAATGCCACCGCAGGTCGATTATCATAGTCTGCTTTGCGGCGATATCAGCCAGCGGTCTGCTCATATCATTTGTTGGCGGGTTTCAGCCTTGGATACTGACCATTGTGCTCTTACCAGCAACCATCTGTGGTAACTGTGTGCGAACTCCCGGCGCAAATTTGATGCTGGAGCAGCAAAGAGAGGATACAGGATCTGCTGCGGCTCTGATGAGCTTCTCCAGTATTTTCATAGGAAGCATTGGCATGACCATAATATCCCTGAACTGGAGCAACACAATTTTAGTCCTGGGCATCATGAATATCCTGATCGGACTGGTGTGCGAGGCGCTATGGCTGCGCATCTCCCAAAAGCCGTATGTAATGCAGGTTCCTGAAAGATATATCGCTGCAGCAAGCAGGTAGATGAATCTTGAAAGAGTTTAACATGATCAGGGCATTAGCAAGTCATGGGAGCAGTCACTTGGGCGGCTCCCCTCGTTTCATTCTCTTCAGATACTTGTTCAAAGCGATGTCCACCAGCAGATTTATTCCCGTCAGGGCGACATGAACAACCGGGCCCGCCGTTATTCTCTCGCAGTAGAGACGGTGCAGCTCTTTCAGGTGCCGCAGGTTATATTCCAGACATAGTTCCATCAGCTCCCAGTGCTCGTGCAGGGCATCCTGCTTGGCAAATCTTCTGACTCCCACCAGTTTTGTGTCGGCGATGGTGGTGAAGAAGAACGGAAGCATAAGCCCGGTGTAGTCCTTGAGCGACTCCACCAGCTCTGTGGACTTGGTTAAAATTTGCCCTTTTCTTGTAGGTCAGTAAGCATGCTTACTGGAATTCAAAAATGACCAAATCTTAAATCTTGACAAAGATGAGTAGCGGTCAAAGCTGCAAGCGCATCTCGTTGCTCTGATACAGAGGCTGGAAGTCCTCAAGCTGATGAGTCCCGGATATGACTGCGATCGTCAGGCGCAGGAATCAGAGATCCCGCTTTACTAGGATTTATATAACAAAAAATATACACATAGTCTCAGGAATATGACAGGAGAAAGATGCCATAGCTGGCGGTAAAAAATATAAGAGACGGCTACAGCGCCTTGTCGTCCGTCTCGCCCGTCCTGATACGGATGGTCTTTTCCACCGGCAGGACGAAGATCTTGCCATCACCGATATTTCCGGTGTAAGCTGCCTTTCTGATGATCTCCACCACCTCATCCTCTTTATCATCGGGGACGACCAGTTCCACCTTCACCTTGGGCAGCATGTCCACCTGGTATTCTTCGCCACGCCATATCTGGGTAATGCCCTTTTGCCGGCCTCTGCCTTTTATCTCAATAGAGGTAAGGCTGGTAAAGCCTGCCTCATCAAGGGCATTTTTTACCTCTTCTACCTTGGATGGCCTGATTATCGCCTGTATCATCTTCATGTTCGTGCTCCCTCGGTTGAACATTCTAAATTATCAGATATCTGCCCTTCCCTTAAACCGTCCATTGGACCTGCAATGACGAATTCCGGATAAGCGGAATATCCGTGCTCGCCCAGATCTAATCCAGTCAACTCTTCTTCTGGAGATACCCTGAGACCCACGATCTTCTTGATTATGTAGAACAGGATGTAGCCCGTGCCGAAAGCCCAGACCACAACTACCACCATGTCTATGAGCTGAGCAATGATCTGGCTGGTGTTGCCTACGATTAAACCGCTGACACCACCATAAGTTCCGTCTGCGAATATTCCAACGGTCAGCAACCCCCATAGGCCGTTATAGCCGTGCACAGCTACAGCACCCACAGGATCGTCGACTTTGAGCACCCAATCGTTGAACTTTATGCCGTACATCACTATGAATCCTGAGACCACTCCGATTACTACTGCTGCCCAGGTCGGTACATAAGCGCAGGAAGCTGTAATGCCAACCAAGCCTGCCAGGGCTCCGTTGCAGGTGAGAGCTATGTCCACTTTTTTGGTCTTGAAGAACGTGTAGTAACAGACCAGCGTCGCCCCTGCGGCTCCCGCCAGGAACGTATTGACCGCAATGACTGAGATCCTCAGATCTGTGGCGGCCAGAGTGCTGGCCGGATTGAATCCAAACCATCCGAAGAACAGAAAGAATGTACCCATGACTATCATTGGAACATCGTGACCAGGAATAGCATTAGGCACACCGTCCTTGTTGAATTTTCCAATCCTGGGACCAAGCAGGTATATGCCTGCCAAGGCCACCATACCGCCCACGGCGTGTACTACTCCGGAGCCAGCAAAATCCCTGACCCCGACGCCGTATGGCAGCGTGGCCAGCCAGCCGCCACCCCAAACCCAGTGGCCATAGATGGCATAGATAACCGCAGTGACTATTCCGCTGTAAATGAGATAGGCTTGCAGCTTCATCCTCTCAGCACACGCACCTGCCACAATTGTAGCTGCGGTAGCCGCGAAGACCACCTGGAACATCCAGAACATCATGGTCGAGACGTCATATGAGTTCCCGGAAAGGAACCATCCGCTCCAACCGATGATACTGTTTCCGTCCTCCAATCCTGCATAGAGCTTTGAGCCTCCGAACATGAGAGCAAAGCCAACGGCCCAATAGGCCAATGCACCTATGGAGAAGTCCATGTAGCTCTTGGCAAAGTAGTTCACTGTATTCTTTACCCTTAAAGCTCCTGCACCCAGAAAGGCGAAGCCTGCTTGCATGAAAAAGACCAGGAAGGCCCCTATCAGAGTCCATGCAAAGTTGACGGCAAGCTTCATCCCGGCAACATCATCCGTATAGGTATTGGAACCATTCGGATCGCCTGCCATTGCTATGGTTGTTAATAGCAGCAATAATACAAATGCACTTGCTGCAATATTGGTATACTTTGTATTTCCCATGATCCACCACCATCCTTTTGCTCAAACTAATTAATCATCGCAGGCGGCCAGCTCTTTTGGCTTTCCCGAATTTGCCACATCGATCAAATTCGTTTTAGATACCTGCGCAAAAATGGCTTTTCCACTTAATGGCACAATGTCTTTCATCATATTCCCTCAACC
>ENA-UOOR01004379-UOOR01004379.1-fermentation-metagenome-genome-assembly--contig:-NODE-4379-length-11310-cov-13.575566_pt1 | contig 11310 bp, 7 predicted proteins | sample MGYA00245780_ERZ724029 | MGnify/ENA primary metagenome ERZ724029 (study PRJEB28704, sample SAMN03018315) | fermentation metagenome | biome: anthropogenic terrestrial biome; feature: soil; material... | reverse complement strand
CGGTGGGGGTAGAGTCCCCCAACCGAAGTCCAATGCGTATTTTACTTCGTAAAAACGCGTGATGTTCAGCTTTAGCTGAACGAGTTCACTTGTTTTATATAACGAGGGTAAAAGATGTCACCCGCCTCTATAGGCTACCTTTCAGAACACAAAACACAAGGTGGCGGGTACCGATTTTCTAAATCAAGCGTTAAATTAAAATCTACTGCCTCGTTGAAAATTGTGAAATGGTGTGTTGAAGTTAAAGCTTGCTTCGCAAGCACTTAAATAGCGGTAAGTTATTTTGCTTTGCAAAAAACGGATATTTGCTAATTCATCCGTTTTTTAATCAATGTTTCATGCTAAAAAGCCGATAAACAAATAAATGATATTTTTTTCATGTACTTAAGCAAATATTTACATTGGGGGAATTACGATGTATAAACTTTTTACTAAGATTCTGGCGGTATTTAAAAACAAAAAATCCCAGGAACACGGGGAAAATCAAGATAAGAGTAGCTCAATGGGTATAAAATCAATTGCATCCGATTTGTTTACTTCAAAAAGTATATTATCAAAAATGGTGCTGGTATTTCTTTTACTGATTATTATCCCTGTTTCAACAATAGGTTTTATTACTACAACAACTGCGTCAAAAAGCATGATAAAAAGTGCTGAAGACAGTATAACCTCCACTACACAGCAAACCTCAGACTACTTTGATATATATCTGGAAAAAGCTCAGGATATGTCAATGCAAATAATAGCAAACTCGATAATACAGGACTATTTAAATATGAAAACGGATGGAATATCGGTTTTGGACGTTGTAAATGCGCAGAATAAAGCTATAGAAGCACTAAACAGTATAAACAACACATCAGTTGACATAACAGCAAAAATTATGAGCAGCGAAGGTAAAGCCTTAGGGGAGCTTTCTTCTCCCCCCGATATTGAAGCAGTTAAAGAAACAGACTGGTATAAAAAGGTAAAAGAAGCAAGCGGAAAGTGGATCTGGATTGATTACAGCGAGGGGATGACAGGAAACAAAGGTGAAAGTGTCGTTTTCAACCAATATAAAGCAGGGCTTTCTTTAGTAAGGATGATTAAATCTTTAAAAATACATGGGGATATAGGAGTTGTATTTGTTGATGTTAGCTATGCAAAAATATCCAGTTTCTTGTCAAACATTGATCTTGGAATGGATGATTCTACATATCTACTGACAAATGAGGGAAAAGTTTTATCATCCGATGGATACGATGCAGAAGAAGCACTTTCGCAAAAACAATTTATAAAGGAAGTTAAACAACGATCTCAACAGGAAGAAGCCGGGCTTTTCCCTGTTGACGAGAGCGGACAGGAACTCCTGGTCGCATTTACGAAATCCCCAAACACAGGAATGACAGTTATAACAACTGTACCTTATTCTGTAATATCAGCAAGCTCAAGACAAATAACCAGAACTACCATAATATTTGGTGCACTATTTGTACTTTTAGCAACAGCTTTCGGTTTCAGTTTTTCACTTAGAATGACTGTTGCAATGAAATCTATAATGAGGGTTATGTCAAAAGCTGAGCAGGGTGACCTGTCAGTTTCTCTGTTCATAAATCGAAAGGATGAGATAGGAAAGCTTGCGAGCAGTTTCAACAGCATGCTTAAAAAAATAAAGGAGCTGGTTCTACAAAATAAAAAGGCAGCAGAAGAGGTGGTTGTATCCTCCGACAAAATGGCGGGCATTTCATCTGAGTCTTCACGCATATCCTCGGATATTGCTCATGCAGTTGCTGAGGTTGCCATAGGCTCCTCTAACCAAGCATCCGAAATAGAAACCAGTGTTAGAAACGTTTCACAGCTTGCAGATAGAATTTCGCTGGCGGTTGAAAAGACTTTATTGATGGAAGAAGCGTCCGAGACTATGCAGTCATTATCAGACTTCGGTATTACCACTATTGAAGCTCTGAATGAAAAAACTGCAATTACTAACGATATTACAATAAATGTTGTTAAAGAAATTAATCAACTAAACCAATATGTGAAGAATATAAATGTAATAACAAACGTGCTTAGAGGCATTGCAGACCAGACGAATCTTCTTGCGTTAAATGCTGCAATAGAAGCAGCTAGGGCAGGAGAAGCGGGTAGGGGGTTTGCGGTTGTAGCGGATGAAATAAGAAAGCTTGCCGAGCAATCAAACATTCGCACCCGTGATATACAGAAGCATGTTGAAAATATTTTTAAGCAGGCACAGAGCTCTACAAAACTTGTTGGGGCAGCGGAAACCAGCTTCAAAGAGCAAAGCGAAATGGTATCAAATACAGCGGAAGTTTTCTCAAGAATAAATACAACCATTGCTTCTCTTGCTGGTAACATAAATCAACTTGGCGATGTTATAAATGACATGGACTCATTCAAAGAAAAGGTCTTATCCAGCATGGAAAATATCTCTGCGGTATCGGAGGAGGTATCGGCATCAACAGAGGAGGTTTCTGCTTCTACAGAGGAACAGCTTACCTCAATCGAACAGCTTGATGATATGGCTAAGCAGTTGAATGAGTTAGCCGGAAACCTGCTAACTCTAATGGGTAGATTTAAATTCTGATAAAACAGGCTTGCCGTGACAAACCAAGTCTTTACCTTGCCTGTGATCAGATACAAACACACTCCCTAATGTGACTTACGGACCATATTAGGAAGTGGATGTATAATAAATCTAATTACAAAACGTCCTCTGTGCAGCGAACAAAATTCGCCGTAAGAGGCGTTTTTTTATGTGCGCCATTCTCTACGCATTCTCTTACCTCAATGAGCGTTTGCGTGATTGTGCGCCAATGCAGGCGTACCAAAGGAGCGTACTAAAGGAGCGTACCAAAGGAGCGTACCCACTGGAACGCTCCCCCAGGAAGGATAACCCTAACCCACTGGAACGCACCCCTAGGAAGGATAACCCTAACCCACTGGAACGCACCACAAGCCCCGACTCTTATACACGGACGCTTTAGCGCCTTCTCCAACTTTTCGCTGCTTTGCTTTAAGGCTTCGCACCCTGCGAAAATACGGTATGCGTTTTGTGATATATGCTGGATCATACTGCTTTTTTCTATTTACATCCCGATTTAATGATGTATAATATATTATTAAGGCATTTATGAGGATATTCAATGAGCGTTTACGCGAATTGTGCGCCAAAATGCTGGTACGAAAGCCAACTCACACAGGCAGGGGTCTTAGGACCATTTGGTAAACACTTGCAGGGATCAATCATATGAAAATATGATATGCTGCAGGTTCGAATGTTATTGAAGTATGAATAATGATTTCTCAGAAAGTCGCTAAACGATTTTTTACGTTATTTCAACCTGCAGGGAGTTGCAGCAAGAGTAGCCTTCAATCCGGTTTTGCAGCATGTGATACGAAAAATTTCGAGTAAACATGAGTTAGTATAGTTAAATCAAAAATGCATAGTGAGGAGAGAATAGATAAATGAAAAAATTAATGCTTGGCAACGAGGCGATTGCGCGTGGTGCATACGAGGCAGGAGTCACAGTTGCATCTGCGTATCCCGGTACACCAAGTACGGAAATTACTGAAAAAATTGCAGAATATGATGAAATATATTCTGAGTGGGCACCAAATGAAAAGGTGGCTCTTGAGGTTGCTATTGGTGCTTCTTATGCCGGTGCACGTTCGGTGTGCTCAATGAAGCATGTCGGGCTTAATGTTGCTGCCGATCCTTTGTTTACTGTTTCATATACTGGAGTAAATGGTGGGCTTGTTATATGTGTTGCTGACGATCCGGGAATGCATAGCTCACAGAATGAGCAGGATAGCCGTCATTATGCCAAAGCATCAAAAGTTTTGATGCTTGAGCCTTCCGACAGCAGTGAATGTAAGGAATATTTCAAAAAAGCTCTTGAGCTTAGTGAAGAATTTGACACACCGGTTTTTATCAGATTAACCACACGAATTTCTCATTCCCAAAGCCTTGTGGAGCTTGAAGACAGAGTTAATGTGCCGCTAAAGCCCTATAATAAGGATGCCAACAAATATGTTATGATGCCTGGGATGGCAAAAAAACGTCATGTTATAGTAGAAGATAGAATGAATAGGCTTGCGGAGTTTGCTGATAAAACAGACCTCAACAGTATTACTTGGGGCAGCAAAGATGTTGGTATTATCACCAGTGGAATTTCATATCAATATGCAAAAGAAGTTTTTAAAGATGCTTCCTTTTTAAAGCTTGGTATGGTTTATCCACTACCTGAAAAATTAATAACAGAATTTACATCAAAGGTGAAAACTCTTTATGTGATTGAAGAGCTGGATCCGTTTGTCGAAAGCTATATAAAGGAGAAGGGCATTTCATGCACCGGGAAAGAAAAGCTACCTGTTACCGGTGAATACAGTGCTAACCTATTACGGGAAAAGCTTCTTGGAATAAAGGAAGAAATATATAACAATCTTAATGAGAATGTTCCCGTAAGGTCTCCGGTGCTTTGCCCTGGTTGCCCTCATCGTGGGGTGTTTTATGTATTAAAGAAAAATAAGCTCACCGTGTCCGGTGACATTGGATGTTATACACTTGGAACACTAGCCCCGTTGGAAGCTGTGGATACATGCGTTTGCATGGGAGCCAGCATTGGAGTGGCGCATGGTATGGAAAAGGCTAGAGGGAATGATTCTGCCAGAAAAACAGTTGCCGTTATAGGAGACTCCACATTTATCCATTCGGGAATTACAGGTCTCATTGATATTGTGTATAATAAAGGAACATCAACGGTTATAATTTTGGATAATTCCATAACAGGCATGACCGGGCACCAGGACAATCCCACCACAGGCTTTACCATCAAAGGAGAGCCTACGCGTCAGGTTAATTTGGTTAAGCTTTGTCAGGCTGTCGGCATAGATAGGGTTAGGGTTTGCGATCCTTTTGAGCTCAATGAGTTCAACAAAGTATTAAAGGAAGAAATAGCTGCCGAGGAGCCTTCTGTTATAATAGCTCAAAGGCCGTGTGCTTTATTAAAATCAGTGAAGTATACAGGTTTAGTGCATGTGAATGAGGAAAAATGCAAAAACTGTAAGGTGTGCATGGGTTTAGGCTGTCCTGCAATTGTGGACACAGGAAATGGAATTATAATTAATGATGCTTTATGTGTCGGCTGTGATCTGTGTATGAAGGTCTGTAAATTTGGAGCAATGGAGAAAGCAGGTGACAATAATGCGTAATATAGCTATAATGATTGCAGGTGTAGGGGGTCAAGGCACTTTGCTTACAAGCAGGGTTCTTGGGGCTGCAGCACTTAAAGCTGGGTATGATGTTAAGATGTCGGAAGTTCACGGCATGTCACAACGTGGTGGCAGTGTTATAACCTATGTCAAAATTGGCAGTGATGTAAAATCACCTATTATTGAAAAGGGTGAAGCAGATATCCTTTTATGCTTTGAAAAGCTGGAAGCGTTGCGTTGGCTTGATTATGCAAAAAAAGACGGTGCGATTATAATAAATGATCAGAAAATTGATCCGATGCCCGTTATTATTGGCAAAGCAACATATCCGGACAATATAATAAAAAACATAACATCAAGATTCAAAAATGTCTGTGCAATTGATGCATTGGAAACAGCAAAAAAGCTTGGGAATTTAAAAGTTCTTAATATCGTTATGGTAGGGTTAATGGCAAAAAGCACGGACATACCTGAAGAAACATGGCGTGAAGCAATAAGGGGAACGGTTAAGGAGAAATTTGTAGACATAAACCTGAAAGCATTTGATGAAGGATATAGAATTGCAGGTTGTATGTTGGATTTAAGTAAGTGAGTTTATGGATATTAACTGCTGGTTGTACTTTATATGCAATGTCTTTAAAACTAGTATTTTCATTACAGTGAATGTTGAAATAGATAATGCATGATTATCTACCATAACATCCAAATTGAAATTACAAGAGTTAATGACATTTCATAAAGATTTAAGTAAGTGATTGGGGGACAAAAATGGGTATTTGGAATAAAGAATGCGAATGTATGGAAAGAGAAAAGCTTTTAAAGCTGCAAGGCGAGCGCTTGTGTAATACTGTTCGAAAGATATATAGTAACGTTCCATACTATAGGCGAAAAATGGTTGAAAAAGGGGTAGAGCCCGGAGATATAAACTCTGTTGATGATCTTAAAAAGCTCCCTTTCACATACAAGCAGGATTTAAGAGATACCTATCCATATGGTCTTTTCGCAGTTCCGATGGACCAGGTAGTCCGCATTCACGCCTCAACCGGTACAACGGGGAAAAGAACTGTTGTAGGCTATACAGCTAAGGATATAGACATGTGGGCTGAACTCATAGCACGCAGCCTCACATCCGCCGGAGCAGACAAATCTTCATTTGTTCATGTGGCATACGGTTATGGCTTATTTACCGGTGGGCTTGGTGTTCATTATGGAGCTGAAAAGATAGGCGCAACAGTAATACCCGTATCAGGTGGTAACACGAAAAGACAAATTGAGATAATGAAGGATTTTGGTTCAACTATTTTAACATGCACGCCATCATATGCTTTGTATCTTGCTGAAACAATGATAGAAATGGGCATTGACCCCAAAAGAGATTTACAGCTAAAATCAGGCGTATTTGGCGCAGAACCCTGGACTCAAGAAATGCGGAAAGAAATTGAAGAACGAATGGGCATCATGGCAATTGATATTTACGGGCTTTCAGAAATTGTCGGACCAGGTGTTGCCATTGAATGTGAGCATCAAGATGGTATGCATATTCAAGAGGATCATTTTATTGTTGAAATCATAGATCCGGAAACAGAAGAGCCATTACCGGCAGGTTCTGAAGGTGAATTGGTGTTCACGTGCATAACAAAAGAAGCACTTCCGCTTATACGCTACCGCACCCGAGATATATGCCGGGTTAATGATGCAAGATGTGCTTGTGGCAGAACCCAGACTCGCATGGGTAAGGTAACGGGTCGCAGCGATGATATGCTTATCATTCGCGGTGTTAACGTGTTCCCATCCCAGATTGAAAGCGTCCTTCTTGAGCTAGGTCTTGCATCCCCACATTACCAATTGGTGGTCGAAAGGGTAGGAACGCTAGACAACCTCGAGGTTCAAGTTGAAATGACAACGGATATGTTCTCTGACCAGGTGCGGCAGATTGAAAAAGCAGAACAACGCATAAGAGGCAGCATTGAAAGCACATTAGGCTTGTCCTGCAAAGTTCGCCTCATGGAGCCAAAAAGTATTGAACGAAGCGAAGGAAAGGCAAAAAGGGTTATAGACAAAAGGCAAACCACCAGCTAAATGACTCAACTTTCCCACTTGCACTTGTGAGTAGTGTTTTGAGGTGCGGGTACCAACATTCCGAGGTGTGATATCACACCTCCATCGGTAACCTGCTGTGCGGGTACGCATCCAAAACACTGTGGTAAAGTCGAGTTATTAGGTAGAATTTTTTTCATCTCAATTTTCAATATCAAAATTGAATATTAATCTTAAAAATTTAAAATTGTCAGTAATATAACGAAATAAAGAAAAACAAATATACCCTAAAGCTGTTCCAAGCGTATTAAGTATAATATCATCCACACTAAATATTTTATACCGTGCACCAATAATAAGGCCAATAGTGACCTGTAGAATCTCAATGCAAGAGGAAGCAAAAAACCCATAAAATGTTATCATTATAAACGAGAAATGTTTTCTTCTGGCCAATGAAAATAAAAAGCCAAAGGGCATGAACATTAATATGTTACCGGCAATATTTCTTGTAATTGTATGAATATTACGCATCTTAATCATTCCCATTATATCATGAAAAGGTATATAAACATTTTGAATGTATTTTGTATCTTTTAAAAATTGTATTGCTTCTTTTTGGATCGGCAATGGGAAAAAAGCAACAGATAGAACACATCCGATATAAACATAAAACAAGCAAGATACTATTATATGAAAATTATTCTTTTTCTTGTTTATGTTAATAATAATATATGCAATAATATAAATAGCCATGAAAATCCATAAAATAAAAGAATTCAGCATTTTGTTTCCTTTCTTGTGAGGAGTTGCTGTTAAGCAACTCCTCACAGAGATATATAATTATGTTGTAGCATGGCAGCATGGATTGCCAGTGACTGTATTTCTTTAAGTTGAATATTTCTTATGATAGACGTCCGTCAGCAAGACACAAAATCCTATCGCATTGACGCACTACATCCTTATCGTGAGTTACCAATATAATTGTTTTCCCGTTATTATTCAATTCTCTCAATAACTTCAATATTATATCTCTGTTTTTTGAATCTAATGAACCAGTGGGTTCGTCCGCTAAAACAATTTTACACGGCTTCAACATAATTCTAGCCACAGCTACCCGCTGTTGTTCTCCACCGCTTAATTCATATATTCGATATTTTTCAAACCCATTTAACCCCACACGTTCTAAGCAGTTTGACATCATTGTAAGTTTTTCTTTATATGTCCCTTTTACATATTTTAATGCAAGATTCAAATTATATTGAACTGTTTCATCATCAATCAATGCGAAATTTTGAAATAGGTAATTGATTTTTTCACGTATAATTTTGTTTGCCTTAAAACTATTGGGTAATATATTGGTATCGGCATCAATAGTCAACTCGCCGCTGTCAAAATTCTCAATTAACCCAATAATATTTAGCAAAGTGCTTTTACCGGAACCGCTTATACCCATGATCGCAATATACTCACCTTCTTTAATTGATAAATCCATCTCATTTAATATCAATCTGCTACCATATTTTTTTGTTAACTTTTTTACCTCTATTAACATCATTGGAACCCGCCTTTCGTCACATTTAGCACTTTCAATTTTTCTGTCTTTCGTAATGCAAGAATAGAAATAGCATACTCCAATAAAAAAAATATACTTACGACAAGAACAGAAAAAGCACTTCTTAATATCAACATAAAAATAAACAAAACAATTAGCCAATGTAGTGATATTAAGATGAAGTAACCTCTATATTTATCAACTGTTTTATAGCCATGAAATTTTTGTATTGCTAGTCTTAGCCTATGCTGATTGAAGTAGTTTAATATATTCTGTAAAATGATTAGAAAAAGAATTGCAAAAACCACCACTATTATTGCACTACTATAGAATATTTTCATCCTAAACTCATGTATCTGGTCATCAACCATGGTATAAAGGTTAGTAACAGAAAATAGGAAGGAATTCGGATCATAATAATTTGCAAGAACAGATTTTATTTGTTCTATTCCTTTTTGAGTACCGTCAAATTTTATTTTAACAGGCATACTGCTGGTCATAAGAAAATGGGTATAATCGAATAAATCGCCGTTGGATTCTGTTATCACCCTGATGATTGGATCTATTACCACATTATTCTGCTCTGGTTTTATATCCAGTTTATATGAAAACATTTTTTGATCTGTTTGTATCCATATTATTTTTATTTTCTGGTCAGTTACAATAGATGGTTCTTTATAAGCTGGTAATTCGTGTGGATCGGTTATCTCTTCTTGCGTATGATCGGAATGTACCCCACGTGAGTTTTTCTGAGATTCATGATAGTTTATTATTTCCGTTATGTGTTTTTTGTATACTTCGGGCACTAGGAGAATGTATTCTGTTTCATTTTCATCTATATATATTCTTTCTCCATCAGTACCAAACACTATATTTTCCTTCAGATAATTTGGGTTTACCTCAGCATAATTCTCATTTACTTTCTTATTTAAATAACTTCTATCGGGTGCAACATGGTATTGCATAAAATTGGCAAGGAGAGCACCCCTTTCATTAAAATAGAAATATAATTCTTTATCTTTGTATCTATTTTCCTTGGAAAAAGCATTATATTCAATTTCTCTTCTAACCCTGATATATGGGATAACCGCATAGCCCTCTGTTTTTTCCCAGTTCTCAAACGAATATGCATATTCGTTTTTTATTGATTGATGCTGCCCATATAAATCAGTAATAATAAATAGGATAATAATTGAGAGAACTACCTTAATTGCAGAGTTAATTAGGGTAATTGTTTTTACGGGATTTTTATTTTTAATCATACTGGATATGCTAATTTTTCTTATTGTTATAAACGGTATTGATAATAATATTATTGATAATAAAACTAACAGACCATAAACAATAAACAATTTTAATACGAAAAAAATCAGATAAATATTCAATACGTTGAACTTTATGATGACGAGAATAATTGTAGTCAAAACCATCGAAATCAATTGTGTTAATATTAACGGGGAAATAGACTTCTTCCATATAGATATGTTACTGTAACCAAGCATTTTTTCAATTCCAATTTTTTTATAAGAATTCAATATATCGTAATATGTAAACAGCATACATATAATATACAATGCAGATAATCCGGCAAGAATAATTAAATCATAATAGTTGTTTTTATCATTAATAAAGGTGTTGTCTGCTTTATTAATTGTATAACCATATTCTTTTATTACTTCCACCAAACCTTCATAGAAAGTTTCCTTGTCACAACCTTTACAGGCACTGATGTAAAGGTATTTGTCAAATATATTAGTATCGGGTTCATTCATTTTATTCCGCAAAGTATGTATTTCAATTTCATGATCACCTGCAAAGTCTGCTATTCTCCCTATTTGATCAGCTTCATTTGTTTTTTTGGTAGATAAGAATTTTTCAGATTCATTTTCAACTAAACTAAAATAACGACCGGAAACAAGCTTTATATGATTAAAAAAAGTTTCTTCAGTAAAATAAGTGTAAATCTTTGTAATGGTTTTACCAGATTGACTTGATGTGTAATGCGAGTATATACTTCCATTGTTTGTGTCCAAATAGTCCTTTAGTATGTTGTAAGCCTGCTCCTGTTCCTGATATTTAACAGATAACAAAACCTTAACTGTATTCTCCTTGTTATACATGTTTATGAGATTATCATATTCTTTAAGATTATCTTTTTCAAACATACTGACAAAGAATAAGGTTGTTGCAATGGTAAAAAAAATACCTACTATAAAAGTACCCTTCTTCAACAAATTCCCTCCCTACTAATTGGTCGCTCAAGCAGCGCAAACATTGCACTGCTTGAGCAGTGAATCTTATTTACTAATGTGAGTAATAGGCTTCCGTAGACCAATATAACGGCTTATATAACGTGTCTGCTAGTGCCCACTCGCCTCCGGCTGCTTGAGCATTTGCAACATCTTCCCAAAAAGGATCAAAATAAATCCTTGCTGTTGCATTGTGGGTTTCCACGGGACAATAGAAGTACGAAAAACATTTCTTGGTAGTAGATTGTGTTCTTGTACCAT
>ENA-UOOR01004378-UOOR01004378.1-fermentation-metagenome-genome-assembly--contig:-NODE-4378-length-11311-cov-5.202559_pt1 | contig 11311 bp, 23 predicted proteins | sample MGYA00245780_ERZ724029 | MGnify/ENA primary metagenome ERZ724029 (study PRJEB28704, sample SAMN03018315) | fermentation metagenome | biome: anthropogenic terrestrial biome; feature: soil; material... | reverse complement strand
TTATCCTTATAAATAAGTATAAAAGTAATATCAAATATTATGAAAAGAAGTTGAAGAAGTTATTGAAATAGACAATGATATATAAAGGAGAGAAATAAATGAATGATATTGTGTGGAAATGGTATTACATATTAGAACCGCTAGTTTATTTAGTTTGTGGTGGATATTTATTATATTCAGTTATTACCTGTATTAAGATAAAATTATATAGAACTAAATAACATTTAATTTACATCATAGAATCTGGATTATTAACAAGCATATTGAACTATAATAAATGAAAGGGAAAAAATAAATGAAAGAATTAAAAGTAATGGGTAAACAGAACTTTATGGGGATTGATATTCCTATTATTGAAGGTGGATTTAAAGAAGAAAGTAGGATAGCTACAGTTCTAATGATTTCAGACGTACATAAGATTGAAGTAAAAATAATTAATCAATCCATTAAGCGATTAATTGATAAAAAGAGATTAATCAAAAATACTGATTATATCGACTTATTATCAGATGATAATTTCAAGGTAACTGCCAGTGACCTCGGATTAATTACTAGTAATGGACAGAAAAATGCTTTTATATTATCAGAAAGAGGATATTCAAAACTTATTAAGTATATGGATGACGATAAATCGTGGGAAGTAATGGATCAGTTTATTGATGAATATTTTGAAATGAGAAAGACAATTAGAGAAGTAATAAATGCAGAAGATTTGGCTTTATTAAGAATTTGTAAATCTAATTCTCCAGAAGAAACAGCTTTAGCAGTAAAAGAATATAGATGCGTTATAACTCAACCATTGGTAAAAGCATTAGAAGAACAGAAACCATTAGTTGATTTTGCTAATAAGGTATCGACTGCTAATAATTCTATTGATATGGGAGAAATGGCAAAGTTACTACATGAGAAAAATAATATTAATATTGGTAGAAATAGATTGTTTGAAATTTTGAGAAATAAGAAAATTCTGATGAGTAATAATGTTCCTTATCAGACATACATAGAAAGAAACTGGTTTAAGTTGATCGAAACTACAAAAGAAACGCAATATGGAACTAAAGTATTCACTAAAGTATTAGTTACTGGTTCAGGTCAGTTAAAAATAGCTGATATTATTATTGGTGAATTTAGTAAGGAACTTGTAACAGCTTAATAACACCAAATGAAAGGTTTATTAGGTAAGAAAGGAGATATATGACTGAAGAATTAATAAATAAAATTGCTACCATAAATTGCAGCGACATTGAGAGAAAAGAAATATATAATGCATTAAAAAGCAAAATACTGTTAAAGCCAGTAAGACAAGGAACATCGTGTGGAATAAAACAAGGTTGTTGTCCTAGTTGTGGTGATTATGTAGACGGTCTTAAAAATCCATTATATTGTTCTAATGGGAAGTGCTTACAATTATTAGATTGGAATTAAAAAAATATTGTTATTAATCATATAAAACTATTGACTAATTATTAAAATGGTGATATACTTACAATTGTAACAAAGAGATACATAAAAATAGCTATATAATCAATTATATAAAACAATAAAATGTGATTTTGATGTGAAAAGTAAAGGATGTGAAAAGATGTCAATCGTTGATGATTGGGAACAGATGGATGAAGATAATATTATTAGAAACATAAAGAAAGAATTGAGAGCAATTAAAGGATTTCCTTGGAATCCTGATTATAAATTTAAAACCAGTTTAAAAGAAATATATGAAGATATTGGAGAGATATTAAAAGAATACAAGATGCTATAGAATTATGTTTTAATGTTATAAATGAAAGGAGGATATATGAGAGAGTATATAATTATTAGAACATCAAGTGGTTATATTAATACTTTTAGTCCTGATAAAATTGACTTCACTAAGGTGAAAGATGAAGCTGTTCTGTTTCCATATGATATAACCAAAGAAGAAAAGATAGGAATATTTGAATTACTTGTAGATAAATATGATATTTGTGAATTCGTGTGCGAGATAGTTATAATATAAAACTAAGTATTGATGCGGAAAGGAAAATTATATGAACTTAATTAGAGATTGTAGAAATTGCGAGACGTTTTCAAGTTGCATGGATATTTTTGGACATTTCATTGATGCGAGCAGGTGTAGTCAGTTTAGTATGGTTAAGCTAAAAAATGATAAAGTCGATGTATCCTGTAAAACATGTGAATATTACAAGCAAGACATCCCACACACATGTGATGTGTGCACTTCTTTAGATAATGAAGAAAGCTATAGTATGTGGAAACAAAGAGATGAATAATCGCATCGAATACGAAATTGGTTGTATAAATTTAAATATGAAACCGAAAGGAGATAATAATGGAAAATAAATTTAAATTGGAAGCTGATTATGGAGTAATTAAAGTTGAACCTAACTATACTAATGGATACAAAGTTAAAGAAAAAGAAGTAATTATGATTGGCTTATCAGATGACGATAATTTGCTAAATGCAGGAATTACAGTGGATCAAGCAAAAGAATTAATAAATTATCTTAGTCAGGTAGTCGAATACATAGAATATGCTCCTAAAAAAGGTGATTGGGCTAATATTATTGGAGGTAAATTTAAGGGTTTTTCAGGTAAGATTTTTGATATCGATGAAGTTGCTAATATTAGAGAAGCAATAATTGAAATTCCAAAGACTCAGGAGAATGATAAGTTTTACATTTACGTAAGTTTATGTGACTTAGAAGTTGTAAGAAGATAAATACAACAACTTATCGTATGTGTAGGAGGTGAGATATACGAACTTAATAGATAAAATTAATAAATATTCAGGGAAACGAGTTATTGTAACATACGCAGATAGAAAGAAGGAATATCCAAAAACATTACATATGATTGGAACAGTTAAAAATTGTTCAAGTGGCTCAGATTATAAAGAAAGGAGCGAACATTATGAATGAATTCTTAGAGTTTTTAAATAAAAGAGTTGAATATTTAAGAGGGTTTGATGAGGAAATAGATGACTTAAAAATGGATGGAGAAGAAATTTTTAGTGCCGGAGTTGAAGATGGTAGATTTAAAGAGGCAATGTTTATTAGAGACAAAGTAAAAGAGTTGTTATCTAAATAAAAAAGACATTTTGTGCAGGAAATTGAGGTGAAATATGAAACTTATAGACAAAATTGAAAGTCCTGAATATTATATAAAGAAGTTTTCTACTTGGGAAGCTACGGAGCAGATATTTGATGATAAAAAAGCATACTGGTGTTTAAGAAAACCAAATAGTAATGTTGAAAAGGTTTGCTTATATAGGGATGGATGCAATATGTTCATCTATGGTGATTATGGGCAGTTTACATTTGATTCCATGACATGGATTGGCTCAGTTTATAATCTTGAATACGACAATATCGGATATCAGATGGAAAAGCTTAATTATGAAAGCAAGCAAACATTATATTGCTATGATGATAACTATTGCGAAGAAGATATTCTTGACTGGATGGAGTCTGTTATTGAAGATAGATATTCTAGTATAGCTGACGATGATGAATTAGATGAAATTATAGTAAAGTCAAAAGAATGTTTAAAAGATTACACATTTGATGTTGATGGATTTTGCGAAAAATATAATTGTGAAGAATTAAGAGAATTGTTGGACTTTACCGATGACCTTTTACAGCATACCGATGAATATGAATGGATATCATTTCTTAGAAATAATTCTGGAACATTGAGTGATTTTGATGAACCATATGAAAGTAGTCTTTGGAAAGCTGGTAAGAGAATTAATCAGAGATATTTCATTTGCATGTATGCTTTGCAGATATGTGGTGAAAAGTTATTAGAAAAAGTGGATGAATGAGGCATTTTATATGGAAGAAAGGAGGCGATTTACATAATAAAGAAATTGAGATTTTTAATTATGAAAATTAGACTTACGGAACATCAATACAACTTGATGGAATTTAAATCAAAATCATGGGATGAAGCAAGTAAATGTGTTCAGTTATCAAGAGAATGTGGATACGAAGATGTTAAAAATAAAAATGGTGTAGTTTTAATTAAGTTTCTTAAAGATGTTCCTTATACGTTTACAGTAAATATTAAAGATTTGCTGAAAGCATTGCATTTTAGCGATGATGATTTTGAATATTATATTGATATAAAATAGAAAATTTATTAGAAAAATAAAAAGGAGATTAAAAATATGAAGTTTAAAGTGACTCAAGAATGTGATTATGTACAAGGGCATTTAAGATATGGACACTATGAAGGAATCGTTGAAGTTAAAGATGAAGATGAACTTAAAGAGAAAATTGATAGTGGATATATTACAGATTATCTTGATTTGGTTATTGATGATTACTCTTGTGACGATGCAAATGTTGGAGATAATCCAGTGGAGTATGAATCAATTAACGAATAAAATAGAGGTTTTGTTAAAAATTAGTAAAGGAGATTGAAATTATGTATGTATATGAATTGATTAAATATTTAAAACAGTTTGAGTTAGATGATGAGGTAAAAGTTTCAGCTATAGCAGATTTAAGTAGTTTTGATGAAGATGATATGGAAAATGGTTACGCCATTATTGATGGAGATATTTTAGATGGTAATCCAGATGAAGAATATCCTTTATTGATGGTAGTAGATGAAAATCATAAGGGATGCAAATTAGAAGACTGAATCAAAGTGATATTCGATGTTATAAAGAGAAAGGAGAAAGGAGAAAGGATGGGTCAGAAAGAAGTTGATAAGCAATTAAAGTCAGCAAGAGACAGTATAGATAGACTTGAAAGTATTGTTAATTCTACAATAGACCAGATTAATTCACAAAATAATCTAACACCTATACAACCAATTAATCCACTATTTTTAAATAGGTGTAAGGTAAGAGATTGTGAGAATTCAGGGTGGTATGGAAGTCATTATATCAGACTAGATGTTCCAAAAGAATGTATAAAGATATTGAATAAAAAACATTCAGATATCAGAGGTGATGAAGTCTGGGAATATTATAGTTTTAGTTATAATAGTGAAAAAAGCAAGGAAAACTTTATTACAATAATCAATGATATTGAAGAATTAGATAGTGTGACAGATCAAGAGAATGTTAAGGCTAGTCAGACTAATATTCATACAAGAGATGTAGTTATGAAAATGCTTCATGATATTGGAATTCCAACACAAAAATATGAATATAAAACTAGTAGGTCAAGAAATAAGGAATGGGTTAATTGTACGTGGACATATGAAATTCAATCTGCATTTAAAACATATTCAAGTGATATAGCATCTACTAAGAAAAAGTTGATTGAAACATTTGATAAGTTATATAAAATAGATCAAGATAAACGCAAAGAAGAAGAAAATAAAAAGCAGCAAGAACTTCAAAGAAAAGAAAATGAAAGACTACTGGCATTTATGCTTTCACAATATGAATTAGGCATCACAGCAGATTGGGATGACCTTCAGTATGCTATTATAAACAAAAACAAATATCTCTATTTAGCTCATTACCTTATGATGAACAGAGGAGATTGGAATGACGGCTATAGTTATGCCGAAACAGGATTAAATGGATTTATAATTGAAACAGAACAAGAACAAGAGATTTATGACTGTATCAATAATATTATTACTACATACGAAGATACCGATGGAAGATATTTTAGAGATTGCTTATGGAATTATGATGTTCTGTACGGTATTGTAAAAGAACAAAACCCTGCATTATATGAAGATTATCAGAAAGTTAGAGAGCATATTGAGGATTATTAAAATACACACAAAACAGATATTTTAATTGATTATTGGAGGGGAAAGTGATAGAAGTATTAGCACAAACAGATTATCAAGACTTATACAGAATATCAGATGGAGTTCTTTTAGTCATTAACAAATTTAAACCCATTGATTATTCTGATAAAACAACACGATGTGTAAGAGTATGGTTTCCTGATGCAAAATATAAAACATATAATAAAGGATGTCAGAAAGATTTAAAGGAGTTAAAAGAAGATTATTATGATAAATATGCCACACTGACCATTAAGAAGGGTACTGTACTATATGGTGGAAGACCTGTAATCAATACGGACAATAAGGAAGATTGGACTTATGAAGTAAAGACTACTGGAAGTAGTTTAGGTGGCAATTTTGATGTAGTAGAAGGAATGTTAAGCAACATATTAAGAATTATAAGAACAACATAAAAACTATCTTTTATAAAGAAAGTTATTAATGATATGACAATAAAAGGAGTAAAATTTATGATAATTAAAGAAATAAAGTACGTAAATGCTACAAAAGAGTTCCCCCTGATGTTTGATAGTGCTGAATGTGGTGGAAAAGATACTAGTGAATTAGAAAAGGCTTATTTTTATAAGAGTGAAAAAGAAGCTATAAATGATACTGAAAATTTTGACGAACCTGAAACCAGACAAGTATTACCAGTTAAGATTACATATGAGTTATAACATCTGTCATTTATTCGATTATTGGAAAGGAGTTAGCGATATTAAGAAAAATATTTACAAAGATATTCTTAAAAGAAATCCATTTTATGATGATACATATTCAATTCTATATGAGTTTGAAGACGGAAGAAAAGAAGTACGTAAGCTAGTGGAGTTTACTGAAACGGAGCTATTGGAAATTAGATATATGATTGATAAGTTGTTAGTGGATACTGGAAAAATGTAGTATAGAAGCTGTATTTGATGGAAAGGAAGTGAATGATAACATGAAAATTGATAGATACAAAGCTTTATATGTGAGAACAATATTAGATTATGAAAAAGATGTTGCTGATATATTTGGTGAATTTAAGTTTTATTTGAGAATTTCTAAATGCTATACATTAGCAGGAGTTGTATGGAGACTTGAAGTTCCAAACAGATGTGACCATGATAAAAATTTGTGGCAATTACTTTCAAGAAGTTTTCAGTATATCCATGATAAAGGATGTAGATATGATAGGCTTGAATCCGAATTAATGAGAAAGGGAATCTGGAAAATGCTATAAAAGTCGTGTTTGATAGGTTGAAATGAAAGGAGATTCTAATTTTGAAGATTAAATTAACAGAAAGTCAAATGTCTGATATTAACAAAGAAACTGATTTAATAGTAAACGGAGAAACATGGGAATTTATTGAAGAAACAGAAGATGATGAAGACGAGAAGGGTAGCTATAAAGATGTGATATACAAACAACCATCAACTGGAAAATTCTTTAGAGTAACGTTATTCTATTGCAGATATGGATATAAAGATTATGGATATGAAAGTTATATGCAATGCAATGAAGCGGTCGAAGTTGAAAAGAAAAAGATTACGCATGTTGAATGGAGAACAGTAAAGTAATGAAATGCAGGTTTTATTTGGTAAGTGGTTTAACTGAAAAAGTAATATGAAACTATATAAGAAAGGAATATAAATGAGTAAATTAAAAGTAATTAGTTTATTCTCTGGAATTGGAGCACAAGAAAGAGGATTAGAAGAATTAGGAATTGATTATGAACTACTGAACTATTGTGAATTAGATGATGGAAAAGCACAAGCATATTCGTTATTACATAATGATTCACTAGAAAAAAGATGGAAAGATGTAACATTAGTTAATAAAGAAGATATAAAGCAATGTGATTTAGTTATTTACTCTCCACCATGTCAAGCATTTTCAGTAGCTGGCAAGAAAAAAGGATTAGCAGATATTAGAGGAACATTGTTTTGGAACGCATTAGATATTATCAAAACAGCCAACCCCAAATATGCAATTATGGAAAACGTAGATAACTTACCAAATAAGTTTACTGATGAGTTTAATGAAATGTTAAAGTGCTTAAATGAAACTGGCTACAATAATTACTGGGACATAATCAACGCAAAAGACTTTTGGCCGCAGAATAGAGAAAGAGTGTACATAGTATCAGTAAGAAAAGATATTGATGATAATAGTTTTAAGTTCCCAATAGGAAATGATGATTCAAATTGGTGGGATAAAATTGATCCATACGATACAAGAAATCTAACTGGTAGACAGCAACGAATGGTTGACTATGTAAAGGGGTTAAATCAAGATGACAATATTAAAATTGAAGGAACGCCACAATTTGATAATGCAGTAATTACATTAAGACAAAGCGGTTTAAGATTTCAAGCGAATAGAGAACATCCAACTATTACAGCTTATATGGGTAAAGGTGGTGGAAATTTTACTATTCTTGCACATAAAGGTCATATAGGAGGAATTAAACCTAGAGGATGCTTCAAACTAATGGGATTTAAAGAAAAAGATGCCGATATGTTAGAGAAAAATGGATTTAGTGTAAGCTCATTATATGTAATGGCAGGTGATAGTGTAGTAGTTCCTGTAATTAGAGAAATTGAGAGAAACTTATTAAAAGAATACATAAAGTAGATACAAAATATAGTATCTATAAAATATATACATACAATATATGGAAATAATAATACCATAAAAGATATGATTGATACGATTATATAAAACAATAAAAATATCAAGGAGATTGAAAATGAAAAAGAAATTATTATTTTTAACATTAATAATTACATTACTGTTTACGTTTACAGGATGTGAAACTGAAGCAAACAAGGTTTCTTATAACTTGTCACAAGAAGCTGACAACTTTAACGTTATAAGGCAACTCACAGTTATTAATTGTATTGAGGGTGATGTATTATTTCAGATGACAGGGAAGATGTCTATAAAAGCAGATACGATAGACAATCAGTTAGAGATTATTGTAGAAAATGAAAATGGTAATTATAAGAAACACTTCATTGGACTAAGTGATAACGTTACATATGTAGTAGAGGACATGGATATTAACAACGTATCAAAATATAAATACACACTTAATTACAATCCTAAAATGTGGATTCCTATTAATTTAGATAATATTGATTAAGTAGAAAAGGAGAAACAAAAATGAAGAAAGATACCTTAGAAAATGTAGGAGTTCTAACTATTGTAACAGGAGTAGTCGGAGGATTTATAGCCATGCTTGTGTTCGCACCAGTATTAACATTTGGATTTGCCTATTTTGGAGGTATGATACTTGATTGGGTAGTAGGTAAGAGTTTGGTAAATGGACTTAACCTTATATTTGATACTACAAGATTTACAAGAGACTTAATTCCATTGACATGTGCTACACTTGCTACCATCGGTAAATATTTTAAGTCAAGTCAGACAAATAACAATAAGAAAGATAAGTAAAAATACAATAAAAGGAATATTTTGTTTTAATAATTTATTTATTCAGCACAAAGCTGTTTATATAGATTCACATAGAGTAACTTTCATATTCATGGTTATACCATTTAATATAAATTTTATTATCAAACATATAAAACTATATTGACTTATACTATGAAACATGATACAATCTAAATTGTCCGTAAGGACATGCAACATTATAAATCATATTAAACAATAAAAAGGAGGATACATATGGTAACAGTAAACACAGATGCTTTTAAAAGCGTAGAAGTTTTGAAAGGCGATAATGTAATTAGAATTGATGAAGGTGATTTAATTAATTTTGCCACAGAAACAGGAGAATCTATTACCGGAAGAGTAACTAAGATTTCTGGTAAAGGCGAAAAGACTAAGTTACAGATAGTACCAAAAGATAGTCAGAAAGAAGAGATTTGGAGTGTGTTAGTTATGGCAGAGGACTCTTTATCAGTAGTAAATAATGAGGACAAGGAGGCATAAACATAAGTGGAAGAACTAGACGACAAAGTATTGACATTAACAGAATTAGAAAGAATTTTTGATTTAGCAAATCAATTAGGAATCAACTACATAGGGGTTAAAATTCAAATGCAAGGATTTGATGAACCTGAGATTATTATTAATCCAAAAGAGAATTTTGAAAGTAAATTGGCTTATTATAAGAAAGCTTATAATGAAGATCTGACACTAAAAACATTCAATGGAATTAAGATTATTGGATGTGAATCTGGCGATAGTTTTCAAGAGATACAAGATTGGTTAATTAGTTAGTAATTAAAATTAATTATAGAAAGGATATGATGTAATGAGAATTTATTCAGACGATGGAAAAGAATTTAAGAATGTAGCAGAGTGTAATGCATATGAAGTAGAGCAGGCATTAAAGAAACAAAAGGAAAAAGCTGAAAGGAAAGCTAAAGCAAAGGTAAAAGACGATTTACTAAAAGAGATTGGGGACATATTAGCTAAACTTAATGAAAAAGTATCAGATTATTCTAAGGCGACTAATGAATCTTTATATTTTGTAAATGAAAATGGGAAGTTAAAGGCAAGAAAAAGAAGAGAAACGTATGGAGATTTGATGGATATATTATTTAAAATATAATATAAATGTTGTTTTTTATATGATTATCAATTATATAAAACTATGGTAACTATTAAAATTTATAATACATATTAAAGGAGATTAAATGGCAGAAAATTATTTTAAAAAATTATATGACATTGACGTAACTGGAAAGGTAAAAAAGAAAAATAACCTCAGCTATTTATCATGGGCTGCGGCTTGGGCTGAAGTTAAAAAAGTTTTTCCTAATGCAACATACATAATATATGAAAATGAAAACGGTAGACCTTGGTTTGACGATGGAAGAACAGGATGGGTAAAGACAGAAGTAACAGTTGAAGAAGTGACACATACAGAATATTTACCTATCATGGATTTCAAAAATAAATCAATTATTGCAGAAAATATTACTTCAATGGATGCAAATAAGGCAATTCAACGTTCTCTGACTAAGGCTTGTGCTAGGCATGGACTCGGTTTATATATATATGAAGGAGAAGATTTACCAGAGGAAACAAAAACAGTATCTAAACTTCAACAAGAGTGTTTTGAGCTTATTAAATCTAAAGCAGCCTTATCTGAAAAAGCAAAAGCTAAAGTAGAGGAATTGTGTAAAAATGCAGATGAAAACGCTAATGGAGATCCTAGATTAATAGAAAATTCAGAAGTTTTAGAAATACTTAAAAAATCTTTACTTGCAGTAAGAAAATAACAAGGCAAAAATAACCAAATACATATAATATAAACAATTAAAGGAGATTAAAATATGGGATTTAGAACAGATGCATATGCAAAAGTATGGGCAGTTGAAAACAAAGGAAATTACTCAGTAGTAGAATTAAGTACAAGTAAAAAGAATAAAACAACAAACGAGTATGAAACTGATTTTAGTGGTAAGTTTGTAAGATTTATTGGCACTGCTCATAAACAAGTTCAAGGGATGACAAAAGGAACAAGTATAAAACTAGGTAATGTTGAAGTAACTAATAGTTATAATAAAGAAACTAAAACTGCATATA
>ENA-UOOR01004376-UOOR01004376.1-fermentation-metagenome-genome-assembly--contig:-NODE-4376-length-11314-cov-3.050804_pt1 | contig 11314 bp, 7 predicted proteins | sample MGYA00245780_ERZ724029 | MGnify/ENA primary metagenome ERZ724029 (study PRJEB28704, sample SAMN03018315) | fermentation metagenome | biome: anthropogenic terrestrial biome; feature: soil; material... | reverse complement strand
ATTTTTTCTGCGGTATCAAAAGCTGCATCTGTGGCTTGCGGCGGACTTGCTGCTTCTGGCGGTCTTTTTTGCCGTCCGGTGGAACAGCGCGTGGATGACCGCCCTGACGGAACGGGTGACGAATCCCTTTCGCCGTCTGCTAGGCTCTTTCAGCTACCGGGTGGATTTCTCCGTGATGGAGGGGTTATGCGCATTGCTGGTGGTGTTTGTCGCCGCATATCTTGTTTTCGGAACCGCCGCCGTTTTTCGGATGAGGGAGGGGCGGGGCCGTCGGGCGTACGGCGCTCTGCTGGGAGCGGTGTGCACGGGGCTGACCGTCTGGTGCGCGTTTTGTTGGCTTTGGGGCGTGCAGTACCGGGCGGACGGCTTTCAGGTCAAGTCCGGCATTGTCGCCGAGGAGGTATCTCCAGAGGATTTGACCGCCGTCACCCAGTATTTTGCCGACCGGCTGTCAGAGACCGAGGGTCAGGTTCCCCGGGATAAAAATGGCCTGTTCTCCATGTCTACGGAGGAAATCTTGGCCGAGAGCATTCAGGTCTACGGCCCGGTTTCGCAGGAGTTTCCCTTTCTGGCCTTTGACGACCAGCCCCCCAAAGCCGTTTATTTTTCCCGCGTGATGAGCATGTTGGACTTTACGGGGTTTTACTGTCCCCTCGTTGGGGAGAGCAACGTGAATGTGGACAGTCCCGCCGTGTTTCTGCCCTCCACCGTGGCCCACGAGCTGGCCCATCAGCGGGGCTTTGCCTCGGAGCAGGAGTGCAACTTTATCGCTGTTCTGGCCTGCACCGTCTCCGGTCTGCCGGAATACGCCTATTCCGGGTGGCTTTTGGGCTACGTACATCTTGGGAACGCCCTCTATCAGGCGGACCCCGGCCGCTGGCGGCAGGTCTACGAGGGGCTTCCCGACACTGTCCGGGCGGATTTGGAACACAACAATGCCTACTGGGCGCAATTTCGCGATTCCACCGTGAAAAAGGTCTCCAACAAGGTCTATGACGGGCTTTTAAAGGGCTACGGCGACGAACACGGCATGAAGAGCTACGGCATGGTGGTGGATCTGCTGACGGCCTATTACAAAGAACCCGCCGCCTGATCTGGCCATCTGAAAGAAGATAGGAAAATGAACGGAAACCCACTCCCTGCGCCAGCTCCATACAGGCTGTTGGATGCACCTCCGTTCATAATTCCAAACTATCAGAAAGTATCGAATGCCAGATAGTGCTTGACAGGCTGAGAGCACCTTGCCCTACGTTGCCCTCTCACTCTCTATTTTTACAGTGGACGGGGACGAAGTCCAGTTTGCAGCTCCCTTGAACTACCCATGTGTCGAGAAGTCAAGAACTGTGCAGAACGTGAACAGTTCTTGACTTCTCCAGTTTCTCCGTCTCTTCCGTCCAATGGAAAGATAGAAAGCATTCTGCAAAAAATTGTTGCCCTGTCTACCTTTGTGGGCGGATTTCCTTTTACAAGTTCGGGCTTTAAGGACGGGGAGGGCTGCTATTTTGCACAGGACGCAAATGCCCACTGCATTGGAGATAAAAAAGAGCCGTTTCAAAAGCATGTGCTTTTGAAACGGCTTTAAAGCGTCCCGGCAGGACTCAAGAGTTTTCGCTTAATGATTGCTGCTTGTGCGCTTTTCTGTATTCCTGCTTGATCACATTCCGATTAAGTGCTAAGTGCATGGACATGGCAGCCCGCGCCCCCATGGAATCCCACTCAGCGATACAGTTTACCACTTGATCGTGGGTTTCGATGGTTGCCTCCAGCAGCTCTTTGCGCGTGATATTAGCGATCAAAATGACTGCCGCATCAATAATGGGCATCAGCGGCGCTACCACCATATTATGGGAGCATTTGGCAATGTGGGAATGAAATATCACGTCTTCATTCAAATAATCCTGCCCTGCTTCAATTTTTTTGCGGACAGCATCGCAGTACACTTTCAAAAGCGCCGCTTCCTCATCTGTACGATTGAGAGCAGCCATCTCGGCAATAGTTGGCTCCAGCATCATCCGCACATCCGTGAGGTCCAATGCCAGTTGGATCTTATCCTCAACTGCTTTCAGTCCCAGCGGATCCTCCCGGAGCGGCGTTGTGGAAGAAACATATGTACCGGATCCGTGCTTAACATGCAGAACACCACGGCAAACCAATAGTTTCACTGCCTCGCGAATCGTCCCGCGGCCAACATCAAACATATCCGCCAACTGGTATTCATTTGGAAGCTTCGCACCGATCAGCAGTTCTTCATCAAGGATATACTGAAAAAGTTTCTCTTCTGTCCGCTCAGTGAGTGCCCGAGTCTTAATGCTGGATAATTCCCCCATATTATCCTCCTTCAAAACCAAACTGCAGTCTTTAACATTTTAATGACGCAACATTGTGTGGCAAATTTCAAAAAGCGGCAGCCCGGTGATAGATGCCGGGAAGAGCACGTCCGGACTGCTGCCGGTTATCAATGCCGCCCACGGCATGGGTTATCTGAAAAATTGTGCTATTCGTGAATTCCTACCTTCGCTCTCCAAAACAATTTTTGCTGAGGCGTCCAAAGGCAACCGATAATATACCTCAAACAGTTCGAACCTTTATACTCAGCAGATCGCGCCTCGCTTCGAAACGGTATGTGTAACAAAATCGTTGGCACGGGAAAAGCATTTCAAATCAGGTCAGTAAATGTGAAATTCAAAGGGAGCAGAACATACGTTATCTATCAGTTTCCACTGCATCAACGCAGATCCGACCCCCGGGTAGGACGCAAGCCCAGCAAGTAACGCACGGCAGGATGCACGTTCTCCTACTGCAGTGTGCGGTGGAACATAGTTGTATCCGCCTTTTGGCTTCTTGCAGGCCTGTCGTGCGGATAGCGACGAATGGCCTTGTTGCGGTGAAATTGATCGAGCCGGCAGGTGCGGTCGGGAACCATGGTCCGCTGGTGCCACGGTCCGCCGTCACTATTAAACACGCGCCGTCCATTTTTTCATACTGCACCGATGTTTCGTAGGTTCCGGCCCCGCGCTCTGCTTTTGCTGCCTCCGCAAGAACTTCTACATGGGCTGTTCCCAGCTTCCTGCATTCTGTACTATGCGCCAGACACTCTGGTGACTCAGATTCAGTCCGGTCAGCTCATTCAGTGTGCTCGCCGCGGTCCGCAACTCACTGCACAGGCTGACTTAATGGCTATCTTGCACACAGTATCGCTGAAAAAGCTGACCGTGTCAAGCCCCAGGTTCCTGTCCGGCATATGGAGAGTCGCGGACAGCATTCCTGCGCTCTCGGATACAAGGCAACCATGACAGCGGTACGATGCCTCTCCGGTGACCGTCTTGAACGTCGTAGGGCGGTATCTCTTATCCCGCAGCGCCTTTGCCTCTCTGCTCCACGAGGAGCTGGTCTTCCCAATGGCCGCCCTCGTCAGGCCCTCCAGACCACTCTCGTTGTATTGCTTGATTCATTTTTAAAAGGCTCCGGTTGAGATGCTAATCCATACAATCTCACAGAGCATGCTTTTAACAAATTTTAGTACAAACCGCTTCTGTACCGCAGACGTGGGACTGCTGACAGCACACGGAAAATCATTTAGTCTTAAACCAGGCGAAAGCCTAATCTCGTAGCTTTCCGGCGAGGTTCACACTTATCACCTCAGACATTCGTGGTCCGCGCAGGGCATTTCAACCACCCTGTGCGCAGGAAATTCCATGAAGGTTTGCAGTCTTTGGCGCTGTGCCGGCAGTGCGGGGTGGGCCTTTTCGTCGAGAGCAGAAAGGACACAAAGGGAGCAAAGGACATTCAACCGAAAGGAACGCGTCGCGTGTTTAGATGTCAAAAAGTCATCGGATGTCTTTTCGGTTAAAAAGCTCAAGCAAGACCGTGTCAAAGCAAAAAACAACAAAAATATTTGGTTTTTTGACAAAACACACAAAGCAAGCAGAAAATTTAATTAAAAAGTAGAAATGACTTCGGACAACTTGTTTCGGCTTTTTTTAAAATTTATAATTAAAGTATAAACATGCTCGAAACAGTTTACAGCATTCCAGTGGGGCTGTACATATCCCGGTTATGCAACGACTTCCCCATTGCGGAGAGAAATAAGGAAAGTGTGGTCATCATATGAAAATCACTGCTGTCAACACCTACTACGTCCGTCCCAGATGGGGCTTTGTAGAAATCGAAACTGACGAAGGCTATACCGGCTGGGGTGAAGCTGTCCTGGAGGGACACGCAGACGCTGTTTTGGCTTGTGTGAACGAGTACAAGTCTTATCTGATCGGGCAGGATCCCTCTCGCATCGAGGATCTGAATGCGACCATTTATCGTGCCGGCTTCTACCGCGGCGGCGGTGTTCTGATGAGTGCACTGTCCGGAATCGACCAGGCACTCTGGGATATTAAGGGTAAGCTTTTCAACGCCCCTGTTTACGAGCTGATGGGCGGCAAGTGCCGTGACAAGATCCGCGTGTATTCCTGGATCGGCGGCGACCGTCCCGCCGATGCCGGCGCAATGGCCAAGGAGCGCATGGACGCCGGCTTCAGCGCCATCAAAATGAACGCTACCGAAGAATTGCAGATGATCGACTCGTACGAAAAGGTCGACGCTGTTTTGGAGCGTGTGGCCGCTATCCGCGAGGCTTGCGGCAAGTACTTTGGAATCGCTATTGATTTCCACGGCCGCGTGCACAAGCCTATGGCAAAGATTCTGGCCAAAAAGCTTGAGGAGTTTGACCCCATGTTCCTCGAGGAGCCCGTCCTGTGTGAAAACATGGAGTGCTTCAAGGAGATCGCTGCTTGCTGCAACATCCCCATCGCAACCGGCGAGCGTCTGTTCACGAAATATGATTTCAAGCGCCTCCTGCAGGTCGGCGGCGTAGATATTATCCAGCCGGATCTGAGCCATGCCGGCGGCATTACCGAGGTCAAGAAGATCGCCTCCATGGCCGAGGCCTATGACGTTGCACTGGCTCCCCACTGCCCCTTGGGCCCCATTGCACTGAGTGCATGCCTGCAGGTCGATGCCACAAGCTACAACGCTGTCATCCAGGAGCAGTCCATCGGCATTCATTACAACGTCGGCAAGGAAGTTCTGGATTATGCGCTCAATCGTGAGGATTTCCTGTTTGAGAACGGTTTTGCGAACATGCCCACCAAACCCGGTCTGGGTATTGACGTCAACAAAGCATTGGTTCTGGAAGAAAACGCGCATCCTCACCAGTGGAAGAACCCCGTCTGGCGCCATGCAGACGGCTCCGTAGCTGAATGGTAACCTTTCTTCAGTATTTTGCTGATTGTGCAGCATACAGGGGCGGATTCACATGATGATCGAAGCCACACATCTGACAAAACGATATGGTGCAGTCAACGCACTGTTCGATGCGAACTTTACCATCGACAAAGGTGAAATTGTGGGATTTCTCGGCCCTAACGGAGCCGGAAAATCTACCACGATGAATTTGCTCTGCGGGTATCTGACCCCCTCATGGGGGCAGGTTCGCATTGCCGGCGTAGACATGGCGGAAAACCCATTGGAGGCTAAGCGGCATATCGGCTATCTGCCGGAAATTCCGCCGCTGTATGTGGATATGACTGTGGCAGAGCAGTTGGAGTTCGCCTGTGAGCTTCGGGGGCTTCGGATGAAGCGGCCCCAACTGCGCGCGTACATCGATAAGCTCTGTGCCCGCACGCAGGTTTTGGACACCCGGGATCGCCTGATCCGGAACCTGTCCAAGGGCTATCGGCAACGCGTGGCTGTCACGCAGCTGTTGGTAGGCGAGCCGGAAATTCTGATTTTGGACGAGCCCACTGTGGGACTTGATCCCCGGCAAATCCGGGAGTTTCGCGATTTATTAAGCGATCTGAGCAAGGAACACACGATTATTCTCTCCACCCATATGCTCTCGGAAATCAGTTCTATTTGCGGCCGCATTCTGGTGTTTTACGAGGGAATGCTCATTGCAGACGGGCACCCCCAACAACTGCAGGAGCAGCTATCCAAATGCCGTGTGTTGGAAGTGGAGATCCGCGGAGACGCCGAAGGCATCGTTGCGCTGCTTCGCAATATCCCTGATGTGTTGACGGTAAAGGAACAAGGGTCCGGAATTTATCAGGTATCTCATCGGGTAAGCACGGATATCCGCAGCGCTTTGTACCGTACACTGCGTACCACCGAGTATGAGCTGCTGATGATGAAGCCGGAAGATGTGTCTCTGGAGAGCCTATATCTCCGCATTACCGAAAATGAACAGGAGACGACGAAATTATGAGTGCTGTGTATCACAAGGAGATGCGCCAGTACTTCCATTCGGTCATCGGATATGTATTTCACGCCATCTTCTTATTCATTAACGCCTTTTATTTCTTGCTGCAAAATCTTTTGCCCCGCAGCGGTGATATTACAGACTATTTTCAGGCGACGATCACGCTGGAAATGTTTCTGATGCCCATGTTGACGATGCGGAGCTTTTCAGAGGAAAAGAAGCAAAAAACAGACTTGCTCTTATACACCATGCCGGTGGATTGCGGGCATGTGGTGCTGGCAAAATTTCAAGCAGCCGAGAGCATGTTACTGCTGGGTTTGGCGGCAACGCTGGCATTTCCCATCATTCTGGCGCTGTGCGGCAGCGTGCAAATCTGGATTACCCTGGGCAATTATATCGGCATCATCCTGCTGATGAGCACGTTTATCGCCATCGGTATTTTCGTCTCCGCATTGACGGAAAACCAGATTGTTTCCGCGATTATTTCCTACGTCCTGATTTTTGTTCTCTGGTATTCCTATGGACTTGGATCTGCTATTCAGAACCCGGTGCTGCTGGCTCTTTTCAACAAGCTGTCCCTGATGCAAATGTATTATGAACTGGCTCTGGGGATTTTGAATCCTGCCGGCATCGCTCTGAATTTGGCGATCACGGCGATCTTCCTGCTTTTGACCACCGCAGTCGTGCGGGGAAGGAGGGGGTGAGCGCTGTGGAACATCAAAGAAGAGCCAACCGCGGTGTGATTCCTGAAGAGGTGCAGCGTCAGGCCCGGAAAGAAAGCACGCTTCAGATCACCTGCCTGCTTCTGTCCATCGCTGTGATCATCGGTATTTACAGCATGATCAGCGCAGCGACAGACCGTTTTTCCTGGAAATTGGACCTGACGGAAGATCAGGTATTTCGTCTGACCGATACGACCAAAAGCATTCTTTCCGAGTTAAATGAACCAGTGACATTTACCTATTGTAATGATCGCTCCGCCGCAGACACCAATCTGAAGGAAGTGCTTAGCCGCTACGCCGCCGCTTCCCCAAAAATCGATGTGAGCTATGTGGATTTGGACGCCAATCCCGCCATGGTGGAGGAGTATGGGCAAAAAGACATTGCGCTTAGTTCTGACGGAATTCTGGTGACCTGCGGCATCCAATCCCGCTTTATTTCGTGGAGCGAACTTTACGAAATTCGCACCGCCTCCTCCGGGGACGAGAGCCAAGGCTACTCCATCACCGGTCTGAAAGCCGAAACGATGCTGACCTCCGCCATCGTTGCTGTCAGCCAACAGGATCGTCCCGGCGTAATCTTTACCGCAGGGCATTCCGAGGATGACAGTGAGACGCTGCGGAATCTGGTGGCAAACAGCAACTACAAAGTGTCGCAGGCGGTGTTGGGCGTAGATGAACTCGACGAAACGATTGAGGCAATCATCATCGCCGGCGCCAAGCGTGATTTTTCAGAAGCAGAGCTGGAAATTTTGGAGGCGTTCATGGACCGGGGCGGCAATCTGTGTGTATTCCGTGATCCGAAAATAAATAGTCTGCCCAATCTGGACGGCTATTTGGCTGACTGGGGCATCTCCGTCACAGATCAAATCGTACTGGAGCCCCAGCAGCAAATGGACAGTCCCCTGAACATCATTCCAAATTTCGGCGTCAGCATGATCAATGTCTACTTCTCCGAGCATTCTACCTATTTGGTGCTGCCGGAGTGCCGGGCATTGGAGCTGAGTAACGCCAACGCCAGCATTACCAACGCAGTGCTGCGCTCCACCTCCGCTTCCTATTCCAAAGAATTCTCGTCCATGAGTTCGCTGACGCAAAGCGCGGAGGATGCATCGGGTCCCTTTACCGTGGCTGCTACCGGCGAGCGCAGTTTTACCAACCGTGACGGTGAAAATGATACGCAGTATGTATTCGCCGCAGCCTGCACGGGCTTTTATCAGGAGCGTTACCTCAAAACCGAAAGCCTCGGTAATGCCGACCTTGTGCTGCAAGTCCTCTCCCAGATGACGGACAATGAGGTAACACTGAATATCCCGACGAAAAACCTGACAGCTGACAGCTTATCCCTCACACGGACCACAATCATCCTGTTTGGAGCGTTCTTCGTGGTCCTGCTGCCCCTGAGCCTGATGCTGATAGGTCTTTGGGTGTTCCTGAAAAGGAGGCACTCATGAAAGCGACCAAAAAAACATTGTTTGGGCTGATTTCGGCTCTGATGATCTGTATTGTGGTCACGCTTCTGCTGACCTTTGCAGGCCGCGGTGAGGCAGCAGCCGACCAGGACCACACGTACTACTTTACTTCCTACGCTTCACCGGAGAATGTGGTGTTGGCCAATCTCGAAAACAGCACAGGCAGTGTGGTACTCGCCTCTGTCAACGGAACCTTCTATGCACAAGGCGATATTCAACTGGACGCTGATGCTGAAGCGATATCGGACTTCTTCAACATCGTGTACCGGTTGCCGATGAAGCGCCTGTTAGACGGAGCAGATGCCTCTGATCCCCAGTATGGGCTGACAGCGCCCCAGGCGGAAATCTTGCTGCAGGATGCGGAGCAAAACGGCATTCTTTTCCGCGTGGGCAATGCCACACCGGACGGTGAGGGATATTACGCCTGTCTCAGCGGCGATGCGCGGGTATTTGTCATGGATCGCGCATATGCCCAGGTGCTTCTGGACAATGTCGATCGCTTTTTCGACCTGAGCTTGTATCCCTCTCTGGACGGGGAGCGCATCAGCACCTTGCGCAGTCTCTCTGTGCAGCGGAACGGGATTCTTGCCTATGAGGTTCATGCGTCTTCGGATTCCAAGGACAGCAGCTCCGTGATCCTCTCCATGACGGCGCCTTATGCTCTGATTTTAGGAATGAATCAGGCGCGAAATGAAATTTTGACGCCGCTGGGTGCATTGGCCGGCGTAGATGTCATCACCCAGCCGGACGAGTTATCAAGCTATGCGCTGTCAGATCGCAGCAACTGCTTCACGCTGACTTATCAGGACGGTACCTCCGCTGTGATCCGGGTGGGAAAGCAGGTCGGCACTGAAACCTACGTTCTGTGTGAGGACAGCGGTCTTACGATGCTGGTGCCCACCGCCAACCTCTCTTTCTTTTATGATACCGCGCTGCGGGTTGTGGGACAAAATCTGGTAGAGGTATCCATGGGAGATCTCGCCTCCTTGCAGATTGGAAATCATATTTATCGGATTTCCGGAACCGCCCCTGCGCTGGATGTAACGCTGAATGGTGCGGAGCAATCTCTTGAGGAATTCCAAAACGGCGTTTATGCCGCCCTGAATCGCATCTCCCTTCTGGGAGAATGGAACGGTCCCACGGAGGGCGAGCCGCTGCTTGAGATGGTCATGCAAACCGGGCAGATGGATAAGACTCTGCAAATGACCTATGCTTTCTTTTCCTTGGAAGGGAACCGCTGTGGTATTGCGGTAAATGGTCAGCCCGCATTTCTATGCAGTCAGTCAGCCGTACAGCAGCTAATCGACGCCACCGCCTGAATGCAACTGCACTTTTTTCAGTGATCCGCCGCGCCCGCGGCTGTCATAAACTTAAAAGAAAGGATTCCAAGTAAATTATGAGTGTTTTAAAAAAAATCAACAATGGGCTGATGGCATTTATTAAGGTTGTCTTGATTGGCGCCGGTACCTTGATGACCGGTCTGGTAATCATGAACGTGATCCTGCGTTATGTCTTCAATTCCGGCCTTTCCTGGTCCGAGGAGGCCTGCCGCTTCCTATTTATCTGGGTCACCTTCCTTGGCGCGATACTGGCAAATGATACCGCGCTCCACGGCGAGCATATGCGAATGGACTTCGTTGTTGAAATGTTCCACGGAATTCCTCGTAAGATCGTGGAGGTCATCGCCCTGCTGCTGGTACTGGCGATGCTTGCCATCCTGTTCATAGGCGGCATTGAACTGGTGCAGGGGACATGGCCCATGCTGACTTCTGCTCTTCGCATTCCCAAGGGTGCTGTTTATCTCTGCGCCCCCATCGGTTTTGGCTATATGTTTATCCAGACTCTGGTGAAGCTTGCAAAAATCATTACTTTCAGCAGCGAGGCGCTGGAAACTGCAGATACGGAGGCTGAATAAGAATGTTAGCTGTATTTTTGATCGCCCTTTTCGGCTTGGTTATCATTGGCGCTCCCATTGCGTTCTCTCTGGTGGGCACCGGTTTCTTCATGATGTTCACCCAGTCCCTGAGCCGTCCCTCCGCATGGTCCTTTTTTGCCCTCGCCCAAAAATTTGTCAACGGCACTGACAGCGTGCCCCTGCTGGCCATCCCCTTCTTCATGATCGCCGGTGAAATCATGACCCGCGGCGGCATTTCCCGTCGTATCGTTGATTTCGCATACTCCGTGCTGGGCCGCTTCAAGGGTGGTCTGGGTTACGTGGGTATTCTGGCTTCCATGATTTTCGCAGGCGTGTCCGGCTCCGCCGTGGCTGATACCACCGCAGTCGGTTCCATGATGCTCCCGATCATGGAAGGCGCTGGCTATGATAAGGCCAAGTCCGCCGGCATTATCTGCGCCGCCGGCTGCATTGGACCCATCATTCCCCCGTCCACCCAGATGATCTTCTACGGCGTTTGCGCAGAGGTCTCCGTTTCCGCTCTGTTCCTGGGCGGCATCGTCCCGGGCATTTTGATCGGCATCGGTCTTATGGTTGCATGGTTCTTCCATGTCCGTAATCGCAACTATCCTGTTGGCCCTAAGACCAACCTGCTCAGCATCTTCAGGGCAGCCAAAGAAGCGTTCTTTGCGATTTGCCTTCCCGCGTTCATCATTCTGTGCATCACCACCGGCATTGCTACCGCTACCGAAACTGCCGCTTTGGCTGTTTTGTACGCACTGATCGTCTCGGGCTTTGTGTATCGTGAATTCAAGTTTAAAGAGTGGCCCCATCTGATGTGCAACGCCATGAAGTCCACCGCTGTCATGATGTTTGTTGTCGGTTCTGCTCAGGTAGCCGCTTACATGGTCACCACCTGTGCGATTCCCCAACTGCTGGCTAAGGCCATTCTCTCCATGACCAACAGTCCTGTGACCTTTAT
>ENA-UOOR01004374-UOOR01004374.1-fermentation-metagenome-genome-assembly--contig:-NODE-4374-length-11317-cov-9.263364_pt1 | contig 11317 bp, 7 predicted proteins | sample MGYA00245780_ERZ724029 | MGnify/ENA primary metagenome ERZ724029 (study PRJEB28704, sample SAMN03018315) | fermentation metagenome | biome: anthropogenic terrestrial biome; feature: soil; material... | reverse complement strand
TCATTGCTCAGGCCGGACAGACTCATCTGTTTATCCATACGCTTATTTTACCGTACCCGGCGCGGCTTCCGCACTTCATTTTTCTGTGCGGTGTTGCCTCTGCTCTTTTTCCGGCCCCGGTTTTACGTCGAGATCGTCGCGACCGCGACCGGAGTTTTTTCTCCGTTGATATAAAAGCCGGAGGCCATCCCGGTTTTCCCGACCGCCGTGACCCGGAAGAAATAGTTCCTTCCGCTCTGCCCCGCGTCACTCACCCGGAAAGCGGAACCGGTTCCTGCCGCAAAGCCGGGCTTTGCGTCTGCGGTCAGCCGAAACACATAGGAGCGGCCGGGTTTTACGCGGAAGGGCGCCGTCGTATCGCTGACGACGGAAGGCGCGCCGCCGACCGCGGCGACGGCGACTTTGCAGCCGTTGACATAGATGCCCGCTTTTGCGCCGGCGCGGCCGGTCGACCGGATTTGAAAATAATAGTCGCTGCCGTCCCGTTTGACAAGCCGCGTGCCGAACACGCCGGGGGTCCCCACAACGAAGCCGGGAGCCGTGCCGTTCCTGCTCGTTATCTTAAAAACGTAGGCGCCGCGGACGAGGAAATCCCCCGTCGTATCGCTGAGAAACGTCCGGGCGTCCGGTGCCGCTCCGGCCGGGACGACGTCCGTCATGTCGTAAAGCGGGTTTTGATGGGAGCGGAAGCGATTGCAGGCCGCCAACGCGCAGGCGCACTGGTCGGTCGCCATGCCGTTCGCGGACGAATCTCCCCGCGTGTGTTTAAATCCCTGCCCGGGCAGATCGTATTCGGCCAGCGCGGAGAGCAGGGTGTGCCCGTTTTTCACAAAGTCCCCGCTTTCGGGAGAAATGCCCAGAGCGGTCAGGGCCTCAAGGACCTGTGCGACGCTTTCCGAATCCTCGGCCCCCCAGCTCACATAGCCGCCGTCGTCTTTCTGGAGCGCGGAGAGCACGCGCACCGCGCGGCTGACCGCGGCCTGTACGTCTGAGCGGCTCCGGTAGCGCGACAGCGCCTGCAGGGCCATTGCGGTGACGTCGGGGTCCGGTTCCGAACCGGCCAGTGCCCAGCCGCCCGCGGAAGCGGTCCCCCTGCCGATTTCGTCCGACAGGATGAAATCGACCATTTTGTCCCTGGAATTCTGCGTTCCGCCCGCGCCCTTCCGCTCGGGCATGCCGTATTTCCCGGAATCGAGGGCAATCAGGGCCCAGATCGGGCCATTGATCCCCTGAAGAACGACTTTGTCATAATCGGCAAGCGGCTGCACAAGGTCGTACCCGCCGACGCTGTGCGGGTCCCGGCCGATGGCCGTGAGGCCCAGAATCGCCCTCGAATATTCGGTGTACCTGGTTTCGGAAAGCACCCCTTTGTCGTTTTGGACCTCCGCGGCCACGTTGCGGTAATAGGCGTCATAGACGGCGGGGGTGCCGCGCCCCGCCCGGGCAAGGGCGATGACGGTCCACTCCCCTTCGGATGTCCCGAGCCTCAGCCCGCCCTTCGGGATGTTTCTGACGAGGACCTCCGACACGTCCGCGCTCATCTCTTCCGTCGAAACCGCCGCTTCCGCCGTGCCGGCGAAGGCGGCGGGCGCACCGCCGAAGGCCAGGACCGCGGCGAGGGCCAGCCCCAGCGCCGCCCGAACTCTTCGCTTCATCGTACCACTTCTCCTTTCCGGCAGCCGACCGCGTTATGCGGAAATGGCGAGATAGCACAGAACCGTCGGCTGCTGCTTCGGCAAAGCGCAGTAAACCGCCGTCGCAATGCCGGGCGCCGGCGTCCCCGCCGCTTTGACCGTCAAATAGCATTTGTTCCCGGCGCGCTTTTCCGACGAAGAGAACGCGCTGCCGTTTCCCACCCGGAAAACCGGATCGGCGCCGCCGCCGACCGTGACGGCGAACGTGTAGGTTCCGCCTTTTTTGACGGCCAGCGGGTAGGTCGTGTCGGATTTTACCGGATACGGGTTCGTCGCGGCGCGCGGCAGCAACACATAGTCGGAGCGGTCGGAAACCGCGATTTCGGCGTAGCCGTCCGCATCGACGGCGCATTCGGCCGCCGGCATCGGCTCCAGCGTTTTCAGCGCGCCGTTCAGACGGTAAAAGCAGACCTTCGAGTTCGGCGCGCAGCCCGGCTGGCTGCCGACATAAACCCGAACGGAGGCGGGGGCGGGCAGGACTCCGCCGCCCGCAAACCGCAGAAGGGTCCCGGCCGCCCTCCGATCCGCCGCGTTCGCCGCCGTCACGGCCGCGGCCGCCGGGTCCGACGAAGCGGGTTGCACGTTCAGGGCAAGGTCGACATCCGTGACGGAAGCGGGGGAATCCGCAAGATCCGCGCCGCTGAATCTCCAGGAATAGGCTTCCTTTCCGGTATCCTTGTCCGTCACACGGATTACAAGATCCTTTCTCGCTTTTTTCGCGGCTTGCAAGATGGAGGCGTCCGCCCCGACCGAGAGCTTCACGGCCGCGTTTGTACCGTCCACGGCCGCCGCGGGGACTTTGACGGTCAGGGCCACCGTCCGGACCGAAGCGGATCCAATCTGGCCGATTAGGATGGAAGCCGGGGCGTCGATCCTGATTTTTGCAGGCTTTTCCGCCGTTGCGGCCGAAAGGACGGAATCGACCTCCGGCGGCACCGTCACGCTGACGCTGGACTGGCTCCCGGAAATTTCCGGCGCCGCATCGGGCCGGGCGGTCACGGTTGCGACCGTTCCGCCGTCCGGGGCGGCCGCTGTCGTCACCGTGCTTTGAGGCGGAACGGCTTTATTTTTGCTGTCTTCCTCCTCCGAATCGCTCGGCGCGGCCGTCGGCTCGGCGTCCTCGGCCGTCAGCCACTCGCTGTAATACGTCCCGTCGCCGAGCCTGGGATGCTTCGAGTCGGAAAACCAGTCTTCCACCTCGTAGCTGTAATCGTCGGCGTAATGGAACACGACCTCGTCGCCGTCTTCCAGCGGCTGGTCCTTGATGCTCTCGACTGAATGCGAGCCGTTGACGGCATACATCCAGCCGGAGCGCGGGCCGTTTGCGGAGGCCGCGAGCTTGTATCCGCCGCAGACCTCCGGGGCGTAAATCGCGCTGACATAGTCGCTGTCCGTGCCTCTCGCCGTAATGCCGGCGTCTCCGAGCGCCTTTTTGAGCAGGTCGCTCACCTTGCTGTCGGCGGGGAGCGTATAGGATTTCGTCGGAATCCACGTCACATACCTGCTGCCCTTGTAGTCGCCGTTTTTCAGGTCGACGGAGCCGTTCGATTTCGTCGCGCCGATCAGCCGGAACGAAACCGTGACCGGGCTGCCGCTCGGGTCGGCCGCATTGCTGGTAATCTGGGTTTCAAACAGAGAAGCATGATTTTGATACTTCGCCGCGACCGTCTGATAGCTTTTGGTCTTGCTGTCAAACCCGGAAAAGCGCATCCTGCTCCCGGAAACGGACTCGGTCGTTCTGTCGCTGTATGCCGCCACTGCGGACACGCTGTCATCGTCAAGGCTGGAACCGCCCTCACAGCTCTTCGGGTAATCCGTGACGGTCAGAGAGACCATATGGGTTTTCCCCGTATCGAGCATGGGACGGCCCCCGGTCCCTTTCACCCACGTTCCGCTGCTGTTGACACCGCCGTTCAGCCTGGACAAAACGGATCCGTCGCTGAACTGCTCCCCGGTTGCCGGGGCGGCGAGCCTGCCGGCGTCCGCGCCGGTCGGGTCGTCCGACCGGCCGAAGCGCGGGTTTTCGTCTGCCGCGGACTGCGCGGCGAACGCCTTCGCGCTCCGTGAAGATGCAGCCGCGTTTTGAGCCGGCATCTTCGTCACGGACCCTACTGAACCGATGCCGGCCTGCGCGCCGCAGGAATCGAGATAATAATTGTTGGAGACGACGTTATAGCGGTCGAGGGACTTCATGTTGCCGACGATCCCGCCGACATGGGCGCCGCCGTCCCCGCTTTCCGTTTCCGCTGTAAAGACCCGTTTTATCCTGCTGAATGGATTTGAATCCGCGCGGGACGTTTCCGCAGCCCCGGACGCATGGACGGTGCCGGAAAAATAGTTGTTCTGGATGTACCCGATGCCGTTGGCCCAGCACTGCCTGCAGGAAGGTTCTCCGCCGAACAGGCCGCCGACGTCATCGGCCCCGGTCACGGAGCCGTCGGCATAACAGTTCTGGATGGTGACGCACGGGGTGTTGGGTGCGGAAGGGTATCCGCTGCCGATAATCCCGCCCGCGTAGGTGCCGGAGGCGCTGACCGTCCCGTGGAACGCGCTGTCCCGCACGCTGCAGTTCCCCATCGACTGCCCCTTAATCCCGACCAGGCCGCCGACATCGTTCTTTCCGCTGACGTCCGCGGAGCTGACGCAGTTTTCAATCGTCCCGTTGAGAGCGCCCGCGAATGAGCCGATTGTGTCCTGATTCCCGTCATAGCCGATCGTCACTCCTTTTTCCACCGTGGAGTTAAGGATTCTGACGGTATCGGCGCCCGAGGCGTTTCCGTCGATCAAGCCGGACTGCAGGGTCTGCGACCCCGCTTTCAGGGTGACGTCGTCGATGGTGACGGTCAGCGGCATGTCCGGATAGGCCGCCGACGCGGTCCAGTCGCCGTAGTTTCCGGTCGGGCCGTAATCGACGGTGTAGTTGTTGACGAGGCCGCTGCCGTTAATCTTCTTACCGTACAGGTTCAGATTTCTCACAGCGGCAAACCTTACATATCCGAACAGCGGCTTACCGCCTTCCGGGACGGTCAAAGTGTGGCCGCCGCCGTCGAAGGTGCCGGAGAAGGGCAGGATGTCCTTTCCCTGACCCGCATCCGTCGCGCCCGCCCGCAGTTCGCCGATCGGCACCCAGTCCTGCGGAAGCGCGAGATCGCCGGTCATCTTGAAAAAAGCGCCTTTGTAATCATCGTATCCCGAATTGACACGGTCCCTGAGAAGGACCAGATCGTTTGCCGTGGAAAGAAGGTACGGGGAACTTTCCGTGCCGTCTCCCGCCCAGGCGGCGTCCGACGGTTCCGTAAAGCTGACCGTCACGGTATCCGACTGGACATGCTCGCTGTAGCTTTCGCCGCTGACGCTGTTTACCGTGTTGGTCACGACGCAGTAATAAGAATCATCGGCTTTGACGGAAGATGTTGCGGGCGTACAGGTACTGTCGGTCGCGCCTTTTACCGGGGAGAATTTTCCGCCGTCCCTGCTCACATACCATTGATAGGAAAGTCTGCCGCCGTCGCTGCTCTCCGCCTCGACGCTCAGGTCGTCGAGATACTTGGTCCCGGCCGCGTATCTTTTGCCGGCGGGCTGCTTGTTGATTTTCGGCGCTGCCGCCGAAGTACGGGCTACCGTCACGTCAACTTCTTTTGTCTTGACGTTTTGAAGCGGCTTCCCGTCTTCGCCGCAGACTGGCCGTCCATCCCGGCCGCAAAGCAGCAGAAAGCAGCGATACTTAAATTCGGCGTCCGAATCCGTCGGAGGCGTAAATTCCGGGTCTTCCGAAAAGCTCTCCTTTCCCTCTACAGGGCGGGGAAGCATGGAGCCATTCGAATCTGTTCTGCTGTAGATCCAGGTGTATTTCCATACGCCGTCCCCGTCGTCGTCGGAAGGGGGTACGGCTTTCAGCGCCGAGGCTGTGTCGTCTGTCCGATAGGAATATCCATCCGCGGGAACGTCCTTCCCGCTTTCGGCCTCCAACGCCTTTCCTTCCTCCGAATCGGGCTGCGGAACGACGATGATTTCGGCGGCCGCGCTTTCGGCTGTTTCGGTTTTTTCGCCGAGCGTGTTGGTGACGACCACCTTGTAATAGGTCGTGCCGGCCTCGGAAACATCCGGACAGTATTCTTCGTGTGTTCCGTATTGAAGTTTCTTATCGACGCTGTCCGGGGACTCGCCGCTGTACCACTGATAGGAAAGCTGCCCGCCGTCCCCGGCGGACGCCGAGACGGAAAGCGGCTTCACGATCGATCCGTAGCCCATCCCCTGGTAATAGATCACGGGATCGGTGCTCAGGTCCGTTTCGATAACGGGCGTGTCCGGGGCCTGCGTGTCTTCCGCCGGCGGACCGGAAACGGGACTGCCCAAATCCGGTTCGGTTTCCGCCGCCAGCGCCTGAACGGGGGCCGCACCGAACAGCAGGGCGGCGGCCAGCACCAGTGCCAGAGCTTTTCTTCTGACTGCTTTTACTTTTTTCATCTTTTATTCCTTCCCTTCCGCAAAGACACCGAAAAGTTTCCGGGGTAATCCGAGTTCCTGGATTGCTTGCAATTCGCCTCACCTTGTTTCTGTTTCGCCGTTTCCCTCAGCCCGGCCGGCGCCGGGTTTCCGCCAGGCGCTCGCTTTCGTCGATCAGCCCGTATTTGACCCGCATCCTCGTGATTTTTTCAACCATCGGCTTTTCGATTAAGAACAGGAATAGCACTGTCGAGCCCGCGTGAATCAGGTCGAACGGGACGCCGGACAGATAAACTGCGGCCACGCTTTCCTTCGTCACCGCGGTGCTGAGCGTCAGAACGGAATAGAGATTCATCAGCCCGCCGTAAATCAGGAAGGTGGAAAGGCCGCCGTAAACGCAGACTGCGGTTTTGGGCGGCTTTCGGGCCTTCCCGCAAAACAAAAGGCCCGCCAAAAATCCGATGACGCCGAAACTGAACATCTGCCACGGCGTCCACGGTCCCTGGCCGAAAAAGAAATTGGACACGAATCCCGCCAGAGCCCCGACCAAAAAGCCGGATTCCGGCCCCAGGCCGACCGCCGAAACGATCACAACGGCGGAAACCGGCTTGAACTGGGGCAGCATAAAAAACGCGCACCTGCCGATCACCGCAATCGCAGCCAGCGAACAAATCAGAACAATTTCCCGCGCCTTCGGCCTCCTCCGGGCGAACACCAAAAAGAACGGCAACGTGGCCTCGAGCAAAATTGCGGCGCTGATGAACCAATAGCCCCGGTCGCGCAGAAACGTCATTCCGAACGCAATGGTCAGCGGAACCACGGCCAGGAGCAGCACGCAGGACAGAATCAGCCGCCGGCCGGATGTTCTCTGCACGACCGGATCACCTCCTCGCAGGTCAGGGCTTCGGGAAAGACCCGCCGCGCGATCCGGTTGGCGGAGGTCGTGTAAAAGCTGTTTCCGATGAAAAATTTTCTCGTGGCGTTCTCCGAAAGAATCTCCCCGTTGAACATCAGGGCGGAATCGTCCGAACAGGACGCGCAGAAATCGAGGTCGTGGGACACCATGACGATGGTCTTTCCCGCTCTTTTCAACGCGGCAAACAGGTCGGCCAGCTTTTTTTTGAAAACGGAGTCGATCCCCTTGGTCGGCTCGTCCAGAAGCAGGATCTTCGGTTCCGTCAGCAGCACCTTGGCCAGCGCGGCGCACTGCAGCTCGCCGCCGCTCAGATCGAACGGGTGGCGGCCGAGCAGCGGCTTCAGGCGGAAAAAATCCACCAGCCCGCTCAGCCGCGCCCCGGCGGCCGCCCCGCCGCGGCAGGCTTCGTCGGCCATGTCCTCCAGATCCTGCCCGACGGTGCTCCTCCGAAACAGGTTCCGGGGGTCCTGCGGCAGGCAGCCGAGCAGTCCCCGGTACCGTTCCCCGCGGCCGATCCGCTCGAGGTCGCGCCCCAGCAATGTCACTTTTCCCCGGTACGGCCGGCCTATGCCGCCGATGACGGAGAGCAGGGTGGATTTTCCCACGCCGTTTCCGCCGAGGATGCTGTATAAGACGCCTCGCCTGATTTTCAGGGACACGCCCCGGACGATATCCGCCGATTTTCGATCGTACCGAAACCAGACGTCGTCCAAAACGACGGCGGGTTCCTCCTTCTTCTCCGGCCGCCGCCGTCCGCCGGGGCCGGCCTTTGGGCCGGTCTTCGGCCGCGGGCGCACGCGGCGTTCCAGCCACTGTCTGGCGCCCTTGACCGTGACGGGCGTCTCGCCGGTTTCAAATTCCGCGCAGATCCTGACGCAGGCCGGGAGCGCCGCGGCCATGTCGCTGTTCAGTTTTTTCATGGCCCCGCCGATTTCGCCCGGCCGGGTGTCCGCTGCAATCCGGCCCTTTTCCATAAAAACGACCCGCGAGCAGACCGGCAGGACCTCTTCGAGGTGGTGTTCCGAAACGACGACGGTGACGCCCAGCTCTTCGTTGATCTTCCGAAGCATCTGGACGAAGTTAGAGGTCGCGACCGGGTCAAGCTGCGAAGTCGGTTCGTCCAGCAGGAGAACTTCCGGCTGCATGACCATCACGGAAGCCAGATTGAGAATCTGCCTCTGCCCGTCGGAAAGGTCTGTCACCGGCCGGAAAAACCAGCTCTGTATCCCGAAAAACGAGGCCATCTCGGCGACCCGGAGCCGGATGGTCCCGCTGTCGCACCCCAGGCTTTCCAGCCCGAAGGCCAGTTCGTGCCAGACCTTGTCGGTTACGATCTGGTTGTCGGGGCTCTGCGAAACATAGCCGATTCGCCCGCTCTGTTCCCGCAGGGAAAGGGCGCCGATTTCCGTTCCGCAAAACAGGATGCTTCCGGACCGCTTCCCGAACGGCGTAACGGCGGGTTTCAGCTGTTTCAGAAAAGTCGTTTTGCCGCACCCGGAGCGACCGAAAATCAGAAGGAAATCGCCCTCCCGAATCGAAAGGTTGACATTCGTCAGGCTTTTGCCGTCCGAGTCCGGATAAGAAAAATTCAATCCGCTGATTTTGATCTGTTCCATTTCAGGACCTCCTCGATGTCCACGGCAACGGGCAGCAGGCAGAACGCGGCATAGGCGGCGTAAAACGGAAAAGTTCCCGCGTCCAGCCCCGCAATGCGGACGGCGGGGAGATATTGGGAGTCGAACCTGCCGGAAATCAGCCCCGCCAGCGCGACGGCAAACGCGGAAAGCTCGGCGGCGAGGAGAATTTTATCCCTTTTCCCCCACGCGTAGACGGAAAACGAAGTCCTGCCCCGCAGTCCAAATCCCCGCGCCTTCATCGAATCCGCGGATTCGACGGCGTTTTCAAGCGCCCATGTGATGAAGATTGAGAGAATCCGCACGCCGTTTTCGGCGCGGCGGAGCACGTTTCCGTGGAAGGGATCCATTCCGACGCATTCCTGCGCGCGGGCGATCTTGCCGATCTGCGCCTTGTATCGGGGGACGAACCGCAGGGTCATGGAAAACATCAGCGAAAGGACCGGCGCCAGCCTGCCGAACAGGTACATCAGCTTGTCGCTCGTCATGATTCTGTTGAAGCACGAAAACGTGACGATGACCGCGGTGAATGCGAGCGCGTAAATCCCCCCGTATTCCATCGATTCCAGCGTGACGGGATTTTCGTTGAGGTAGAACAGGATGGTGGCGCCCGCGTGGTTGAACAGCGGATTCAGAAGCGCAACGGCAAAGGCGGTGGGCAGCAGGACGGCCAGACTGAATCTCAGCGCTTTCCGACCGTTCAGCAGAACCGAATAGCAAAACCCGGAAACGAACGAAACCGCCAGAATCACCGGGTGCAGGGAAAACATGGTGAAAAACAGAACCACGCAGAAATAAAAGAGCAGGGCGGCAGGGTGAAACCGGGAAAAAGCGTCCGGATCACTTCTGCGAGACATTCCAGCCACAGCCGACATCCCTTCCCAGGTCGCAGGTGTACCGCCAGTTGACAACGTCGCCGTTTTTAAGCCGGTACCGGCTGCACCCGTAATTCGGGTACCGGCCGTTCACCTCGTACATCCAACCGCTCAGGGAGCCGCAGTCGAACTCATACAGGTTGTGGATCCCCTCGATATAGCAGGAGCGATAGGCCGGCGTCGCTTTGTATTCCATCTGGATCCCGTTTTTTTTCGTTTCCCGCAGGAGGACGTCGAACACCGATTCGCCCTGATAAAACAGCACCTTCTGCGAGGGGAAGACAACTCCTCCGGTCGGTACGAACGATTTTTTGCTCTGGTTGAGACGGTCCATATGGTTCAGAACCGTCCTGCAGTCGATGGACAGAGTGCAGTAACCGGTTTTGCGGGCGTCCCGTTCCGCCCGATTCGGCTCGGCCGACTTCGGTTTTTCGGGGGACGCCGGGTCCGTCCGATTCCGGCCTTTTCCATTCGTCCCGCCCGAAGCCGGCGTCCCTTGGGCTTTCGGCGCCGCCCCGCTCCCGGACGCGGAGTTTGCATCCCCGCCGGAGGCGGGCGCGCGTCCGGAACTCACGCCGGCGGACGGCACCTTGGAACCGTCCCGCCTGTAGGGCGCGTCTTTGGAAGGACCTTCGCGGAACGATGGATCCATCGCCGCAAGATAGAACTCCCCGTTTGTATCGCTGACCGGAAGGGTCACGGAAGAGCGCTTGCCCTGATTCAGAGGCGCTTCCAGCAGCCTTTCGGTTTTGCCGGGGTCCTTCCGGTACAGCCGAACCTTCTGGGCGTTCAGCAGCGCCGGAAAATCGATCCGCAGGGTTGTCTTGGCCTGAATCAGGTGTTTCTCATGAAAATGGATTTTGATGAGGTCGGAAGAAAAAACCGCCCCGGGAAGGCTGTCCCCGGCATCCGAAAGATCCACCTTCAGGTTCTGGTCGGAAGGCGCCCTGATCGACGCCCCGTCGAAAAACCAAACATACGAAAACTCTCCCGATTTTCCGTGGAACGTGAGCATCCGGGAGCTCTTCTCGGCATCCTGAAAAACAGACCGCCGCACAATGCCGTCGGCGGGCAGTTCCGACCCGTTTGGGGCAGAACTGACGGAACAGCCGGCGGGCAAAAGCGCGGCGGTGCATCCGGCGAGCAGAACGGCCAGAAATGCGAGGAATTTTTTCAGGATTTTCATGTTTTCTCCAACCTGCGCCGGTCTCCTCACGGCAAACCGGCGGGATGCAAAACAAAGAACCGGCGCTCTTTGGAAGCGCCGGTTCCCATGGCATGGCGGGCAATGATGCCATGCATCATCGCCGCCGTCCGTGGAACCCTTTTCTTACCAAAAAGTTTCCAAATGATTTCCGGCAGGTCTCCCGGCTTCCGATCATCCCGGATTTCCCCTTCTCATGCAGCAGCACAATGGCAATGGAGTCCGGTCCCGGTTCACGGTAGAGTAAGCTGTCTGGGATTTTCACCCTGTTCCCGATTGATTCATCAATGAAACCGAAAATCAATATTCGATTTTCAACGGCAGGCGGCGAAACAGCGGAAGCCGGTTTTCCTCCGGCGAAAAATCCGCCGGCACGGTTCCGTGGTTTCCATGTTCCCCGCTCAATGATAGTCCTTCTGTCGAAATATTAGTAGTATTGTAAGCACCTTGACCAAAAAAGTCAACCCCACCGGCAGGCGGACCGAAAGCTTCGCCTGCCGTTTCGGGCGCATTCCCGGAAAAGCGGACGGTATGCGGCACAGCCGCGG
>ENA-UOOR01004369-UOOR01004369.1-fermentation-metagenome-genome-assembly--contig:-NODE-4369-length-11329-cov-2.591449_pt1 | contig 11329 bp, 10 predicted proteins | sample MGYA00245780_ERZ724029 | MGnify/ENA primary metagenome ERZ724029 (study PRJEB28704, sample SAMN03018315) | fermentation metagenome | biome: anthropogenic terrestrial biome; feature: soil; material... | reverse complement strand
TACCGCTCGGCCAGAGTCTGGGTAGCCACAACGTTGGGATTCTCCCGCAGAAAGCTATCCAGGATGTCGTTTCCCCGGACAATAAAGTCAACGGTGTCGGGGGAGTTGATAAATTCCCTCAGTTCTTCCTCGTTCAAGGAAAACGCCTCCAATCGTGAGTGCCGGGGAAATACCGCACTATTTTAAATAGCAGGGTACATCGCAAATTTTGCAAGGTGATGTGAATTTAAGGTGACAGCGGCGATGTTTGATGCTGTCTTACATTTCCCGCATAAGCTGAAAGGATTGCAGCAGGTTCAGCGTTCCGTAGCCCCACTGGGGGTTGGGGTAGGACTGGGTTTGGGTGCGGTCGCAGCCCCGGATGAGATAGGCGCGGATGGGACAGGTGCTCATGGTGGGTTCGTTGCCCTCTACCACGCCCCACTGCATCAGCAGCGCGCAGGCCCCGGCAGTAATGGCGGCAGCCGGGCTGGTCCCGCTCATCACGCCCCGCCCCGTGGGATAAAAGCCCTCAATATTTACGCCCGGAGCGGTGAGGTCCGGAGTAACCTGCTCATGCCGGGTGGGCCCCCACGAGGAGTTGGGATACAAGGTTCCGTTCATGCTGTTATAGGCTCCGCAGCCGATGGCGCCCATGGCGGTGGAGGGTACGGTAATCGTGTAATAAGGGTCCGCGTCCAAAAACTCAACGCCGGGAGTGACAAAACCTGTGATGGGGAGCCACGCGTTGAAGGTCCCGTCCAGAATGATGTCTCCGTGCATGGCAATGGTCCAGACTCCCGGCGTGGCGTTCAAAACCCGGACAGAGGTAAGCTGACCACCGCTTCCCTCCAAAGGGTAATAGCTGGCTACCCGTACCTGAGAGCGCTCCATCACCGCGTTTGAAGTGAGAACAACGCCGTCTTTGGGTGGCTTTCTTGGCACGTATTCTCCGGTGGGAGAGGTAACGGAAACGGACAGCTTATCGGAAAAGGCGCTCCAGACAGAGACAAAAAAATTTGAATCCGGTTGCACCACTTTTACGTCAATATTTCTAAAGTCGCCCTTGGACGTGACAATACCTTTTGTGTGGCCGCGGGCTTGACTTTCGTTTCCGGCGGCGGAGCACACGCATACGCCCGCCAAAGCCGCGATTCCGCTCAAATATTCCTCAAAAATGGAAAAGCCGTCGTGGCTTGCAAAATTGGTGCCAATGCCAAGACAAATCACCACCGGACGCTTCAGCTCGTGGGCTTTTTGCACGATGTACTCGACCCCGATCATCACGGCAATGGAGGAAAATGCGTTTTCCTGTTCCTCTGGTACGGCAAATAGCTCCAGTCCAAATGGCCGGGCCTTTTTCAGCTTTACCACGATCAGCTCCGACTCCGGGGCCACGCCGGTAAAGTTCTCTTGATGCTGTCCGGCCGCCACGGAGGCCAAAAACGTGCCGTGGCCCGCCGTGTCCCGGGAGGGAACGATTTCATAGGGATTCTCCGACTTAAGCGCCTGGTTAATCTGCTCGTTTGTGTATTCCGTGCCGATAAAAAACCCCTTGGGCGGTATGCCAGTGATGGACTGGTCGTAAAGAAAATGAATTTTACTGCTTCCATCTTCCCGGCGAAAAACGCTTTGGGTATAGTCGATGCCGGTGTCTACAAAGCCCATCAGCACACCCTCTCCGTGCAGGCTCATGTAGGGCTGCTGCCGAATGGAACAAATTCCTGCCTCCTTCAGGCCCGGTCCGCATAAGGGACCCAGAATTACCGCGATAGAGCTGATATAGCCGGTGCCCAGCGTAGTCAGCAGCCGGGGATATGCTTCCACGGTGGTATAGCACACCACATATCGCCCCGCCAAAGTTTGGGTGGCAATAATATCCGGATTTTCCTCAATCAGGCGGTCCAGATCGTCGGTACCCCGCACTACAAAGCCCACCGTGTCCGGCGAATCAAGAAATTGCTGCATAGACGGATTGACCGCCATTGCACGGCCTCCTTTCAAAGCGTGATAACAGGAGTTTCACAGCTCCCGCATAAGGTTAAAGGTCTGAATCAGGTTCAGGGAACCATACCCCCACTGGGTGTTGGGATAGGTCATGGTGGGACTGCGGTTGCAGCCGCGGATTAAATAGGCCCGAATCTGATAGGTGCTAAAAGAAATGTCGTTTCGCCCCACAATGCCCCATTGCATCATCAGCGCACAGGCCCCCGCGGTAATGGCTGAGGCCACGCTGGTTCCGCTCATGGTGCCGGGGCCCGTGGGAAAAATCCCTCCCACGTTTACCCCCGGGGCCACGAGGTCCGGCGCCATTCGATCCAGCCGGGTGGGCCCCCAGGAGGAGTCGGAATAAAGGCTGCCGGTGGTGCTGTTGTACGCGCCGCAGCTAATGGAGCCAAACATGGTGGACGGACAGGTGACGGTATAATAGGGCGTGGCGGACAAAAGCTCCACCGTGGGGGAGACGAAGCCGGTGAGGGGCAGCCAGGCGTGGAACGTACCGTCAAGAATGATGTCCCCGTAGAGGGTGATGGTCCAAATGCCCGGCGTGGCGTTATAAATGTTCACGGAGGAAAGCTGGCTTCCCGTGCTCTCGTAGGGAAAGTAATACTCCACCTGAACGGCGGATTTCTCCAGAATCAGGTTGGACCGGCTGAAGGCCCCGGGCCGGGAGGGAATCCGCCCCACCAGCTCTCCCGTGGGGGAGCGGACGGACAGGGAAATTTTGTCCGCGATGGTGTTCCAGATGCCGAGGATGACGTTGCCCGCGTCCTCTCCCACTTTCAGGTCAATGTTTCGGGTGGCGCCCTTTTCCGCAATTACGCCCTGCATATGGTGGTGGGCCTGACTCTCGTTTCCCGCGGAGGTGCACACGCACACGCCCCGGAGGTTTGAGATGTTGCTGAGGTATTCCTCGAAAATGGAAAACCCGTCGTGCGCGCCGAAAGTGGTGCCAAGGCCAATGCAGATGACCACCGGACGGTTCAGCTCCCGGGCCTTTTTCACGATGTATTCCACGCCGATCATGATGGAGGTGGACTCATAGGCGTATTGCTGCCACGGCGGCACGGCAAACCAGTTGAGGTAAAAGGGACTTGCCTTGCGCAGCTTTACCACGATCAGCTCCGATTCCGGCGCGGCCCCGATAAAATCTCCGGTCTTGGCTCCCGCCGCTACGGAGGCCAGAAATGTGCCGTGGCCGTTCTCGTCCTGCTGAGGGACCAGCTCATAGGGATTTGCGGAGCGCAGGGCCTCGTTGATCTGTGCGTTGGTGTATTCCGTGCCGATAAAAAATCCTTCGGGTGGCGGTCCGTCCACCGTCTGGTCGTAGAGAAACTGAATTTTGCTGGTGCCGTCCGGAAAACGGAAAACGCTTTGGGTATAGTCGATGCCGGTGTCCACGAAGCCCATCAGCACGCCCTGCCCGCGCAAATCAAGATAGGGCTGCTCTTGGACCTGAATGATGCCCGCCGCCGACAGGTTTGCGCTGTCAAGAAGGCCCAGCACCAGGGAGATGTAGCTGATGAAGCTGGAGCCGAACTGGCTGATCAGCTTGTTGAAGGTCACCGTGTCCGTGTAGCAGACCAGATATCTTCCGGCCAGAAGCTGCGTGGTTTGAATGGCGGGGGTGTTTTGAAGAAGCTGGTCAATAAACGCGTTTTTCCGCAGGACAAATGCCACCGTATCCGGGGAGTTGAGGGGCTGCGGGGTGGACTCCGTCCCGTTCATGAAAAAGCGCCCCCCGTTCTTGTATATTCCACCAGATCATTCATGGCTTCGCAAACACTCAGTGCACCGTAGCCCCACTGGTTGCTGGGGAACACGGTTGAAAACTGCCGGTTGGCACTTCTGCGCAAAAAGGCCTTGACCCGCTGGCCGTATAAAAACGGGTCGTTTCCCCGGACAATGCCCCACTCCATCATCAGGGCCGCTGCCCCGGTCACGAAGGGGGAGGCCATGCTGGTGCCGGTATAGGTGTCGTACCCGCCGCCGGAGCGGGTGGTGAGAATACTGACGCTGGGCGCCACCAGATCGGGCTTGATGCGCAGCCCGTTTTCGCCAGCGGCGCCCCGCCCGGAAAACACGGTGGCGATGCGCAGCGCGGCGTTGTATCCCCCCACGGAAATCACATTCTGCACGGTGGAGGGCAGGGTTAGCGTGAGATTCACGTCGGCCCGGAGAAAGGCGGTGTTTCGGGTCACATCCTCCACGGTGGGAAGCCAGATGTTGAACTCGCCGTCCACAATCTCGCTCCCCCGGGCAATCAACCGCCACACCCCCGGGGCCACCCCCGTTCCCAGAGTGGAAAAGAGAAAGTAGACCTCCTGCTGGACGGTGTAATGGTTGGGCTGGGCGTAAATAACGGATATTTCCGTGCCGTCCAGCGTCGCCTGGGTAACGCTTTGCAGGGACTGAATAATTCCAGTGGACCTCCCGCTGGGGCTGATCAGCTCATAGGTAACGGTGTCCGCGAAGTTTTTCCACAGGGTCATGTAAAGCCGCCGGGGAAAACCCGTGACGGCAAATTCTATGGTGGAGGTCTCGTTTGGCAAAAGCTTTCCGTGGTAGTGGTGGGACGCGCCGCCCTCGTTTCCGGTGGCTACGGACATAACGGTTTTCCAACGCTCACACATAGAGTTTAAGTACCGCTCGAACAGGGAATCGCCTGTATGGGAGCCGTTGTTGGTGCCGTAGCTGAGATTGATGCTCAGAGGCATGTTCAGCGCCAAGGCCTTGTCGGACAGGTATTTTACCGCCCGCATAATTTCGGTGGTGCGGGTAAAGGATTCGTTTCCCGTGTGGCCCAGCTTTACCACAATCAGGCTTGCCTCCGGGGCCACGCCCGATTCCACGCCGCCGCTGGAGGCCCCGTTTCCGGCGGCGATGCCCGCCACCGCCGTCCCATGGCCCGCAACATCCACCGAGGGAACGACGGCAAGAGGATTCGGGCTTGCCAAAGCCTCGTCGATTTGAATACTGCTGTATTCCGTGCCGCTGCGAAAGCCTGCCGGGGGCGGTCCCGCGGCGGTCTGGTCCCAGAGATAGAGAATTCGGGTGGTGCCGTCGGGATTCCGGAAGTCGGGATGGGTGTAGTCAATGCCGGAGTCAATGATGCCCACGATAATGCCGGCGCCTGTCAGCCCAAAGGTGTCGGTCCGCCAGACAGGGGGGACGCAGGCGCTTTCCAGACTGTTCCGCAGCATAAAGGTAAGGACCTTGGGCAGTTCAATGTACTCAATCTGCGGAAATTCGTAAAGCTCCGTCAGCCGGTCCACCGGCAGGGTAATGATGGCGTAATCGGGGCTGAGCAGTTCGATATCGGCGCCAAGCAGTGCGCCGATATTTAAAAGCTCTCCGTTATATTTGACAATGACCTCCAGCAGGCCGCTTTCGGTAAATTCATTGGATTCAAACCGGGTCAGCTTTTCCAGACGCACCGGTGGTGGGGGCATAAAATCCCTCCTTGCATGGATTTTTACGTACTTCGGAACAAAGCCGCTCAGCCCCCGCGCACTACCCGGGGCACGGGGGGCGCGTCAATAAAGGCAGTCCACCAGCGAGACGCGCAGCTGGGCGTATTCGTAATGTGAGGACTTCCATATGTAGCCATACAGGATTCCGCTGCGCACCTCCGTAGGGTACATCCAAAAGCCGTCGCCGTAGACGGTCCATATATAGACAAGATAGCCCACGTGCCCGCGAATGGAAGCGGGGCCGGTTCCCCGCAGAATCCGGCAGTAGGTCGGGACCGTGTTGGGCGGCCTTGTTATCGGTTTTTTTTGCATACCGCACCCTCCTCATATCCGACGCCGGGGACGTTGAGCGCAAAGCGCACGTCAACCTTCGCCCGCTTGATTTATGATATTCCCAGCGTATGAAAGAAGTGCCGCGCATATGAGGGGATTTTGCTTGCGGACGGCCGCTTTGAAATAGAAAAGCCCCCAAAGCAGTTTAACTGCTTTGGGGGAACGGGTGCATTCCCGGGGGAGCTTTACTGGGGCGCAGACGCCGATTCCGCCTCCCAGGCCGCCTGATCCGCCTGTCCGGCCTTAGTGCTGCGCAGGAGCTTTACCGTAAGGGCCAGCATAATCTGGGTGAAAATCGGGGCAAAGGCCACGGGAAACAGCACGTCCGCGGGGAAGTATTGTGCCGCCAGCACCGCGCCGGCGCTGATGTTCCGAACGCCGGTGACAATCGTCACGGTCTGCACGGAGGGAAAATCCAGCCGCATCAATCGGTGGGATATAAACCAGCCCAAAAAGTAGGAAAAGACGGACAGGCCAACCAGTACCGCAATGACCGCCAGCAGTGTGGGGGTGACGGCTTTTAAAAACGGAGCCACGCCTGTGGCGTTGGAGATAATGATGAGAAACATCAGCAGCTTTGCAAAGGGAGACAGGCGCGGCTTCCAATGATCGGCGGCCTGCCCGCCCCGGATGCGGTGGCACAACAGGGCAAGGGCGGCGGGCAGCGCCACCATAAACAGGAGATTTTTCATCATGCCCGAGGCGTCCATCACCACCATGGAACCCACCAGCAGCTTCATGCTCAGGGGGACCACAAGAGGAGAGAGCAGCGTGTCCAGCAGCAGGGCCGACAGGCACAGGGGCAGATTGCCCCGGCCGATGGTCACCCACATCAGGGAAACCACGCCGGTGGGCAGCACAAAGTTTAGCACCAGTCCGGTGGTAAACAGCGGATTGTCCGGAAACAGCGGGGTGCAAAGCCCCAGACACAAAACCGGAACCACCAGATGCAGCAGCGCCAAAATTACCAGCACGGGGACGGGGTGGGCCGCCACATGGCCAATCTGACGGAAGCTGCACCCCAGCGTGTTGATAAAGGTCATGACCGCAAAAATCGCGGGCGTAACGGGGACCAGTACGCTGAAGGGCCCGCAGAAAAGGATGCCCAGCAGCAGGGAAGCGATGGTAAACCAGAGAATCTTATCCGAAAGAAATCGGTCAAGCTGTTGCAGTTTTTCCATGCATCCCCCTCAGCGGCAGACAAAGGCGAACCAGCCGCCCTCCTCGTGGGATTCCAAAATCGCCCAGCCGCAGCGGCGCAGCCCGTCCGCCACCTCCGTGGCCCGGTCGTCGATAATTCCGGAGCACAGGAACAGGCCCCGAGGCTTCAAAAACCGTCGGGCCATGGGCGCAAGGCCCAAAATCACGTCCGCCACGATGTTGGCCGTCACAATGTCGTAATTTCCGCCAAGGGAGGAAACAAGGCCCTCGTCGCCCAGCACGTCGCCGGAGAGGACGGTGTACCGGTCCCGGCCCACGCCGTTGAGCGCCGCGTTTTCATAGGCCACGTTTATGCAGTTTTCGTCAATATCCACCGCCGTGGCGGAGGCGGCGCCCAACTTCAGCGCCGCAATGGAAAGAATGCCGCTGCCGCAGCCCAGATCCAGAACGGCATCGCCGGGCTTTACCGTCTGCTCCAAGGCCTCAAGGCACAGCCGGGTGGTGGCGTGGCTCCCGGTGCCGAAGGAAAGGCCGGGATCCAGAATGAGAGGCACCCGGTCCCCGGGGCTCACGCTATCCTTTTCCCACTGGGGAATCACCAGCAGGCGCTTCCCAATGTTCAGCGGCTTGTAGTATTTCTGCCAGCCGAAGGCCCAATCCTCTTCCTTCAGGGATTCCAGCGTCATCAACAGCGTTCCACAGCCGGAATGGGTGCGCCTGAATTCCTCCAGAGCAATGCGGACCTCTCCCAGCCGGGCAAACCCGGCTTCGTTCTCCTCCAGATAAAAGGTAATGCGGGACGCACCCGACTCTTTTTTTAAGAGGGCCTCGTCCACGTAATCCCAGCTCTGCCGGTTTTCCTCCAGAAATGTGTGAAATTCTGTCTCGTCATCAATCACCACGCCGTCGATGCCAAGACCCGAGAGGAACGCCTCCGTTGCATCCAGACCCTCATGGTTTGTATCTATATGGACCTCCAGCCAGTTCATCAGTCTGCGCCTCCCGTTTCGTCCGTTTCGCCGGACCGTATTTTGATTCATTTGTACAGGATCCCGGCGGGATGCCGGCTTCTCAGCGCTCCGTACCCAGGAAAAACAACGCCACCACGCCGCAGCCCGTGTGGCTGCCGATGACGGGGCCCACGTAATTGATATGAATATTTTCACTGGGGGTGCCAAGACGGCGGGTGATTTCGTCGGCCACCAGCTTGGCGTCGTCATAGCAGTCTCCGTGGCTGATGAATATTGTCTGCCCGGCGGGGTCCACGGAAAGACGCTCCATCTGGTCCACCAGCGCCGTCAAAGAAGCCCTGCGGCCCCGGGCCTTGCTGACGGGGATGAGATGCCCCTCGTTGTCCATGTGCATCACGGGCTTGATGGACAGCATCGTGCCAAACAGAGCGGTGGTGGCGCTGATGCGGCCGCCCCGCTTGAGGTGGTTCAAATCGTCTACCGTGAACCAGTGGCACACATGGTATTTTTCCTCCTCGGCATAGGCCAGCACCTCGTCGATGGTCTTTCCGGCCTTCCTCTGCCGGGCACAGAGCCACACGAACAGCCCCTGCCCCAGTGAAGCGCACAAGGAGTCCACCACATAAATTTTGGCCTCCGGAAATTCCGGCCGCAGATCTTCCGCCGCAATGGCCGCGGACTGATGGGTGGTGGACAGGCCCGAGGAAAAGCTCAGGCATAAAAGGTCCTTTCCCTGTGACAGAATCTCCCGCATTTTTGTCTCAAACGCGCCCACGTTGATGGCGGAGGTGGTGCCCGCCTCTCCTGCGCGAATTTTTTTATAAAACTCCGGAAAGCTGATTTCCCGCCCGTCCAGATAGTTGTGATATTCCTGCTCGCCGATGTGAAAGCTCAGGGGAAGAACCTCCAGCTCCAGCTCTGCCGCCATGTCGGCGGACAGGTCGCAGCTGCTGTCGGTCAAAATTACAAAATCGCGCATTATTCCGCATCCTCCTCTTTCTTCTGCCGGCTCCGCTTCTCACGGACCGGCTTTTCCTCCGTCTCGCCCCGGCGGCGGCGCAGCAGCGTCACATACCGGCGGCTGGCCGCCCCGGCGGCATAGCTTAAAAGAGCAAAGTGAATGGCGGAGTCCGCCAGCTTTTCCGGGTCCTGATGCTGGTCCATCTGCCCGGCGGTAAGCGCCATGGAGGAATCCAGACTGCGGCAGAAGGTGCGGTAGCCTGCCTCCGCGCTGCCGGAGTCCTTCAGCTCCTGATCCAGCAGAAGGCCCATGTCCTTGGCGGAAAACACCTGCTTGAGCACGCAGATCACCGTAAGATATGCCAAATGCTCCCGGCTGTATTTCTTCCCATCGGCCCGGGGCAGCAGCCCGGCCTTGGTATAGTTGTTCACCATGGCGGCGGTCAGCCCATCGTCCCCGTCAAAGCGCAGAACCTGCCGGTCCATATAGCTGAGCACCTGATCCATATACAGGGAAAAGTCCGGAAGCTGGTCCCAATCCACCGGGCGCTGCTCCCGCAAACGCGCCTGTAAGTGCGTCTGATCTTCCATTATGCGTCCCCCTCTCAAAATGGGTTTCATTTACAGAGAGAATACCACAATCATCTGGTTTTGTAAATCGTATTTTGCGGAAATCAATATCAGATAGTGTCAAAAAACAGGCGCGGACCCTCGGGCCGCGCCTGCCTTGCCAAAGCTTTGGCAAAAACCGCCCCATCACTTGCCGACGCAGAATCGGGAGAAAATGGCGGATACGATGTCCTCTTTGACAATGCGGCCCGTCAGCTCCCCGATTGCGCCCATGGCCTCCTCCGTGTCGGCCAGAACCACGTCCGGGGTCAGGCCGGCGCGCAGCGCGTCCAGCCCCCGGCAAAGAGCGGCCCGGGCCCGGACCACGGCGTCCGCCTGCCGGGGGTCGGTCAAAAGCGACCCGGCGTCCTCTGTCCCGGCAGGGAAAAGGGCGGCAACGGCGGCCTCCAGCGCGTCCAATCCCTGTCCGGTGACGGAGCTAAGGGAGATAATCCCTCCCGGCGAAACTGAAAACTCTCCGGAAAGGCCGCAAACCTCTGCGCCGCCGCTTCGCAAATCCTGCTTGGTAAGTACCAAAAGCCAGTGAGGGCAGCGGCTTGCCAGCTTCAAAATCGCGCGGTCCTCCTCCGTAAACTCCGCCGCCCCGTCCAGCACGGCCAAAACAAGGTCGGCGCCCTCCACGGCGGCTCTGGACCGCTCCACGCCCAGCTTTTCAACCGGGTCGTCCGTCTCCCGGATACCGGCGGTGTCGATCAGCCGCAGCAGCGCGCCGCCGCAGAGGACGGACTCCTCCACCGTGTCCCGCGTGGTTCCCGGCACGTTGGTGACAAGGCACCGGTCAAAGCCCGCCAAGGCGTTCAGCAGGGAAGACTTTCCCGCATTGGGCCGACCGATGATGGCGGTGCGCACGCCGGATTTCAAAAGACGGCCCCGGCTCCAGGTGGCAAGCAAACGCCCCAAAACTTCGTCTGCCTCCCGGAGAGTGGAGGCCAACCGCTCTGTGTCCAGATCCTCGATGTCCTCGTCGGGGTAATCCACCACGGCGTAGAATTGGGAGGCAATGGCCGTCAGACTTTCATAAACGGCGGAAAGACTGCGGCCCAGCGCCCCGTTTAGCTGCTTGGCGGCATTTCGGGCGGCGGCGGGGCTTTCGGCCTCAATGAGGTCAATGACGGCCTCTGCCTGCGTCAAATCCAGCTTGCCGTTTAAAAACGCCCGCTGGGTAAATTCCCCGGGCCGGGCCTGCCGCGCACCGGCGGCAAACAGAGCCAGTATAAGCTCTCCCATCGCCACGGGGGAGCCGTGGCAGTGGAGCTCCGCGCTGTCCTCCCCGGTGTAGCTGGCGGGGCCGGAAAAGCGGACGGCCATGCCGCTGTCCAGCACGCGGCCTTTTGTGTCCAGCATCCGGCCCATAAAAAACTTGCGGGACTCCAGCGCTGAAAATTGCTTTTGGCAGTCCGGGTAAAACACCCGGCCCACCACCGCGTCCGTCTCCGGACCGGAAATGCGGATCACGCCGATGGCAACGGGGGCTTTCCCCGTGGCGATGGCGGCAATGGTATCCATGGCGGCTCCTTTCCGTGCAGCGTACAAAAGCGACGGGGCGGAGCGACTGCTCCGCCCCGTATTTCATAAAAACGAAAGAAATTTACTGAATGGGCTCGCCCTTGGCCTTCTTTTCCTCAATTTCCTTCATGGCATCCCTGTGGGAGAGGTTCCAGCGGCCCTTCTCGTCAATTTCCATGAACTTGACCCACATCATGTCGCCCACCTTGCAGGCGTCCTCCACCTTCTCGATGCGGCGGTCCGCCAGCTTGGAGATGTGGCACAGGCCGTCCTTGCCGGGGGCAATCTCGATAAACGCGCCGAAGGTCATCAGCC
>ENA-UOOR01004368-UOOR01004368.1-fermentation-metagenome-genome-assembly--contig:-NODE-4368-length-11332-cov-10.166800_pt1 | contig 11332 bp, 10 predicted proteins | sample MGYA00245780_ERZ724029 | MGnify/ENA primary metagenome ERZ724029 (study PRJEB28704, sample SAMN03018315) | fermentation metagenome | biome: anthropogenic terrestrial biome; feature: soil... | reverse complement strand
ACTGTACCTAGACTAGCTTGTTGTCTTGGAATAAAATATTGTTACAAAAAAGCAACCTTACTATCAAGGTTGCTGATCTGGATTTTTTTGAGGGTTAATAAATGCTAAGGTAGTAATGGAATTTCCTCAAATCTTTTTTATTTGTCACCATTCCTTCCATTCTCTTTGGGCCATTTATCTTTAGGAATATTCAAATAAATATCTTCCATCCGGTGAAACTGATCTTTAATGATAATATCCATATTATCCTTGTCAATGGGAATGGGGTTAATTATTTCAGAGGGGATAAAATGTTTTCCATTAAAAATCGGCTCATAATTAGTCTTGACTTCTTTTCCTTCGGCCAAGGTTAAAGCTAAATCTGCCGCGCGGTAAGCTAATTGGCGGATTGGTTTGTAAACCGTTAAGAGCTGAGTTCTTTCTACAATCCGCTGGCAACCAGAGAGATCCGCATCATGTCCTGCTACTAGAACCGTTCCAGCTAAACGCCACTCGGAGAGGGCTTCTATCACCGCGCTAGCCAAAGCGTCATTCGCTGCGATCACAGCATCAAATTTTTTCCCTTGAGCCAGCAAGGTTTGGATATACTGATAAGCTTGTTCTGGTCGCCAATCCTCAGCCCAACCTTCGAACACAATCTCGATCTGACGATTTAAGATGTAATTATCTAGTACATTTTTATAACCTTGATTGAACATATAACAATTATTGTCGGTAGGAGCGCCATTAATAATTACATATCGGCCTTGTGGCGAGCGATCGACCAAATATTCGGTCATATATTCACCCACCTTGATATTATCAAAAGAGATGTATAAATCTAAATTAGCATTACGAATAAGACGATCATAGGAGATCACTTTTACGCCTGCCCTTTTCGCCATCTGGACGGCATAAGCCGCCGCCTCTAGATCGTGCGGCACGAGGATCAGAACATCAATTTTTTGACTTAAGAGGTACTCCACCTGGCGCATTTGCTGTTCATGATCGTTATTGGCGTTTTGGATTAATACTTCTGCATGAAGTTCTTTCATTCGTTCAGAAATATAGTCACGGTCGCGTCGCCAACGTTCTTCCTTTAAAGTGGCCATCGCAAAACCTATTTTGTAAATCTTTTGCCCTGTTGAATTATTTTTCTTAAACAACTCACAGCCGTTAAAAACAAAAACAAAGAGCAGTGAGAGCAGTAAGGTAGCGCTTTTTTTTACCTTATTTTTCATCAAGAAAACCACCTTTCACCCCAGCATCCTTATCTCGGTATTGGGTAGGAGTGAGATGATAATATTTCTTAAAAAGCCGGCTAAAATAATTAGGATCATTGTACCCTACTGAGAAAGAACATTCTTTTATCGAGACACCTTGGGAAAGTAATTCTAAAGCTTTTTCCAGGCGAATCTTCGTAAGATATTCGGCAAAACCAACTCCTATCTCCTCACGAAAGACACGGCTTAGATAAAAAGGACTGACATTTACTGACAGAGCTAGGCCTTCTAGTGACAATTGGCTGGCAAACTCTAGGTCAATAATTTTTTTTGCTTTTTGGACTACTGCTTTAATCTGTCCATCTCGGTTTTCTTTAATTCGGTGAGCTAAATAAAGAATTAACTCGCCGGCCTGCGAAGCAACGGCAGGAAGAGAGGTTGCTTCCGTAAAAAGAGAGAAAATTCGTTTAAAACTATTATATCTTTCCTCTTCGTTACCAAGGTATTCATTGCTTAGCTGACAAGCGTTAATCAGTAAGCTTAAAAGATAAAAACGAAATTGGTCATCTTGTTTGTCATTCAATACCGAATCCACAGGGAGAAGTCTGGCCACCAGAGCTTGAACTCTATTAATATGACCAAAACGGAGACTATCCAAGATCTCCTGACAGCAATGACTAAGCTCTTTTTCCCACAGATCATCAGGGGATTTTTTTAGTTGTGAGTAGATTTTGAGTGGTTCGTGAATGGCGTGATTCAAAGCTTGTATCGCTTCATGGTATGAAAATTTAAAATGTGAGGGAGAGCAGTAAACACCGCCAATTCCTATGCGAAAACTATCTTCTTTACTTTTTTCCCTCAAATAATGGAGGACTTTTTCTCCGTACCACTGTGCGCTTTGTTCCATTTTATCTTGATCATGAAGACCCCTTAAGGGAATAAAAATCACAATCGGATTACTTTTTTCCGGACTAATAAAACAGGGGAAGAGGTTACAAAGATCTTCGACCACCTCAGTTAATTTCTGTCGAAAATAATATTTAAGTTCTATTTTGTTTTCTTTATAAACCTCATTCAGATCCAGATATGATATGGCCATGAAAAACCCAGCCTGAAAGGTAATACCCAATAATTCTTGGTATTCTCCGAACATAGGAGCTTCGATCCCCAAAATTAGAGCTCGAAGAAAATCGTGTTCAATATAAGGGAGAAGCTTCTTATACTTCTCTCTTAGTTCCAGATGATCATGCCTCCGTTGTTCTTCTAATTCTAATTGAATTTTTACTTTTCCAATAGTCTCCAGCAACCTGGTTTTGCTGATCGGTTTTAGTAGATATTCAAAAACCCCTAATCTAATTGATTCTTGCGCATAGTGAAAATTATCATAGGCAGAGATGACAATAGTAATTAAGTTTGGCTTAATACGACGTAATTCGGTTAAAGCCTCAAGCCCATTGATCCCCGGCATCTTTATATCAATCAAGACCACATCCGGATGAAAACTGTAAGCGATATCAATTGCTTCTCTCCCACTCCGAGCAGTTTGAATCTTAATATCTGCTCTCTCTCCTAAGATGCGACAGATCGAATCTAACATGATCTGCTCATCATCAGCAACTAATATCCTCAATTCCTACCCCTCCTTCTTTAACGGCGGGCAAGTCTAAGGTGACCTTTGTTCCCTTTCCTTGAGCGCTCTGAATTTTAATCAGACAACTTTCTCCTAGAAAAAGTCGAGAACGTTCTCTAACATTAGCAAGGCCAAGGCCGGTGGTATGACCGGGTAGTTTCTCATTGGTCCGCAAACGAGTTAAAGTGGTTTCATCCATCCCCCGCCCATTATCGGATACTTCTATTAATAACCGGTTTTCCCGGCGATAAGCGTTCACGATTATTTCACCCTTAGTCTCTAGATTTTCAATACCATGAATCAAAGCATTTTCGACAATCGGTTGTAAGGTTAACAGTGGGATTTGACAAAAGGCCGCCTCTGCTTCAATCTGTACGGAGAAAGAAAAACGTTCAGCTCCATACCGTGTCCGCAGGATAAAAAAGTATGTCTCCACATTCTTCGCCTCTTCCTGTAAAGTCACAGGTTTTTCAATACGGCGCAAGTTATAACGGAGTAGACTAGCGACTTTATCCATAAACTCGCCAGTTTTCTCTGCATCTTCCATAATGGCCAATTGGACACCAGCGTTAAGGGTATTAAACAAAAAGTGCGGGTTAATCTGGGATTGCAATGAATGAAGCTCTGCTTCACGTAAAGTGTTTTTCATGGTTAGATTTTGGAGTTCCTGCTCCTTTAATCTGTTCTCTAAATTTGATTGATTCTTTATTTCTTCAAAGAGCCGCGTGATACTGGCAACCATATCATTAAAAGCCTCAGTTACCACGGCGATCTCATCATTAGTCGAAACAGGCAACGGCGCTATTGAGAAATCCCGATTCGAAACTGCCTCTGCAGCCTCAGCCAGCTTGCGTAAAGGGTTAGTCAAGTGCAAACTGGTCCAGATCGCAACTGTAATACTAATAATTAAAACAGCAACAATTAAATACAAACTCAGCCGTTGAAGATAGATTAAGCGATTCGAGATCTGTAAATATTGACGGCTATTTTCCTCTAATTGTTTGATAATTAAACGATCAATTGCCCATTTAATATTGGTGTTATAGCGCACTACTTCCATAAAATTTTGATGATATTCTTCACTATTCCTAGCTCTCTTGGCTTGAACCGCTTTATCGGCTTGATGAAGAAAAGACCTTGTCATATTCTTAATATTCTCGAGAAGAAGGTAATCATCGATCGACTCTTCAACGGGAGTAAGTTGGAGGTAGGTAGCCTCGATCATCTGGCCATAATGTAAATATTCCCTGAGCATATCAAAGTTCCTGGATACTAAATATTTCTCCAGAGCGTTTACCAGGTTATCCACATCCGCGCTAAACTCTTTAAGCTTAATATTATTAGTGAGGAGAGTGTTTATCCGATTAAGTAGCGTCCGTTCACTATAATAAGAAAAAAAATTAACTAGCGCAAAGATACAACTAAGGATTAAAAACATACAAATTAATTTAACACGAATTGATTGGGTAACCCAATTTTTCATCTTCTCTTCCTACCTTATAAGGAATTGCACAATTCAGTTATTTAGAATTTGGCCACAACATAAGGTAATCATTTAATTCACTCACCTTGTATTTTGATTATGGCACAATCATATAATTATTAGAAAAACGTCTCACATTATCCCTATTTATAAGAAACAAGGGCATATCATACCTTTCTTTTAACGAACGGTTTTGCTTAAGACGAAGTAAGGTGGACATCCCTTGGGCCCCTAACTCAAAGGGATCTACCGCATGCACACCCTCGATTACTCCTCTTTCGATGTAATTCGCAATCTCGGGAGTAAGACCGGAACCAATAATGGTGATTTCTGAGACCCGATTTAAGTCAATTACTACTTTAGCAACACCTAAAGTATCATTAACGTCGGAACAGACAATCGCCTGTATTTCAGGGTGGTTTTTTAGTATTAACTGGGTCTGCTCTTCAGCGCTAATACTTTCGCCTTTAGAGTTGATGATTAGTTCCACTTCAACTTCTTTTACATCTTTAATTGCTTGGTTAAATCCTTGCAAATAGCGGTCATAACTTTGATCCGCTAAACTTAAATTGATAAAAACCGCCACTTTCGTCTCTTTTTTTACTGCATTGGTAAGCGCAACCCCATTCTTAAAACCTAAATCAAAAGAATTAACGCCAACAAACGAAAGGTTTTCGTTACTAAACGTTTCTTTATCCAAGGCTACAACCGGGATCTTTTTTTCATAGGCTTCATTAATTAAGCTCTGAAAAGATGAACTTCCGGGAACAGAGCAAAGTATCCCATCAACCCTAGATAAAATGATCATTTCTAAATATCTCTCAAACTCTTTGGCATCAGCAGAACGGGAATCAAAATACTCAAGCGCCACACCTTCACTTTTACCAACTGTTTCTGCCCCATATAAGACCTTTGTCCAGAAATTTTTATCAGTATCACGCGCAATCATTACAAAATGGTATTTATAACGAAAGGAAGAAGGAGACGGCGTATAGGGTTCTTCTTTAAAAGAGTAAAAAAAGAACACGCTCAGACTTAATAAAAGAACAAATAAGAGGGTAGCAATCATTAAACGCCAGTCAAATCTCATTTTTTACTCCTTTAATTTGGCATAATTGCCTTCATTGTTATATTTTCTACTTCTACTTAAAATCCTGCCCTATAATAAATAATAGTTAATAGTTTCCGGCGGTAGCAGCGTGAACGACTAGCTCATTATAAAAAAAAGAACCGTAAGATTTTAATCCTACACGGTTCTTATGTTCCTGACAGGCTTTTTCTGAAAATTACCAAGAGAAGCCGGGAAGAGCCGGAGTGGCCAGTGTGATATGGGTAACATCTTCTTCTTCCTCATACTGATAAGCAAATTCCAGATTAATCCTGGTTCCTTCACGAATGATCGCCCCATCAAGTAAGTTCGTCCAAGCTGACCATCTTCCATACTCCCAATCCACGCTGCCCGCACTCTCAGAGACCTGTAACCGGCGGAAGATGGCCTTCATTATACTATAGGCCTCACCTTCACTGATTCTTCCCTTCAAAACGCCACTTAAGGTCACCGCCAAAGGCAACTCCCCAATCACCGGTTCAAAGGCTCGTTTTAAACGAATCAGCGTTTCTGATAAGTCTAGTTCTGAGTTAAAAAGAGCCATTACCCCACAAAAAGTCTCAGCCTCACTGGCTTCCCCCTTAATTGATTGTAAAGTGATGATAATTCGATTATTGTTGGGTAAACAGCCTTCGATATTTACATAGCTAAAATCGAGTTCCTCCCCAGTTAAAGGGGGAGCTGTAGTTCTTAGTTTTAAACGTTTTTGTAAACTTACGGCAATTTCCTCCAGCGCCGCAGAGCTTGTATAAGCTTTATTGATTTTCTTCCACCCTTCAATCTCCATTTCTGTCACAGGGATTCCTGTCCCTTCCCATCCCATTAGCAACGGATGATTACCAATCGAAAGACTAAAAGTCAGATCAACAAATTTCATCGTAAATAAGAATAGAAAGAAAAAAGAACAAAGCATTTTAAGCAGATAACGACGGAACATTCTACTCCCTCCCGGAAATATCCTTTGTGATCAGTATTTACATTTCCGGGAGAAATTAAACATCATCTATAAAATTATTTTCTTTTGTTACCTCGCCCTAAGCTAATTGGGCTTTTTGCGTGTTACCTTAATTTGAGGTCACGACACAACGCAATTAGCCTCGCCCTGCCATAAAAGTCCGGAAAATCCGCTCTGTAGCTAAAGATACCAATTCGGAAGCAGAAGCAATCGCTTCTTGCAGTGTCATGGGACGATCGACAATCGCGATCATACCATCTATCCCATGCCCATAAACCAGCTCCGCCTGGTAACCAAGACTACCAGCCACCCCCAGAACGGGAACTCCCAGTTCTTTAGCAACCGCTGCCACCCCAATCGGAGTCTTGCCTTTTATGGTTTGGCCATCGATACGCCCTTCGCCTGTTATGACCAGGTCAGCCCCAAATATCTTCTCCTTAAGGCCAACAGCTTCGTTAATAATTTTCACTCCTGGTTGCAATTGGGCTTGAAGAAAAGTCACCAAGCCCGCTCCTAACCCGCCAGCCGCGCCCGAACCGGGCAAGTCCGCTACTTTCAGCCCCAACTCTTCTTCCACCACTTGAGCAAAAACCGAAAGGGCCGCATCCAATTGGCTCACCATTTCAGGGGTGGCCCCTTTCTGGGGACCATAAACCGCCGACGCTCCGTCAGGTCCGGTCAAAGGATTAGTCACATCACAGGCCGCAACTACCGTTAGGTCTGTTAATCGAGGGTCCTTTCCCGAACTATCGATCTGAGCTAAATCTTTTAGCACGCCACCCCCAAAGGGTAAATCCTTACCATTCTTATCTAAAAGCCGGTAGCCAAGGGCTTGAGCCATTCCTGCTCCTCCGTCATTTGTAGCGCTCCCGCCAATCCCGATAATAATTTTTTTACATCCTTCCTCCACAGCCGCTAAGATCAATTCTCCTGTCCCAAAGGTAGTCGTAATTCTCGGGTCTCTCTTGTTTTCTGGAACCAAAGGCAGTCCAGAAGCAGCGGCCATCTCAATCACCGCTGTCTCCCCATCTCCGGTTATCCCAAAAAAGGTCTGAACCGGTTTACCCAGCGGGCCTGTTACTGTTCTGGTAATTACCTTCCCCCCAGTAGCATCCACTAATGATCTAACAGTGCCTTCACCCCCATCAGCCATTGGCACTGAGAGGATTTCGGCTTCCCTTAGGACGCGACGAACACCTACCTCCATCGCCTGACATACTTCTAAAGCGCTTAGACTTCCTTTAAACGAATCTGGCGCTAAGATGATTTTCATATTTACCTTCTCCCTTCTTTTTTGCTAGCAGTGATCAGAATTGGACTATTTGTGTGGATAATACTGTTCGTAGTCAAAGGCTTTTTTTACTTGTATAATTACATTAGAATATTATGATCCAAATAGCAGGAAATTTCATTTTTTAGCCGAACACTATTGACATCAAACCATGAAACAGATAACAAGGTTAAAATCTGGGTAAATAAACGGTTTTATTTTGCCAAAATAAGGTCCCTTTATTTCCCAGGCTGGAAAGGAGATTTATTTGTGAATAACGGCCTTAATGAAAAATGGCTGAAACATTATGAACCAGGGATCTCTGCTTGTCTAGAGTATCCTACCATCACTTTGTCCGAAGCTTTACATCAGACAACAGCAAAATATCCTAACAACACCGCTTTTATTTTCGCGGATAAACAATGGACTTACCGGGAATTTAATGACCTAGCATCACAGATGGCTAATGCTCTGCTTAGTTTAGGTCTTTCTATCGGCGATCCGGTAGGCATCTATCTGCCAAATTGTCCCCAATTTATCATTAGCTATTATGGTATTCTACGTTCAGGCGGAATAGCCGTCCCGATCAATCCTCTTTTAACTGGGGATGACCTTTCTTTTATCATTAAGGATAGTGGGATGAAAGTAATAATCACCTGTTCAGACTTGCTTGCCCCCCTTGAGCAAGCAAAAGTAGAGGATTTGATGATTATTTCTACGGAAATTCAAGATCTCCTTTCTTCTAAAAGTAAATTTCCGCGCCCAGCACCGCACTTATCCTTTGAACAATTAATCCATGAGGCGCCCGGCACCGATCCCCAAGTTAAGATCAACCATCAGTCAGTAGCCAATTTACAATATACAGGAGGAACCACCGGACGGTCTAAAGGAGCTGTCCTTACCCATGCTAACCTAATCGCAAATACCCTCCAATTTCGACAGTGGTTTAAAAATGTTTACGAAGATGGCGATGGTCGATTTTTGGGGGTAATCCCCTTTTTCCACATCTATGGGTTAACCACTAGTATGAACGGTCCGATTATTAGCGGTTCTTCGATCATTCTTCATTCTCGGTTCGATATTAACGAGATCATGCAATCAATAACTAAATATAAACCCAACTTATTTATGGGTGTTCCCGCTATGTATGCGGCCATTGCCATGCGCGAAACGCAAGAGTATGACCTTAGTTCGATTAGAGCTTGTGTCAGTGGTTCATCCTCTCTCCCCCCAGTTATTCAAGAGAGATTTGAAAAAGCGACTGGAGGCAAACTAGTAGAAGGCTATGGATTATCCGAATCCTCTCCGATCGTAACTGTTAATCCCATTTACGGGACGGTTAAACCCGGAAGTATCGGTATCCCAATCTCCGATACCAAAGTCAAAATCGTCGACCCTGATACTGGGGAAGAAATCTCTGAACCCGGTCGTATCGGCGAGTTATTGGTAAAGGGCCCCCAGGTCATGCGAGAATATTGGAATAAACCTGATGAAACCGAACTGGTCCTCGTTGATGGCTGGCTCCATACCGGCGACCTCGTTCATATGGATGAGGACGGATATATATTTGTCGCTGATCGGTTAAAAGATATGATCATCATGGGTGGGGAAAAGATTTACCCCCGCGAGCTTGAAGATTTTCTCTATACTCACCCGGCGATTAAAGAAGTTGCTGTTACCGGTATGCCCCATCCTTTACGAGGCGAAGTGCCAAAAGCCTTTGTGGTGTTAAAAGAAGGAAACGCGATTACTGAAAAGGAGCTAAGGAAATACTGTATCGCACATCTTTCTAGATTTAAGGTGCCAAAAATTCAAATTATTGATGCTCTGCCCCGAAATTCTGTAGGTAAAGTTCTCCGTCGTCTTTTACGTGAAGAGCAGTTTTAAGCGCAAGCCCGCCAGTTATCCATACTGGCGGTTATTTTTATCCTTTTATATGTTGTTCTTGTTAGTAATTCCGTGGAAGAACTAAAAAAAACGTTAAGATTAGTCACTTTCCAAGAACAACAGCGTTTGTTTTCTTTGCTTCACTCTCTCTTTTCGCTTCATTCATTAAATTTTTGTTTATTTCCCGCTATTAGCTTCTTTTATTTCTCTATTTTACCCTAATTACCTACTCTTTCGCGCCAAAATCTCCCCTTAATGTTGTTTAATGAGTATCTTCCAAGCTAAACCTTCTTTTTTTACCTGTTAAATAACCAATCGAAAAAAAGCGGGAATAACCGGTGCATTCATTCCATCTTCTGGAAAGGATATTGCTTCAGAAAGAAGAATTGTATGGCAACTGAGTATAAAATGGAGTGATTACTGATGGCGCTTGAAATAAAAAAAGGTTTCTTTTACTCTTCGCTACTCTCGAATGAGCAAAGAGTAAATAAACTGGAAAAACTCTATCGAGCGGGAGTTCATTCCCTTAGTATCAGGCTTTCTTCTTTCTTTTCTAGACCCCTTGACATGGAATTAACCGGTTTCTTTTTCCTCCCTCTTTCTTGGTTGACAAAAAATCTGGAACATACCCCGACAGCGGAACTAGGATTTCATTCTCGAGTGACAGGCGATCTTAAGGGAGAATCATATCTTTGTTTTTCTCAAGAAACCGCCATGAAACTAATAAATATGCAGATAAAAAAAAGGCGTATCATCCAAAAGTTTTTCCTTAGTAAAATTGATGAATCCTTGCTTAGCGAGATCACAAATATTTCAATCAACACTTTTTGGAGCTCGTTTCATGCCGAACTTCCCACCAGGTGGTGGCTAACTCCACCCTCCTCCATCAACAATGTTCTAAAAGCAATCCAGCTAGCCAGTAAAATCTATTCTTTCGATCGTCGGGTTTTAATGGCGGAGATTTCAGCCTTTAACCCTGATTTTAAAATGGAGTTAATCTTTATTCCTGCCGGAGAAAGTCTAAGTTACTTTCTGGAAAAATTGGATGGCCATTTTACTCTTTCCGAGAAAGGCGCTCCCGAAGACTAAGGCCGATTTTACCTGCGAACTTACTTGTCCCTAATTGTATTTTACTCCATAAAATATCGATAAATGGATATAATATGAGAGAAGGTAGAATTGGGGAGGAGTACATGGGAATTAAAAGGAAGAACTTACATGTGCGCATCGAAGAAGATACTTATGAGAAACTTCGCCATTTAACCTTTTATGAACGTTCCAGCATCTCAGAGGTGGTTCGGCGTCTAATCGTAGAATATCTTGAAGAAAAAGCCATCAATGAACCAGATTTCGTGGCGCCACCAAGGCTTTAAAAATCAAAACCCGCCGATTAGGCGGGGTGCGTTGTATCATAGATTATTCCGAAATCATTCTGGTTGAGGAGCATCTACCGGACAAACATCGGCGCAGGCCCCACAGTCGATGCATTTTTCAGGATCAATCACATATTTGTCATCGCCCTCACTAATCGCTTCAACTGGACACTCAGCAGCACAAGCCCCGCAACTGATACAATCATCATTGATTTTATAAGCCATCTTGACACCTCCTTAAACTTTTTACCCCGCACTTTACAGCCTAAGGCTTTCAATCCTTTCAGGCTGAAGTAAGAAAAGAATTACACCAAACAATAATTCTAGCTTAATATAAAACTACCTTCTTTTTTTTAAAAATATTTACTAGATATTTATTCCTCGGATAGGGCTTTTTGCGTTGTCTTTTAATTTAATTATCCCA
>ENA-UOOR01004367-UOOR01004367.1-fermentation-metagenome-genome-assembly--contig:-NODE-4367-length-11333-cov-3.135219_pt1 | contig 11333 bp, 10 predicted proteins | sample MGYA00245780_ERZ724029 | MGnify/ENA primary metagenome ERZ724029 (study PRJEB28704, sample SAMN03018315) | fermentation metagenome | biome: anthropogenic terrestrial biome; feature: soil; material... | reverse complement strand
GAAAACTGGAAATTAGGCTCGAAGCTGCCTTCAAAAGATACTATACGAGGAGGAAATGACATGGATAAGAAGGTCCGCCAGTTACACCAAGAGGCACTCGTGGTTGATACGCATTGTGACACACTATTGCGCCTTTTAGGGCGTAGCTCTGGTAGTCAAGAGCAAAGCGCCTATCGGTTGCGTGATCGTCATGCGGAGGGCCACATTGATCTCCCGCGCTTAAAAGAAGGCGGAGTAGATGTACAGTTTTTTGCTGCGTATATCGAGCCAATATACAAGCCGGACCGTTCATTGAAACGGGCTATGCAGATATTTGATGCTTTCTTTACTGAAGTAGATGCTAATTCCGACTTAATGATGCTTGCCACCTCAGCACAGGATATCTTAACCGCTAAGGAACAGGGTAAGCTGGCAGCTGTTTTAGCGATAGAAGGTGGCGAAGCCTTAGAGGGAGATTTAGGCGTATTGCGTCTTTTCCATCGCCTAGGTGTACGCTCTATTGGTTTGACCTGGAATGAACGTAATAATATTGCTGATGGTGTGGGTGATAGTAGAAGCAAGGGAGGCCTCAGTGTCTTTGGTGCTGACTTAATCAAGGAGATGAATCGCTTAGGCATTTTGGTCGATGTCTCCCACCTCTCTGACCCTGGATTCTGGGATGTTGTTGAATTAAGCACCCAGCCAATTATTGCTTCCCACTCCAACTCGCGGGCTGTCTGTAACCACCGACGCAATCTGACTGATGATCAAATTAAGGCCTTAGCTAAGAACGGTGGCGTCATGGGCATGAACTTCGCCGCCGCTTTTGTTAAGGAAGATGGCAAACCTAAGCTCGATGATTTGCTTAATCATATCGATCATATTGTTGAACTGGTTGGCCCAGAGCATGTTGGTCTTGGTTCTGATTTTGATGGAATTGGCGCTGCGCCAGAAGAGCTAACTGATGCTAGTACCATGCCTCTAATTACAGACGGGTTGTGTAAACGTGGATATAGCGACGAGCATATTCGCTTGATCCTTGGTGGCAACTACTTCAGGGTTTTCAAAGAGGTCTGGGGATAGTTCTTGTGAGTGCCGATCTGCATGTTCATTCCGTTTTCTCCGATGGTTGCCTAAGTCCGAGGCAGCTGGTAGAGGGTGCTCAAGGGCTAGGCCTTGCAGCTTTGGCAATTACTGACCATGATTCTCTTCAGGGAGTGCCAGAGGCGATAGAGCGTGGTCTAGAGCTCGGTATAGTTGTCTTGCCTGGAATAGAAATCAGTTGCAGTGAGCACCAAGAGGAGTATCACATTTTGGGATACAGAATGGACTGCAGTTACGAGCCACTTTTAGTACAGCTGGAGCGTATACAGCTGGAAAGGGCTCGACGTGCAGAGCGAATCGTTGCCCAATTGGCTGAACCGGGTGTCCGACTTTCCTATAGCCGCATTCGGGAGATTGCTGGTGCTGGCGTAGTCGGGCGCCCTCATATTGCGTCAGCACTGGTGGAGAAAGGCTATAGCGTAAGCATACGCGATGCATTCGCCCGTTATCTGAATGCTGGGCAGCCAGGTTACGTGCCTCGTTATCGACTTGGCGTAAGGCATGGCATCAACCTCATTCGGGAAGCAGGTGGCATTCCTGTTTGGGCGCATCCGGGAGAGAAGTTTTCTTCTGCACGGCTGGAGGAGCTGAAATCACTGGGTTTGATGGGGGTTGAGGTTTGGCATCCCGACCATAGCCCAGAACAGATGTTATGGATAGCAGATCAGGCGGCTCGCGCGGGGTTGCTAGTTACAGGCGGTTCTGACTTTCACTGTCAGCAACCAGATTACCCGGCATTAGGTAGTTACTTGACACCCAAGTGGGCCTTAGCTGCACTCTTGTCTATCAGTGCGAGCTAGACTTATTTGCTTTTGTTTGAGGTTGGTGTAGTATAGGGTTGTTGCGGTTTGTTGTAGAGGAGCCGATACAAGATTACGACCGTCACGAAATTAGACATAAGGCAGAGTGATATACTTGAGACCCGAAATTGTTACAAAGATGGAAGTCAATCTAGATAGCCTGTTGTATAACTATCAGGAAATTAAACGTCACGTAGGGAAAGCAGAAGTAGTACCCGTATTAAAGAATGGGGCTTACGGGCATGGCGCTGTTCCTCTGGCTAAATCTTTGCAGGAAGCAGGCTGCAACCATATGGCCGTGGCCATGGTGGACGAGGGAATTCAATTAAGGCGGGCTGGCATCACAGCTGAACTTTTGGTGTTGGGGGTAGTTCTTCCTCAGCAGTTGGCGACTATGGTAGAATACGAACTTACTCCTTCACTAGGGGATGTTGCAAGTATGCGCGCATGGGCACAACTGGCGCGCCAAGCTGGGCGACAATTGCCGTGTCATCTTGCAATGGACGTTGGGCTTGGTCGCTTAGGGTTTTTACCAGAGCAGGCTGAAGAAGCACTGCAGGCCTTGCGCGAACTACCTGAGCTGAAGTTGCGAGGTATCCGATCTCACTTAAGTCATCCGGCTGGTGGCAAGGAACTTAATGACCGGGAGTTTGCACGCTTCCAGCAGTTTAGTGAACCATTTTTGCCAGAATACCCTGAGATAGTACGTCATTTGGCAGCTTCCAAAGCTGTACTTCTGCATCCTCATATGTACCTTGATCTAGTGCGTGTGGGTGGAATCTTATATGGCTTCGATTATGAATATTATCCAGAAACCCTTAAACTAAAGCCGCTTCTGACCTACACTACTAAAGTCGGACATGTCAAAACACTGCAGCCCGGATGGGGAGTTGGTTACGGTCTGAATTATGTAGTGCAAAAACCGATCCGCGTAGCTTTGTTGCCAATAGGGTGGAGCGATGGCCTCTGCAATCAGCATATTGGAAAAGCGCAGATGCTTGTGCGTGGGCAGTTTGCAACGGTGATAGGTGCTTGCACTGACTTCGCTATGCTAGATGTGACTCACATACCCGAGGTTAGTGTCGATGACGAAGTGGTGATAATAGGTTCTCAGGGCGAAAATTCTCAAACTGTGGGGGAATTTGCCAGCGCTGGCCAACTTACAGCGTCGCAGCTGCTGGGGCGAACATCACTACGCGTGGCGAGAGTCTATACCAAGGGAGGCATAGTTCAAGACGAACTATCCATTCTTTCCTAGCTATCATGTATGCGATTAAAAACCCTCTAGCTGGACTAAATAGAATCCAGCTGGAGGGTTTTTACGTAACGTCACGCAAATCAAGATGGTAACGAAAACTTCATAATAGAAATGCAAGGAACTAGTCGTAACTTGACGAATAGTGCTATAGTAGAATTGGAATGATGGACTATGCCATTAGGCCTAGAAGGAGGTGGTTGCTTATGGCTTTTGAACTTTCGCGTAAATCAGGCATTCCTTTATACATTCAGCTAAAGGAGCAGATTCGCCAGCAGATTGAAGCGAGTGCGTGGGGGCCGGGCTTCCAACTTCCTACTGAAAGGCAGTTAGCCAACCTACTAGGGGTTAGTCGTAACACAGTCAGTATGGCTTATCAAGAATTGGAAACCGAAGGGGAGTTAATTTCCTTTCAAGGCAAAGGCACTTTTGTAGCCGAGGCTGCTGCTGAGCGGTTGAGTGAAAGTCGTAAGCAACGCTTACAACGTGGTATTGATGAAATGCTGGATGCGGCAACAAGTCTGGGGTTCAGTTTTTCTGAGGTATTAGATTTAGTTGCTGAACAGGTCCGGGAAAAGCAATGTCTCTTAAACAGGATCAAGATTGCTTTTATCGAGTGCAATAGAGAGCAGGTAGACTATTTTGCCCGTCAGTTAGAACTGGATGCGGGAGTAGCTATTACGCCTTTAGTATTAGGCGAAATCCGTGGTGACCTGGATTATGTACGCAGGATTGCGTCGGAAGTTGATCTTGTTGTCACTACGTTTTTTCATCAGGATGAAGTAAGATCAATGATCCCTATGGAGCGACGTGTGCTAGCTATAGCGCTTGATCCACAGCTAGAAACGATCGTGAAGATTGCTCGTATACCCCGGGGGCAGCGTTTAGGCTTAGTCTGTCTATCCACGAATTTCGCTGAGAAGGTAGTCAACTCAATTCGTTCAGCGGGCATTGATTATCTGCCGATTGAGAGCACCATTGCAATGGAAGAGTCGTCTGTATTGAGAGTAATAGAGCGCAGCGATGTGCTGCTAGTTTCGCCTGGACGCAGGCGAGAAGTTGAGAAGCTTTGCCCTGAGGGCAAGGAGATTATTGAGTTCGTTTACCGACCGGATCAGGCATCGGTGAACCTGCTTAAGACCGCCCTATTAGAATACGAAAGTCAGCATACGAAAGAGGAAGGGGTTTAGACAAATGGGAAGAAAGTTTGCAGTAGCAATCAACCCGAAATGGTGCAAGAAATGTGGTATTTGCGCAGCCTTTTGCCCTCGCCAGGTTTTTACTCATAAGGCTGGCCATGTACCGGAAATCACTGCTGAGGAAAAATGCATTGGTTGTAACCAATGCGAGCAACGTTGTCCTGATTTCGCCGTTACTGTAAGGGGGAAAAATGATGAGTCCGACAGTTAAGCTATTGCAAGGCAATGAGGCCTGTGTTGAGGGAGCTTTGGCAGCTGGTGTAAAGTTCTTCGCTGGCTATCCTATTACTCCTTCTACGGAAATTGCTGAGCTACTCGCTGAGCGCCTACCATTAGTGGGTGGCCGTTTCATGCAAATGGAGGATGAAATTGCTAGTATGGCGGCTGTGATTGGTGCTTCCTTGACTGGAACCAAAGCGATGACAGCCACTAGTGGTCCTGGTTTCTCTTTAAAACAGGAGAACCTAGGCTTCGCGATATTCACAGAAATTCCTTGCGTAGTAGTCAATGTTATGCGCGGTGGTCCAAGTACTGGTTTGCCAACCTCACCGGCACAGGGCGATGTGATGCAAGCTCGTTGGGGCACTCATGGTGACCATCCTGTGATCGCTGTTTACCCTGCTTCAGTGCCGGAGGCATATGAGTTGACCATCAAGGCTTTCAATTTATCTGAGAAGTATCGTACACCTGTCATTCTGTTGATGGATGAAGTTGTCGGTCACATGCGGGAGAAAGTCGAACTCCCAGACGTACCTCAAATTCCTATTGAAGAGCGTCCCCGCCCGACTGTTTCTAAGGAGAATTATCTCCCTTACGACAACAATCAAGGGGATGTCCCGCCGCTAGCCAATTTTGGCGATGGCTATCACTTCCATGTAACGGGGCTCACGCATGACCAAACGGGCTTCCCGACTAGCGCTCCAGCCAAGGCTAAAGTCTTGTATGAGAGACTGCATAGAAAAATTGAGAACAATCTCGACGATATTCTCATGTGGGAAACAAAAGACATGGAAGACGCTGAAATCGGTGTTCTTGCGTATGGCTCCACGGCGCGTTCAGCAGCTCGAGCGGTTAGTTTAGCTCGCGAGCAAGGTATTAAAGCTGGTTTAATGCGTCCTATCACTATTTGGCCCTTCCCAGAAAAGCTGATTACTCAATACGCCTCTCAACTGAAGTCTTTAGTAGTAGCAGAGATGAACCTCGGTCAGTATGTTAACGAGGTTGAGCGTGCTGCTCAAGGACAAGTGCCAATTAAGCGCGTGCTGCAGGCTAATGGCGAGTTAATCAGGCCGGATACTATCCTGCAGGCCATAATGGAGGTAAAGTAGATGATGCTGGCAGAAAAATATTTGCGCGACGCTATGATGCCGCATATGTGGTGCCCTGGTTGCGGCCACGGTATCATTTTGCAGGCAGTTATCAGAGCTATTGACAAAGCTGGCTTAGAGCATGACAAGACAGTTATCGTCTCTGGTATAGGTTGTTCTTCTCGTGCCTCTGGCTACATGAATTTTGATACACTGCATACTACACACGGGCGAGCACTGCCGTTTGCTAGTGGCATCAAGATGGCTAATCCTGACCTAAACGTAATTGTGTTGACTGGTGATGGTGATGCGCTAGCTATTGGTGGTAACCATTTCATTCATGCATGCCGTCGTAACATTGATATCACCACTGTCATCTTCAATAACTCTATTTACGGTATGACATCTGGTCAGTATTCACCCATGACCCCTGTAGGCCAATTTGCAACCACATCGCCTTACGGTAACATCGACCGTAACTTTGATGTTTGTGAGTTGGCGAAATCGGCAGGAGCCACCTATGTGGCTCGTAGCACAGCCTATCATGCTCCTAGCATGCCTGACTTGATTGTCAAGGCTATCAATAATAAAGGGTTCTCCGTAGTGGAGGCTGTTGGGCAGTGCCCAACTTATTACGGCCGCAGGAACAAGCTTGGATCACCAGTCGACATGTTGAACTGGCAGAAAGAGCATGCTGTTAATGTGGCAGCAGCGGCACATCTAACGCCTGAGCAGTTAGCTGACAAACTTATCATTGGCGAATTGCATAATAGCTCTGCGCCAGAGTTCACCGAGAAGTATGATCAGCTAGTAGCTCGCTTGCAGGGGAGGGAGTAACAGTGGTAGAAAGACATGAGGTGCGACTAAGTGGAAGTGGTGGCCAAGGTATGTTATTAGCTGGTATAATCTTGGCAGAGGCTGCTATTTTAGCGGATAAGAATGCAGTTCAGTCGCAAAGCTATGGACCGGAAGCCCGTGGTGGCGCTAGCCGGTCTGAGGTGGTAATCAGCAATACTGACATCGACTATCCTAAGGTTACACAGCCAGAGATTTTTATGGCACTAACTCAAGAAGCGTACAACAAGTATCATCATGACCTAGGGCCGAATGCTTTGCTGGTTGTGGACGAGTCCCTTAGCTTAACAGATGACCTACCAGAGAAGAGTCGGGTAGTTCGCGTTCCCATTATTGAAAGTGCGACAGAAACACTTAAGCGTCCCATAGTAGCGAATATTGTTGCTTTAGGGGTTCTGGTTGGCGCTAGTTCTATAGTTGAGCATGAATTCATCGAAAAAGCTGTGCTTAATCGTGTACCTCGTGGTACTGAGGAACTGAACCGACGTGCATTAGACCTCGGATTTCAACTGGCAGCAGGAGCTGTTGGCGGGAATAAATAGCAAATACTAAAGGGGGAACTAGTAGTGGCAAGTAAGAGTTTGGAAACTCTGCGACAAGTTCAGAAGCAGATCAAGGATGCATGTGATCTTCTCGGCCTAGACAACAATTACTATGAGATTCTCAAGCAGCCGCTCCGCGCACTGGAAGTGACTCTTCCGGTTAAGATGGATGATGGTACAGTTAGAGCTTTCTCAGCTTATCGTGCCCATCATAACGACGTCATGGGTCCTTGCAAGGGTGGTCTTCGCTATCATCCGGCAGTTGACTTCGACGAAGTCAAGACCCTGTCTATGTGGATGACCTTTAAGTGCAGTGCGCTTGGTTTGCCTTACGGTGGCGCTAAGGGGGGTATTACGGTTAATCCCCGCGAGCTATCTGCCGGCGAACTAGAGCGACTAACCCGCGCTTTCACTCGTGCAATGTCTGATTTCATCGGTGATGACCGTGATATCCCAGCCGGCGACGTTGGCACTAATGCTCAGGTCATGGCTTGGATTTTCGATGAGATGAGCAAGCAGAAGGGCCATAACACACCTGGCGTTGTTACTGGCAAACCTGTTTCCATTGGTGGTTCCTTAGGCCGTACCGAAGCTACCGGTCGTGGCGTTATCTTGGCCCTACGCGAAGCTGCAAAGCGCTTAGGCATTGAGACCAAGGGTGCTACGGTTGCTATCCAAGGCTTTGGTAACGTAGGTAGCCACGCCGGTCTTTGCGCTGAAGAGCTATTAGGCTGTAAGGTTGTTGGTGTACAGGATCATACTGGCGGCGTTTACAATGAAAACGGTTTAGATACCAAGGCACTAGCCGATTACGTTGCCAAGCATGGTGGCGTTAAGGGCTTCCCGGAGAGCACTAAGGATCTCACTCGCGAAGAGCTCTTTGCTCTCGACGTTGATTTCCTCATTCCGGCTGCTTTGGAAAATCAGATCACTGAAGAGAATCAGCATCTGATCAAGGCCAAGATTCTGGTCGAGGCTGCTAATGGACCGACCGTTGCCGCCGCGTCTAAGAAGCTCTGGGAGCGTGGTGTATTCCTCGTTCCAGACATCCTCGCTAATGCCGGTGGCGTTACTGTTTCCTACTTCGAGTGGGTACAGAACCTGCAGAACTTCTACTGGAGCCTAGAGGAAGTTAACACTCGCCTCGAGCGCTTGATGGTTCAAGCTTTTGATGCCATCTATGAGCAACATAAAGAGCTGAAGATTGACATGCGTACTTCGGCTTATGTTATGGCTATCCGCCGCATTGCCGAAGCAATGAAGTTGCGAGGTTGGGCATAAGCCTATCTAGCGGCTAAACTGGCCCTCCCCGGCCTAAGCCGGGGGGGGCTAAAAACTAGGGCTATAAGTATACAAAAAACAATGCCTCCGCAATGAGTAGCGATTTTTCGCCCGTTGCATGGTTAAGCTTTAGCTGATAAGGCATACGAGACTCTTATTTCAAACTGAGGAAGGTGAGCGTAGTGTCCCCAGACGAACATTTGCAGCAGATCAAAGAAGCGCGTGAAGCATGGGAGCAAGGTCCTGTTCAGAAAGTGCTCAAACGATTTCCAGAGCGCAAACCGGTTTTTTCCAGCACATCTGGAACTGAAGTCAAGCGAGTCTACACTCCAGAAGACACAGCCGAACTAGATTACAATCGTGATTTAGCTTATCCAGGGGAGTATCCGTATACCCGCGGCGTACAGCCTACGATGTATCGAGGTAGGTTCTGGACTATGCGGCAATATGCCGGATTCGCTACAGCGGAAGAATCTAACCAACGCTACAAGTATCTTTTGGAGCAAGGCCAAACTGGTCTTAGTGTAGCTTTTGACTTACCGACTCAAATAGGCTATGACTCTGACCATAGTTTATCCGCTGGTGAAGTCGGCAAAGTAGGTGTGGCTATCGATTCTTTAGCTGATATGGAGATTCTTTTCGACGGTATTCCTTTAGACAAAGTCAGCACATCCATGACGATTAACGCCCCTGCCTCAGTTCTTTTAGCCATGTACATGGGAGTGGCAGAGAAACAAGGCGTGCCTTTCAGCAAACTCAGCGGCACGATTCAGAATGATATCTTGAAGGAATATGTGGCTCGGGGTACTTATATTTTCCCGCCTGCGCCGTCAATGCGTTTGATCACCAACATTTTCGAGTTTTGCTCACAGAATGTACCTGATTGGAACACAATTAGTATCAGTGGGTACCATATTCGCGAGGCCGGTTCTACAGCTGCTCAAGAGATTGCCTTTACTTTAAGCAATGGAATTGCGTATGTACAGGCTGCTATTGATGCAGGTTTGGATGTAGATGACTTTGCACCGCGTCTTTCTTTCTTCTTCAACTCACATATGGATTTCTTCGAGGAAATTGCTAAATATAGAGCGGCACGGCGTCTCTGGGCACGAATTATGCGAGAGCGTTTTGGGGCCAAGAAACCTAAGTCTCTTATGTTGCGTTTCCATACCCAAACGGCTGGCTCAACTTTGACAGCTCAGCAACCAGACAATAATATTGTTCGCGTTGGCCTGCAGGCCCTGGCAGCCGTCTTAGGCGGAACTCAATCGTTACACACTAACTCTAGAGACGAAGCCCTTGCTTTGCCGACAGAAGATTCCGTGCGTATTGCTTTACGCACCCAGCAGATCATCGCTTACGAAAGCGGCGTTGCAGATACAATAGATCCGTTAGCAGGCAGCTACTATGTAGAGTCACTAACCAGCTCCCTTGAGCAGCAAGCTGAAAAATACATTGCTCAGATTGATGCTATGGGTGGCGCTGTTAGGGCGATTGAAGGCGGCTATATGCAACGAGAGATTCAAGATGCTGCCTATGAGTATCAACGGGGCGTTGAGAGTAACGAGCGCATTGTTGTAGGCGTCAACCAGTTCCAAATGGATGAACCGGCTCCTAAGGGGCTGTTAACTGTTGATCCGGCTGTTGGTGAGATGCAGAAACAGAAACTAGTTGCTCTGCGTGAGCGACGTGACAATCTGGCTGTCGCTAACGTGCTTGATGAGTTAGAGCAGGCTGCGAAGGGCGATGCTAACTTGATGCCGCTTATCTTGCAGGCAGCGAAATCTTATGCCACTTTGGGCGAAATCTGTGACCGTTTGCGCAATGTGTTCGGCGAATACGTCGCCCACGATTTACTGTAGAAGGAGGAGTGGCATTTATGGAAAAGAAAATCCGTGTGCTAGTTGCAAAACCAGGTCTAGATGGGCATGACCGTGGTGCTAAGGTTATTGCTCGTGCTCTACGTGACGCAGGGATGGAAGTCATCTATACCGGCCTGAGACAGACTCCGGAACAGATTGTGACGGCTGCTCTACAGGAGGATGTGGATGCCATCGGTCTTAGCTGCCTTTCCGGTGCACACAATCACCTTTTCCCTCGCGTAGTAGAACTATTACATGAGCAAAAGGCAGACGATATCATGGTCTTTGGTGGCGGTGTTATTCCTGATGCCGACATCCCGGGCCTAAAAGCGGCTGGCATTAAGGAAATCTTCACCCCTGGCACATCCACGCAGGATGTGGTTGCATTCCTCAACGCTCATGTCGGTCAGTAGGTCTAATTGGCAGGCAGCATTCTTGGCAGGAGATGTAAGGGCCCTAGCCCGTGCCATTTCAGCTGCTGAAAATGATCCTGCGGCGACGCATACTTTTTTGCGCGAGCATGGCCATCTTTTAGGTCGTGCACATGTTATCGGGATTACGGGTCCACCGGGTGCCGGTAAGAGTACCTTAACCGGACGTCTTGCTACTGAGCTTGCAGCCCGTGGGTATTCGCTTGGATTGTTGCTGGTGGATCCATCGAGCCCTTTTACGGGTGGTGCTATTCTGGGAGACCGTTTGCGTTTGCCCGAGGTTGCTCATGATCCGCAGGTATTTGTGCGTAGCATGAGTTCTCGTGGCAGCATGGGTGGGCTATCTCGCGCAACGAATGATGCTATCAAACTATTGGATGCTTTTGGCAAGGACATAATCTTGGTCGAAACGGTTGGAACTGGGCAGGCAGAAACTGATGTTATTTCTGTTGTCGATTCAGTGGTGGTGGTGGCCGTTCCTGGATTAGGTGATGATATCCAGGCTATGAAGGCGGGCATTTTGGAGATTGCAGACTTGTTTGTTGTTAACAAAGCCGATCGTGATGGTGCTGACAAGACGGAGCGTGATCTACTGACCATGCTTAAGATGCAGTCCCGCCCTTCAGAGTGGTCAATTCCTGTCGTTAAGACGGTTGCTGTGAAAAATGAAGGTATTGGTGAGTTTGCGGATCAACTTCTGGCGCATCATGAGTCTTTA
>ENA-UOOR01004366-UOOR01004366.1-fermentation-metagenome-genome-assembly--contig:-NODE-4366-length-11334-cov-21.451547_pt1 | contig 11334 bp, 6 predicted proteins | sample MGYA00245780_ERZ724029 | MGnify/ENA primary metagenome ERZ724029 (study PRJEB28704, sample SAMN03018315) | fermentation metagenome | biome: anthropogenic terrestrial biome; feature: soil; material... | reverse complement strand
GTTATGCAATGAGATTGAGAAAAAGAGTAATTATATCTTCGTTTTTTCCGATAATAGCGAAGAAGCATTGGAAAAAAAAGTAAACGTTGAAGCCAACTCAAAGAACGTAAGGGAAATTCTGGACGCAGTATTATCCGAGACTGGACTTACGTATAAGATTTTAGACAAACAAATCGTTATTTACGAATCTACAAAAGTTGCATCATCCAAAACTGTTAATGAAGCGAATGTCGTCACCCTGCAACAACCAGCTAAAAAACAAATAACCGGTAAAGTGGTGGATATACAAGGAGAAGCCATAATTGGAGCAAATATTTTTGAAACCGGGACAACCAATGGAACCGTTACCGATATAGATGGAAAATTTTCGCTAAGTGTGGAAGATAATGCTAAAATTCGTATTTCGTATATCGGATATTTAGGGCAGAGTATTAATACCGATGAAAGAACGAGTTTTAATATTGTACTGTTAGAAGATACACAGGCATTGGATGAGCTTGTGGTTGTAGGTTACGGGACACAGCGGAAAATTCATATGACGGGAGCTGTTTCCCAAATTACGAATAATGATTTAATGAAAGCGCCGATGCAAAATGTGTCAAATATGCTTACAGGTAAAATCCCCGGATTAACAAGTATCCAGCGCTCAGGCAAGCCAGGAGAAGATGGTGCCACTCTTTATATACGAGGTCTTAACTCGTTCACCGGGAACAATGGCCCAATGATTATAGTGGATGGCGTTCCCCGTCCGTTGGATTATATCAACCCCAACGATATTGAGTCGGTTTCAGTTTTAAAGGATGCCTCCGCAGCTATATATGGCGTTCAGGGAGCGAATGGAGTGATTGTAGTTACTACCAAATCGGGTGGAGAAGGACCTGCAACAATTGCATATGATGGCTCTGTCACATTTACACAAAACACAGCGATGCCCGAAATGTTGAATGCTGCGGATTATATGTACTGGCACAATAAAGCCCGGTCAATGGATGGCCTTACGCCAATCTGGACTGCTGATATTCAGAACAAAGTGATGAGGAATGATCCAAACAGTGTTTGGGGTGAGACTGACTGGTTAGACAAAATATTCAGACTCGGCGTCATGAATCAGCATAATTTATCTGCAACAGGAGGAACGGAAAGAACGAAATACTATGCAAGTCTTGGAATCATGAATCAAGAAGGTACAATGATCAATACAGATTTTACTCGTTATAATATCCGCACCAACCTGGATGTGAAAGTCGCAAAAAATATGAAAATGACAGCCAGTATCGCTGGTTATCGTTCCGACCGTAATTGGCCCGGGACTGCCATTAGCATTCAGGGGGAATTCAATCCGGTTAAACAGACTATCCATTCCGTTCCGGTATTAAAATCTGATTTTAATGGTTATCCGGTAGCATGGAACGGTTCAACCTATCTGGTCAACGGTTATGCTGCGCTAACAGAGTCAGGATATAAACGACAAAACCGATGGAATATTGATTCAAATGTAAAACTTGAATATGATTTCTCGGATCTGGCAGCTGCCTTAAAAGGATTAAGAGTATCCATATTTGGAACCTATAATTACCAGAATACCGTTGATTCTAATTATGACCGTTATTATGAACTCTATTACGTGAACCAAAAGTTTGATGAGGGTGTCGGTGGTGCCAGTGGATTTCTTCCTGGCAATGGATATGCCAAGTCTGCGTCGTGGGGTGACACCTGGCTTGTTCGACCACGACTGGACTATTCTCGTGACTTCGATCAACATTTTGTAGGAGCTATGATCTCATATGAAGCCAAAAAGAGCTATTCAAATACCATGACCGGTATAAAAAGAGGTTACTATAGTGATAATCCGGTTGATTTGTCTCTGGGTACAATACTACCGGAAACACCTATTACCGGTTCACATGCTTTTTCAGGCGGTCAACTCTCCTGGCTGGGTCGTTTCAACTATGCATACAGTGCAAAATATCTGGCAGAAATGGCATTCCGTTATGACGGATCTTACATTTTTGCACCGGAAAACCGATGGGGGTTCTTTCCTTCGATTTCATTGGGTTGGGTTATTTCAGAAGAAGATTTTTTCAAGAGTTCACTACCAATGATAGATTATCTGAAAATAAGAAGTAGCTACGGAAGAAGCGGAAATAATAGTGTTTCACCTTTCCAGCATTTTTCGCTCTATGCCCTGGCCAACAACAGCATGGTCCTGGGGAACCAGGCAATCTCTCAATTTTATTCCACCAACCCCTATGTATACCATGATCTTACCTGGGCCACAACCAACAATTACAACGTGGGCATTGACTTCGATATGTGGAACCAAAAGTTAGGTATGGAGTTGAACCTGTTTTATAAACTGACCAAAGATATTCTGGAAGAACAAAGCGGCAACTTCCCTTCTTCACTGGGAGGCTTCTATCCGAGATTCAAAAATTCCGGGAAAGTGGAAAACAAAGGTTTTGAACTCACACTCAAACATCACAATCGGATAAACTCCGATTGGAACTACTCTGTAAGAGCTGACTTTGCTTATGCGCGCAACAAGGTGCTTTCCCGCATCATCAGTGACAACAGGCCAAATTACAGAGCTATCGTCGGCGAATCAATCGGAGTCAGATACGGTTACAAAGCTCTGGGACTCTTTCAGGATTACGAGGAGATTGAGAATTATCCCTCAGCCCCGTCCGGATTTCTCAGACCCGGAGATTTAAAATATTTGGATGTGAACGGCGACGGAATCATCAACGCTCAATATGATTACATCAAAACCGGTTATGGTCCCATACCTGAAATAAACTTTGCTCTGAACATGGAGATAAACTACAGAAACTTTTATGCGACTATGTTATGGCAAGGAGTCACTCACACCGACTATGAGCTATCCGGTGTATATGATACAGGGGTGACATCATCCACGGTTTATACCGCGCCTTTCAGCGCAAACGGGAACTCCCCCTACTATCTTGTCGTGGATGCTTGGACTCCCGAAAACAGAAATGCTAAATACCCGCGTCTTAGCACCGTGAGCAACGGAAACAATGCGTGGCAATCAACATGGTGGGTAGTGAATGGAGAATATTTACGACTAAAAAATGCCAATATCGGGTACAACATTCCTAAGACATTGTTGAAAAATACTCCTTTTAGTCGCATCAATATTTATTTAGCCGGCACTAATCTGCTCACATTTAGTCATTTTAAATATGTTGACCCGGAAAGTCCATCTGTTAGTAACGGATACTATCCGCAACAAAAAACATATGCAATGGGGATTAATATAACATTTTAAAGGAAGGAGAAAAAAATGAAAAACAGATCAATTATACTTATCATCACTATTGCCATCCTGGGATTTTATCTCTCTTCCTGCGTCGAAGACGTACTGGACATCGATGACACAAAAAACCTTTCAGATCTGGCAATATGGAGCACCGAGGGTGCAGCTGAAATGTATATCACAGCTGCATACAAAACATTTACAGACGTTTCTCAAGTTGCAAATAGCCGCCATCAATTTTTTGACAGCTATTCAGACATCATGAAATCCACCTCTTGGGATATCTACGGCCACCCCTACAACAAATCATTGTTACAGGCAAGTGCCTTTACAACTGGCAGTGCCGGGGCCTTTGAATGCTGGAGTCATGTTTATAATGACCGGATTCGCCGTGCAAACGTTCTTTTGACAGAGATCAAACGATATGGCGTTGAGAAATTTGGAGAAGAATGGAGCAATGTAAGAATGGCTGAGGTTCGTTTTGCACGCGCTTTCTCTTATTACCGACTGATCCGGGTTTATGGGGGAATCATTTTGCGTACTGATATATCGGGTACCAACGGGGGGGTAGATGATGGAGCTTATCAGGAAGATATTCATCGTGCCCGAGCAACAGAATCAGAAAGCTGGGATTTTGTGATCAAAGAACTGCTCTGGGCTGCCGAACACCTTCCGGAACAGTGGCCAGACAAATGGGACGGACGAGCCACAAAAAAAGCAGCATATGGCTTACTATCGCGCATGGCTTTACATGCTGGGGAATGGGAGACAGCTATCGATGTTGCACAAAAGGTGAAAGAACTGGGTGGTGCACTGGCACCGGACTATGCCAAAGTATTTCAGGTGGATGGTGGACAAGATAACACTTCCGAAATATTGTTCTCTTTGAACTTCTTAAGTGGAAGCGTTACACATCATTTTGACAGTTATAACCGACCATTTGGAGACAGAGCTGTACACAACACTTCAGCGATCTATGCGGAACATGTCCCAACAGGCGATCTGGCTGATCTTTACGAATTTTCCGACGGGACGCCTTTTTCTTGGGAATCCTACCAAGATCAATATGCTGACCCATATACTAATCGTGAACCTCGTTTTCACGCTACCATCCTCTACAATGGCAGTCAATGGGAAGGACGGGAAATTCAAACATATATTGGAGGCAGTGATGGTTTTGTTGCTTTCGAACAATCAGTATCAACGGGTGCTCATACATGCACAGGATATTATTTACGAAAATATCTGCAGGAAGGGAATACAGATTTTGTCACCAAGGGCAGTTACCAGTATGATGCCGTTTTACGCTACGCAGAAGTGTTACTGAACAAAGCGGAAGCGTATGCACAGCTTGACTATGCAACCTACCAGTCAGAAGCTCTCTCCGCGTTGAATGAGGTAAGAGCAAGAGTAGGGCTACCCCCAATAAAAGCAACAGATGCACCAAATAAAGACGCATTTATGGCATTTCTACGCAAGGAGCGATGCGTAGAGTTGGCAGGAGAAGGTTTTCGCTATTGGGACCTGCGTCGTTGGAAACTGGCAGAAAATGTAATAAACGATAAAAACGCACACGGTGTGAAAATCACAAAAAACGAAGACAATACGCTTACTTACGAAAAAGTAACTGTTGACGGAGGATCCAAACGCATTTTCCTTGAGAAATATTATTATTTTTCTCTACCCACTTCTGAAACAGCCAACAACAATCTTTGTGAAAACAATCCTTATTGGTGATCATAACAATAAAAAGAGATATGATGAAAATTATTGATAAAATAGGAATATTGATTATTCCTTTTGCATTGGCACTTTCATTGTGGAGTTGTGCCGAAGTGAATGACGAATATGTATTTATTCATGATACAAATACCATCTCACAGATGGTATGCAGAGCTTCTCACTCATCAGGTGAATACAGAGGCGAGATCACTGAATTTGACAAAGATGACAACATTGTTGAAGGTCCATTCAATCAGGAAGATATTGAGGGCGGATATGGCCTAATATTGTTTAAAATTCCCAAAACACTGGAGAAAGATGTGGATCTGACAAATGTTTACCTTATTGCAACGGTGACATATGATGTATTCATCACACCGTCACTAACCGGAAAACATGATATTACCAGTGATGGAATAATCATCACAGTGAAGTCAGGTGTCGGAACCACTCGTCAATACCGGGTAAGAGGGTATTATGAATAGAAAATTCATTGAATCGTTACTGGTTCATATTACAAACAATAAAATTTTCTTCGTAATGAAAAAAAATAAGATAAAATTACATAGTATATTACTCATTCTTGTTTTGGGACTTCTGAGTGCCTGTGACCAGGAAAAACTGTGCAACGAAGCAGCAATTATTCACTCATTTTCAGTAGTGGGCAAAGATAACACATATTACAAGGCACTTATTAACGATGACAACACGATCACCGTGAAAGTATCTCCATATGTCGATGCATCTGTTGCATTAGACTCAGCTAAGGCCACGTTTTATCTTTCTAAGGGTGCCACGGTATCTCCTGACCCATCTATTCCGCAGAATTTCGCACAAGAGGGAGGAATTAAATACACAGTCACTTCAGAAGATAAGAAAAACAGTCAAGATTATGTCATTTCGTGGGATATTTCAGATCACCTACCCTCGGGAGCAGGATTTAGTTATGCAGAAATTGGCCCCAGAAAATATTTCGATGAACTGGGCTACCCGGGAAAAGTGAGAAATTTCGGTTTTGCAGACTCTAAAATGTATGGTGACTTAAAAATGTACCACGCCTATTGCGGTGACTTTATTGTAATGCTGTCACGTGCATATATTGAAGCTGACCCGAACTCCCCCTATGGAATAAAGGTGCTAGATAAGAACAGTTTAAACGAAGCCGGATCTCTGAATCTCGGTTCAATAGCGATGATTGACTTAAAGGTGATTACCTCGGACTACAAGGGAAATATGGTAGGGATGGTAACAAAAGATGGGGAAACAGAACTTTTCTACTGGTCCACGCCCACCGATGCACCTATATCCATTGGTAAAATCGCCATAAACATGGCATCCACCAGTGACGGATCAAGCAATTTCCAGGTAGCAGGAGATGTCACATCAAACGCATGGATTACCGCAATGGCACCGCGTAATGTGAAGGGAGAGCATTATCGCGCAAAAATTTCTGCCGGAAAGTTGTCATCCAACTATTCAATTGTGGAAACTGGTTATCGGAGCGATGATTGTACTGGTTTTCAGATGATCTCACCTCTTGACAATTCTGACGAACCAAGTTTTGTTGTGGGTGACAGTGAGGGTACGGCAAATGCCGCAAATTCTAACCACGCTTACATAAATACATACGCTGGCTCAACAGTATCAGTTATGCCGGGACTTTGGCAGAATATTCTTCGATCCTGGTGGGTTGGCACCGGCTTTTCCACAGCACGCATGGGTGGCCGTTCACCGGTTGTATCTGCATTGGTCATCAACGGGAAAAGCTACGTGGTGGTTACAAGTGGAACAGCATGGTGGCACGCAGCCGCTGTGCTATCGCCTGACCTACAGACATTGGCACATGAAAATCTCAATATTGCTGACAGCGTTAGCCGTGGTTGGAGTTTGGGAGCCTGGGTCGATTGGTACTGGAATGAGGAAGACAAAGAAGCCTATCTGGCCGTTTGGTTTGAAAGGCTAGGTTTATATACGTACAAGCTGACCTGTTTTGAATAAATTTCTTTATAAATGGAGAGATGTATTACAGCCTCTCTCCATTTAAGGAATCTGAGCCGATCAATTGTTTATAGCTTTAACAATGAATACATTGAATATGCCATCAAGAGAGCAAATCGATATATTGGCGATGAATGCTCGGTTATTGGTACCATATATGGAGAAAATAATGAGTTCAATAAAGAGGATGCCGTATATGTATGCCTTACTGAAAACGATTTTAGAAAAAACCATCCATAATAAAATTTCTTTTACAACAACAATAAAAAATGAAGAAATACATATTTTTGCTAATAATACTGGCAGCTACCATCTTTACCGGCTTTACCGATTGTAAAAAAGATGAAGTGAGTAACTGTGAGAATAAACATGAGATTCCAATCGATATTGAGAAGCCCGATATAGTGATGAAACCCATACAAATGTGGATTGATGCACATGCAAATCTGAGTCGTTTTTCCCAAAAATCCAGTATTACCTCCTACCTGAAGAAAATGAAAGAAACCGGATTCAACGAGGTCTATGTCGATGTAAAACCGGGAATCGGATATGCGCTCTACAATAGTGATATACTCCCCCCACTCACAAAATGGGGCGATGTAACTGTTGAACGTGATTGGGATTACCTGGCTTACTGGATTGAAGAGGCCGAACGACTCGATATGAAGGTAATTGCAAGCTTATCGGTATTGGGATATGGTTATACCAAAACCAAAGAAGGGCTGGTTTATGAAGATGACAGGTGGAATGGAAAAACCCAAGAGGAAATGCCGGATAGCAGCAAACCTGATTTGCTCGTGGATATGCGTGACCAAACGAATGTGGACGCTGTAATGCTAAATCCGGCCATTCCCGAAGTACAAGTCTTTATCATCTCAATCATTGAAGAGATTGCTACCAAATATCCGAAACTGAAAGGAATCTGTCTCGATTATTGTCGCTGGTATGGCGGAAGGTATGGCTTTGGAGATGCAACCATTGCTGCATTTGAAGCCTACAGTGGAGTTAAAGTTAACGATAACAACCAAATTATCACCAGTAATGGAGGTGTCGGCCCGCTATACAAACATTGGATTGAATTCCGCTCCATGACAATAACCAATTTCATCACAAACATCAGTTCGAAAGTAAAGGGTGTTAATCCAGATCTAGAACTTCATCTTTGGGCATCGGCTGATTGGAGATCGCGATACATTGTGGGACAAAATTGGGCCAGCAAAAAATACAAACCAGCCGGCAGTAGTAGTATATATACAGATTCGTATAGCAAAACAGGTTTTGCCGATCAGATTGATGTCTTCTCGTTGGGAGCTTATACAAAGAAAATTTGGATCAAAGAAGATCCCAATTCCGTCTGGACCGTTGAAAACTTTGTGACCACCTATTCTGACTTTACCAGGGGTGACTGTGATGTACATGGTTCATTCGCTTCATACGCCTACGGAAACGATCAGGAGAAGATATCGGATGTAGTCTATCTCTGTCTGAAAAACACCGATGGTCTGATGGTATTTGAGATATCGCATGTTATCAACAACAATCAATGGGGTGCGATCGAAGATGGCATTAACCGTGTTTATAAAAAATAGAAAAATAAAATTAACCTTCCATTTATTGCTCAAATAACCAATCCAATTGACAATAAACTATTTCAAAACAATACAAAGATCGTTGAGATTGACATGGAATCAAAATCTACAGTGCTATTGCGAATTGATCCTCTTTAATTCATATATTAAAATTAATGCTTAGTTAAAACTTCATTTATAATACTGACAGTCAATAATTTATGCCATGCCCCTAAAAAACGTCATACTCAATTGATATTCAGCGAATTATAAGAACTATTTTAAAAAAATTACCGAAGTATTGTAAAATTAGAAAAATGAAAAAAAAATATAACTTTATCTTAATAACAATTTTCACTTTTTTTACTATTACTCTATTTTATCAATGCAAGAGTAGTAACTCAGACAATATTGTTTTTATTGAAAATGGAAAAATTAAATTGGGGTTCGAAAAAAAGACCGGTAAATTTTTAGTTTTTAACGACTTGATCACCGGGTATGAATTTATTGATCAAACCTTGGTTCGCAAGTTACCATGGGAAATAAACACTCAATCATCGGCAGACAATTCTTCTACAGTAAAAGAATTTTCACCTGCAAAATTCTCTTTTTCAAAGGTTGATCCATTTACTCTCATTTTGAAATGGGAAAAATTTGAAAATATGAACAATTTAAATGTAAAGGCCGAGATATCACTAGACAAAAATGATTCTTTTTCCTATTGGAATATTTCTGTGAACGGATTTGACAATGCTATAATCTCAAATGTGGTTTTCCCCAGAATTGAAGGAATAAAAGACATGGAGAATGAAGAATTGGTTATTCCTACATGGATGGGGAGCCTGATGAAAGATCCGAGAGCAGTTCTCTCAGGTGGAAATGGCAGAATGGAATGGCGTTATCCTGGCTCTTTGTCAAGTCAAGTCATCGCAGTTTATAATGCAGATAAAAATGGTTTCTACGCATCTTGTAATGACTCTCTATCATATGCTAAAAATTTTTCATTAAATCTCGACACATTAAATACGCTAGTATATGAAATGATAAATTATCCGTCCTCTTCCAATCCCAAATCAGACACGTATACTCCAAATTACAAAGGGGTAATAGGTTCTTTTGAGGGTGACTGGATTGACGTTGCAAACATATACAGCAAATTTGCTTTAAACCAAAAATGGGCAAAAGAAAGTAGGTTTAAAAATGGGTTAACCCCTTCTTGGCTTGAAAAAACAGCTTTATGGGTTTGGAACAGAGGGAAATCCGCTAACGTTCTTGAACCTGCTATTGAACTAAAACAGGCCCTGGGGCTACCCGTAAATGTTCTCTGGCATTGGTGGCACAATTGCTCATATGACGATAACTTTCCTGAATATCTACCTCCAAGGGAAGGCAAACAGCCATTTATTCATGCAGTTAGATCAGCACAAGATGCAGGTGTAAATTCAATTGTTTATATGAACGCAATTCAATGGGGAGAAGCAACCGAAGGATGGAAATCAGGCGAAGTTAAGCCCTACACAGTAAAAGATATAAATGGAAATGAACGTTCACATGTTTTTAATATATTCTCCGGTAAAGCCCTGATAAACATGTGTATCGGTACAAAATTCTGGAGAGATCATTATTCTTCATTATGTGATAGTGTTGTCAACATCTATGAAACGAATGGGGTCTATATGGACCAAACTTGTTTGAGTGTGATGTGTTACGATAAGAGCCATAATCACGATATTGGAGGAGGAAACTACTGGGTGGAAAATTCAGGAAAACTCATTAACCAAATTCGTTCCAAGGATTTCGGGGTAAAAAAACCCATTTTCACCGGAGAGGGATCCTCTGAAAATTGGCTTCCACATCTTGATGCTTTTCTAACCTTACAGGCAAGCAAGGAAAGATATGCAGGTATTGGCAATACTGAAACAATTCCTTTTTTTCAGGCCGTTTTTCATCAATATGGAATTACTTTTGGTAGCTATTCGTCCTTAGTTACTCCTCCTTATGATGAATTATGGCCAAAAAAATATGCTCCAAGCAACACAGAACAGCCATTAGATGAAATGTTTAATAAACAATTTTTAATGGAACAAGCAAAGTCTTTTGTATGGGGTATGCAGCCTACAATTGCAAATTACCATAGTTTTCTTGCATCAGAGAGAAGAGAAGAAATTGATTATTTAACAGAAATAGTCAAAACAAGATACAATGCCTTAGATTACTTGTTGTATGGTGAGTTTTGCAGAAATCCTGATTTGAAAATTCCCAGAGAAAATATAAAAATTTCCAAGCTTTCCATATATGCTGGTAAGACCGAGGAAAGTGTAACTACCTTTGAAAAAAATGTTCCATCACTATATGTTGGAACATGGAAAGCTAAAAATGGAAATATCGCCGTTGCTTTAGCAAGTATCAGTGATGAAGTTATTCCTGTAGATTTCACAATTGATCCTGAGAAATACAATATCTCTGCAGAAGGGGATGTCAACATAATTAAGGCAAGCGGGAAAATGCACTTGGAAACGTATTTAAATAATATTCACATTGAGATGAAATTGAATCCTAAAGATATAACCATAATTGAGATTGTGCCACAATAAGAACCATTTTAAATCAATATTTAAAAAATATCAAAGTCAACAATCCTGATAATTGTATATCTAATAAATATTTTAGTAATAATACGATTATCAGGTATTGTATACTATTTATAAAAAGATCATGCAGTCGGCATTTATATTGATAGTAATAGCAGTGTACTTCTCTGTACTGATG
>ENA-UOOR01004362-UOOR01004362.1-fermentation-metagenome-genome-assembly--contig:-NODE-4362-length-11340-cov-2.948073_pt1 | contig 11340 bp, 5 predicted proteins | sample MGYA00245780_ERZ724029 | MGnify/ENA primary metagenome ERZ724029 (study PRJEB28704, sample SAMN03018315) | fermentation metagenome | biome: anthropogenic terrestrial biome; feature: soil; material... | reverse complement strand
TGATGGTGAGTCAAAATGTCAGAAGCGGAGGGGAGCGGCAGCGTGGTCTGACCTTTTTGGCGCGGTCAGGCTGTGTTATTGGGATAAACTGTAAAATAAGCAGGAATTTTGTCGAAGAAAAAAAGTCAGTAGATTGCCCATGGCAAAATACTGACTTTTTTAGAGTAGACTTATGAAGTTGTGTATGTAAAAGGCGGCATAGACGGATTGCGCCGTCTTTATCTACACCTCCATGTGGAAGGGTTGCTGTTGTTACTCATAGAGATACCTCTTTCTTCCGTGGCGGGCGAAAGCCGGTATCCCGATATCCAAATGATCCGTCAAAAGCCGTGAAAGAGAACAAGGGCGTGCCCTCTGTTTGGAGAGGGCACGCCCTGCGCGGTTTTTGGCAGCCAGGCTATCATAACGTCCGAAAACGCCTTAGACCCTGTGGCTTTGCGCCCTTGCCTTTCGACAAGTTTGCCCTTGGCTTTATTCTGTTGTTTTGGTTACTTTGTTTTTCTAACGCCGTTTTCATCGACCTCGTAGCCGTCGATTTTAGTGCTCTTGGCAAGGGAGCCGTCGGCATAAAAGTAATACCATTTGCCGTCAATCTGGAGCCATTTGCCGGAGATCATATTGCCATAGGTATCGAAATAATAGCGTTTGTTGTTACCGTTCGCGCCGATATCCCACCAGCCGACCAGCAGGGTATTCCCGGAATAGAACCGCCAGTTGCCGGTATCGTCCTTGACCCAGCCTGTTTTCAGAGAACCATTGTCATTGAAGAAATACTTCACGCCGTCAATGGTCTGCGTCTTGGTAACCGGCTTTCCATCCTTGTAGTAGAAATACTGGCCGTCGTCGTTCTTCGCCCAGCCCTGCGCAGTATCAGGGTCGATGGTCAGCTTGATGTAGCGGTGGAGCATGGCGCTGGCCTCGGCGCGGGTTGTATTCCCGGTGGGATTGAACTTGTTGTTCGTTTCGCCCATCATGATGCCTGCCTGCTGCATAGCCGTAACCGCCGTTTTGTAGGCGCTGCCGATGCCGGACGCGTCCGCATAGGTGGTTGCGGTACGGGTCACAGGCAGGGTGTAGCCGGTGGCTTTTGCGTAGTTTTGCAGAATCACCGCAATTTCCTGACGGGTGATGGCGCGTTCCGGGGCAAACTGGCTGTTCCCGATACCCTGAATGATGCCCTTGCTGTATGCCCACTCAATATAGGGCAGATAGTAGGAACCGGCCTTTACATCGGTGAAGCTGCTCTTGGTGTAGGCTTTGGTATCCACGCCCGACAGCCTGCCGAGAGCCGTAACGAAATCGCCGCGCGTGATAGCAGTGTCAGGCTTGAACTTGCCCTCTGCGTTGCCGCCGAACAGCCCACGGCCTATCACATAATCAATGGATTCCTTGGCCCAATGGCTGCCGATGTCGCTGAACTTCGCGCTGGGGGCTTCGTAACCCACACCATACACAGAGAAATGGTCGGTGCTGAAAATGATGCTTCGGCTGTTGGTATCGTAGGCAGAGCCTGCAATACGGTTCAGCTTGCCCTTGGCATCCACATGCACGGCATACAGGTACCCGATGGCTTCACCCTTTGCGGGCGCGCAGGGAATGGAGAGGGTCACGCTGCCGTTGCCAAGGGAGGTGATACCCACGGTTTTGCCGTCCTTTACATAGCTGATGGTAATGTCATAGGCATTGCGAACGCCCTTGACCGTTACCGGTTTGATGGTAATCGTCACATCGCCGGTGCTTTGCTTTTGGATTTCCGCAAGGGCCTGCTGATTGAAGCCGAGGGTCAGAAGCTGGCCGTTCACCTCAAACTGCTGTACCTTTGCATCGGTGAGCTGTTTCAGCACAGGCTGAGTCAGCACAAGGCCGAGAGATTTGGTGTTCGCCGGAACAGTTACATTCACAGAAACACCGATGCCGTTTGCAGTTTTGCCCTGTGCGTTAGCTGTTGCTTGTGCTTTTGTAATGGCGTCTGCAATTGTCTTTTCTGGTACCACTGCATTTGCTGAACCATTTTTCCCGGCTGTTGCGGTCGCAGATGCGGTAGCCGTTGTGGGCTGGTTGGGCTGCTTTGCGGGGGATATTGGTGTGGTCGGGGTATAGCTACCACCGCCGCCGTTTCCACCGTCACTATCCGGGCGCGGTGCGACAGGTTTGCCGGTTGCGGAGGCTTGTGCTCCCTCGCCCACGCTGTTCACCGCACGAAGCTTTATGGTATATTCCGTGCCGTTGGTCAGTTCGGTGACGGTGAAGGTAGTCACAACGCCAATGTCCTGCCAGCTTGCGCCGCCGTCTTTGGAAAGCTGATATTTGGTAAGCGCGCTGCCGCCGTCAAAGGGAGCCGTCCAGTTCAGCGTAAGCTGGCCGTTGCCCGCCGCCGCGCTGAAATTGGTCGGAGCCTCCGGCACGACAGCAGGAACAGAGATTTCTGCGGTTTTCGTACCGCTGTATTCGCCTGTGCCGGTGACGGAAACGGAGATACTCTTGCCGAGGTCAGCTTTGGTGATGGCATAGTTGTTGCCGATTGCGCCGCTGATTGGCGTGCCGTCACGCAGCCACTGTACAGAAGTTGTCGCGCCGCTCGGCGTGAGGAGAGCGGTGTTCAGCGTCAGCGTATAGCTCAAATTGGGTGTACCGTCAATGGATACGCTACCCTCAAGCGGGATTCTGCCGATTTCCACCGCTGCGCTGGTCTTGTCGCCGGTGTAGTTGCCTGTACCGGTCACTTTGACGGTAATCAGCGAACCGGCGGGGTCTGTTGCTCTGGCTGCGACCGTGTAGGTACTTGCGGTTTCGCCGCTAATTGCCGTTCCGTTCCGATACCACTGATAGGAAAGGGTTGGGTCGCTCGGCTCGATACCGCTGATGTCGGCGGTGAGGGTGTCACCCTTGTCAATTTTGCTTTCATCACCCGAAACGCCCTGTGTCACATTAATGGAAACCGTGCCGCTGATTGCTTTTTTGGTAATGTCGGCGAACTCATGATACTGCGTGTCGGATAAGCTGTAATTGTTGGATATGTCTGTATTAAGCAGCGTGGGTGTCACCGCTACGAGCTTTCCTGTTTTGACATTTGCGTCATGAAATTTACCTGTGACTATGTAATCCGTGCCGAGGAGCAGAGTTTCACCTTCCACAAGTCCGGTAAAGTTCACGCTGGTAACAGTGGCGTTGGTATTGCCGTCATACTCCTTATTCAACACTGTGGCGGAGGCGGTGGTCAGCGCCTTTTTTGCAATATCCACGATGATGCCGGTAGGCTGGTTCAGGGTGTAGTTGCCCGCCGCTGTGCCGGTAAGCTGAATATTGGTTGTGACCGCCTTGCCGTCCCCGGCATTTGCATTTTCAATCGTGCCATTGCCGAGGGTGAAGCCCACTGAATTCACATCGATGATATCTCTGTCTGCAAGACCGTTAAGAAGCGGTTCCATCATACTGCCGACGAGTTCAACGCTTGTCGTGCCGTTATATGCTCGCGGGGCAGCTGACACGTTGATAATGGTGAGGGGCTTAGGTGAAATGGTGAAGTTACCCAGCGCAAGATTGGTTACATCATTGTACACCGCTGCCACTGTGACATCTGCCGTCACCGCATAGGTGCCTGCATTTGTCGGGTCATTTGCCGTGCCGTTATACTTGAGCGCAACAGTGCTCTCTCCGATAGATGGTATGTTGTAGATAAGCGCCTGTGCTTCACCGTTATAGATTGTGGTTCTGTTACTGCCATCAATCTGGAAATCCGCCAAGCTCAAATCCCGCTTGCTCACCGTGAGGGTGACCTCTGTTTTATTGTTTGGATTGCTGTCTGATTGGGCGGTGACGGTGATATTTCCCGAAAATTTTTCGGGAATCTCAAAGGTGCCGCTGCCGTTGGTGCTCGGAGTAACAACAATGACATCATCTCCCACCAACTTTTTTGCCGTGATGGTCACGCGCGGGTCTATCCAGTCCTCCCAGCCGTTGACGGTGACGTTTACCGTCTGCACTGTGTAGCTTGCAAGGGCGGTGTAGGCTGTGCCGCTGCCGCCGGTGATGACATCCTCTCCTGAAAGGGTGACGGTCAGTTCATCAGTGGAAAGATTCAGAAGATATAAATCCGGCGCGCCGCTTTGTCCTGGCATCACATTGCCGTCTGTGCCCTTGAGAAGCGGCAGCTTGCCGTCATCGAACTCCCAGATGGTTTCGCTCCATGCTGTTGCTTCGCCTGCGGTGTCCCAGTTATCGTCAGTCGTCCAGAAGTTTTCGCCGAAGAGCATTGCGGAGGTAAGCTCGGTGCCATTGTTGTAGAAATCGCCCTTGCTTTCGCATTCCATGCCCGCGTAGGCGTAGTTGTTGTTGAGGGTGGCGTTGTTGTGCACATACCCCGCCACACGGCCCACATCACTTGTGCCACTGACCGAGGGGTTCAGAGCCGCGCAGTTTTGCACCGTGCCGTAAACAAACCCCGCCACGCCGCCGATATTTTCGCTGCCGTCGCTGCCTCTGACCGCGCCGGTTGCGTAGCAGTTTTCCACACTATCTTCAACATACCCCGCAACGCCGCCGACATAGCCTTCGCCGCTGACTGCGCCGGTGCTGTAGCAGTTTTGCACCGTGCCTAAAACATACCCCGCAACGCCGCCGACATAGCCTTCGCCGCTGACTGCGCCGGTGACATAGCAGCGGTTCACGCTGCCGTAAGCGATATAACCCACCACGCCGCCGACACTGTAGCCGCCGGTGATGTCGGCATCCACAATCCCCAAATTGGAAATCGTCGCCTCATAAGCGTAGCCGAACAGCCCCTGATAGCCGCTGCCTGGGCGGTTGATAGTCAGCCCGGTGATCACATGGCCGCCGCCGTCAAAGCTGCCGTAAAATCTGTTATAGCTGCCATCAATTTTTTGCCCGATGGGCACCCAGCCGGTGTTGTCACCATTGGGGTCTATGCCCGAAAGGTCAAGGTTGTTTTCCAGCCGGAAGTGGTTGTCTTCAAAGTTGTTTTCCGCATTCACCAGTTCCGCCAGCCTTACAAGGTCTGCGGCGGTTTTGATGAGGTAGGGGTCGCTTGTGGATGCACCTGTGCCCTCAAAGGGGATTGCGTCAGCCGGCAACAGGTGGGCGGGCATATCCACCGCTGTGCCGCCCAAGCTGGGCAGCTTGCCTGCTGTGTATGTCCACGGCGAAGCATTAAAGCCGCTGGGGAAGCCGACAATTGTTTGCAGCTCGGCGGAGGTTTTGCCCAAGCCGTCCATATGGTTGCCTGTGTTGCCAACGCCACTTTTAGGGCTGCCGTTGACCATCACCGTCATGCCGCTAAAGGCAATGTTGCCGGAGAAGGTGCCCTTGCCTTGAAGTCCTATTACGCGCCCGATACCAGCGTTGGTTGCTGTCGCTGTTACGCTGGGGTTCAGTGCGATGCAGTTTTGGAGTGACGCAGTGTCCACCGCCACATAGCCTGCCACGCCGCCGACCAAATTTTCCCCGCTGACTGCAGCGGTGCTGTAGCAGGACTCTATCTTGCCCTCGTCATAGGCGACCGCCCCTGCTACACCGCCGACATTTCGGCTTGTTCCGGTGACCACACCGGTGGTGTAGCAATTTTGCACCGTACCCCGGACATAGCCACTCACGCCGCCGACGCTGCTAGTTCCGGTGATGCTGACCCCGTCCAGACCCAAGTTCTCCACAACACCAAAACTTATAGCCCCGAACAGCCCCTGATAGTCGCTTTCCTGGGGACGGTTGATCACCAGTCCGGTGATTACATGCCCGGCCCCGTCAAATCTGCCGTAGAAGCTATGATTCCATGTTCCGATGGGCATCCATCCCTCGCCGCTGGCATAGCCCGAAAGGTCAAGGCCATTCATCAGCTTGTAGTACTTGTTGTTGTAATCGGCATTACTCGCGTTCACCAGCTCCGCTAACTTGGCAAGCTGCTCCGGTGTGCTGATTTGGTAGGGGTTCGCTTCTGTACCCTCGCCACGGAAATTTGGGTCGGTACCGTCTACAATATGGGCAGGCATTTCTACCGCCGCACCAAAGCCGGGGAGCTTTCCGGTTTCGTATGTCCATGCGGTATCGTTGGAAAACAGTGTTTCAAAAAAGTTGTCCGCTATGATTTCAGCGGCGGATTTGGTTGCGCCGTCTTTATCGATGGCTGTTCCGCCGCTCACCGTGCTCCCATTCACCGTCATACCGCCAAAGGCGATGTTGCCGGAGAGGGTGCTGCCGCTGTCGACCAGCCCCGCCACACGGCCAACCTTGCTTGCGCTGGCGGTGACCGAAGGATTTAGTGCTGCGCAGTTTTTAATTGTGGGCCTGTTTTTATCTGATTGAAGGGAAGCCTCTCCGGCTATACCACCGACCATCATATTACCGCTAACTGCCGAGGTGGAATAGCAGCTCTCTATAATACCATGGGCACTACCGGCTATTCCTCCAACCAACTCGTTACCCTTTATACTACCCGTGACATAGCAATTTTGTATTTTACTTTTATTATTTAATGATCCAACGATGCCCCCAACCGAACGCTTTCCTGCTATATCAATATCTAATAAACCCAGATTTTTAATTTGGGCACCGCTCGCTATGCTTCCAAACAAACCTTGAACATCGGCTTCACGGTTAATATTCAGCCCTGTAACCACATGACCGCCGCCGTCAAAGCTGCCTTTGAAAGAAAAGTCTGAATAGGGTTCCATCCTGTACCCGCCTATTGGCACCCAGCCGGAGCCGTCGCCATTAGGGTCAACGCCCGAAAGGTCAATGTCATTATCCAGCTTTAAGTACACCATACCGCTTGTTGTGCCAAGAAATGTGGCTTCAAGCAGTCTCATGTTGGTCAACGCGGCAATCTCCGCAAGCTGTGCCGCCGTGCCAATCAGGAAGGGATCGGTTGACTGCGCGCCGCCGCCAAATCCAAACAGTATAAAACGAGGTTCCTCGGCACGCACCACCACAGCAATATGTGGCAGCTCCGCCATGGCGCTCCAGCCCTCGTCAAGCTGTGCCGTGAACAGGTACAGCCCCTTGGTGTTTGCGTCATAGGCGGGGGCGGATTCCCATGTGACAGACACATCGGCGGTTTCGCCCTCCACTGTGGCGGGAAGGGTTCCCGGCAGGTTCAAATCCTCCCACGCCGTGCCAAACTCCACCGACTGCCAGCGGATCTCGTCCGCAAGCGGCGCAAAAGCGGTAACCACCCCTGCGGGCGTTCCCACCGTCACGGAGATTTGGGGCAGGTCCGCACGGACGGTAAAGCCCTTAATTTGGACGGTAAAGGTGTAGACACCTGCCTTGTCAGCGTCATAATCGGGAGCGGAAACCCACTCCACCGGCACCGGGATATTCATTTCCATAAACTCTGGGTCAGCAGATTGCTTCGGCTCGTCCTGTGTGCCGCTTTCTCCCAAGGTGACCGCCGAGCCTGTGGTGGCTTGAACAGGTTCATCGGGGCCGGTATCACCCCCGGCGAGCTGCTCCCCGTCTTCAACAGGCTGGTTCTCCTGCGCATCAGACGGTGTAGCCACTGCCGGTTCCAGCTCATCGGCCGGGATGTCATTGCCGCTGACCGCATCGTCAGAATCGGCATTGCCGCCCTGCTGATCAGGTGCGGTAGCCTGCTCCGGCTCCCCGGAATCCTGTACCGGTTCTTCTTCATCAGTTTCCACCACAACACGCACCGTTGCGTTCAGGGTGCCCGGTAAATTCAAATCCTTCAGAGAAGTACCCAGCGGCACTTCCCGGTTTGCTGTTTCTTCGGATAACGCTTCAAATGAAATAATTTCTCCGCCGGTTTCCTCCGGCTGTATCTCCGCTGCCGCTGCTGCCGGTGTCATGCCCAGCACCAGACACGCGGACAAGACCATAGCCAGCAGGCGGTTGAATGGTTTATGCTTGCTCATATGTAAATCCCTCCTGTTTTGTGTTTTGTTTTGCTTCATACCATAGGGCGGTTGAAAATACGATCAATCTGCGTCACCCCTTTCGCTGCGGTAGGCCGCGCACACCATCTGAATCACGACCATGCTTTTGGGGCCGATATTGCGTATAGCAAGCAGCTTATCCGGCTGGCTTTCCAGCAGGGTGCACAGCGTATCCATATCGCTTAACCCGCTTCGCGCAAGCTGAACACCGGTTCGCTCGGCAAGATGCGGGCTGTCCGCGGAGCGTCCTTTGAAATATTGGCGCACATCCTGTGTCATGTTCCTTCCTCCCGTTTTTGTTTGGTTGAGGGCGGCAGAATGTTATTGCGCACGGCATTATCATAGAGCGGTGCGCCTGTCAAGCCCTTACATTAAAATTATAAGGATTTTTTTGCACCAAAACCAGTACGAGAAGCGTCGGGGTCTCCAACCAAATTAGCACTTGACATTTTTGCAGAAATGTGATTGTGAATTTTCCCGCCTTATGGTAAAATGATGAAAGCAAGAAAATCGAAGGGAGGGAGCGCCGTTTTGGAAACACCACTGAGAATTGCCGTGTGTGAGGATATGCAGGAGGATGCGGATTTGCTGCTCCGGTGCATTTCCGAAAGCGGCATCCCCGCCGAATGCAAAGCCTTTTCCACCGGAGAGGATCTGGCAAAAGCATTTTTGCCCGGTCAGTATGACCTCATTTTTCTGGATATCTATATGGACGAGGTACAGCAGGGAATCACCGCCGCCACCAAAATCCGGGAAACGGATACGGCGGTGACGCTGGCCTTTACCACCACCAGCAAGGAGCACGCGCTGGAAAGCTACCGGCTGAAGGCTTGCGCGTATCTGGAAAAGCCGGTGCGCCCCGCCGATGTGCGGGAGGTGCTGGAGCAGGCGCTAAACAAGCGGAAGAACGCCCCCGCCATTCGGCTGCTCATGGAGGGAACCTATCGGGAAATCTCGCTGGACAGCATTTTGTATTTTGAGCAAAAAAACCATGCCGTTTCAGTGAACACCCTGACGGAAACCCTGCGCACCAGCCAGACGGTGAAGCTGGGAGACATTGAGCCGCAGCTGCCAGAGAGCTTCTTCCGCTGTCACCACAGTTATCTTGTGAACCTTCGTTATGTTCGGGAGCTGGATCAGGAGCTGCGTATCTTCCAAATGCAGAACGGGGATACGGTATATATACGCCGTCCCTCCCTCGGCAAAGCAGTGAAAGCCTATCAAAGCCTGCTGTTTGCGGCGGCGAGAGGGGGCGAGCTGTGAAAAAACATGTCATAAAAATCATCACCCTCCTGCCGGTCGTCCTTCTGCTGGCGGTGCTGTGCCTGATTGGAGTGCAATCAGCAGCGTACCGGCTGGACACCTCGGAAGGGACTGTGCGGGATATTGCCCAAGCGGAATATAAAACAGACACAGGCGCTTCGGGAAAACTGGAACTGCCGGGAAGGCTGGAGGGGCTTGCGTCACACACGCTGGTTACGCTTACCGCACAGGCAACAACCCAGCCGGGAGAAGCCCTGCTGCTGAAATCAGTATTTGCGCCTATGGAGATATTTCTGAACGGAGAACCAGTGAAGGACTACGGACAGGCGGGCAGCTATCCGGGCTTTTTGAACGATCCGCCTACCGCCTTGCTGCTGGTTCCTCTGCCGCCGGAAGGCGGGGAGGTTTCCCTACGTATTACATACCAATCCCTCACACAGCGCAGTGCGCTTTCCCTTCCCTCCATTTATGTAGGAACCGGGGAAGCGCTGTTAGAGCGGCAGTTTTCGCAGGACGGCTTTTTATTTATCTTTTCGCTTGTGCTGATTTTCCTTGGTCTTGTCATGATTGCAGTTTCGCTGGGGTTTGTGCTGAAGGTTTCCTCCGGCGCTTCTTTTTTGTGGCTGGGGTTGTTTTCGCTTTCGGCGGGCATATGGGGTTTTGGTGAATGCGACCTGACGGTGCTGCTGTTTCCAAATCCGGCGCTGCTGTACGCCATGGCTTATCTCGGTTTGTTTCTTATGGTCATCCCGCTGCTGCGCTTCGGGCTGCTGGTTGTTCAGCCGAAAGACAAGCGCCCCATGCAGTGGATGCTGTGGGTGCATTATCTTTCCGTGGCTGTTGCACTCATATTGCAGCTTTCCGGACGGATGGATTTCACCAAAAGTCTGTACTGGTTTCATATCATCGCCCCGCTGGGGTTTGTGACCTTTGCTGCCTGCCTGCTGTGAATGGCTGCGCAATCACAATCCGGCGGCGGGTCGGTTTGCTCCCGGGATTGTGCTTCTGGCTGTTTTTACAGTGCTGGAGCTGTCCAATTACTGGCTGCATTTTACTGTGGCGCTGACACTATTCTTTCAGCTTGGGGTGCTGGGGTTCGTGCTGTCGCTGGGAGTTGTCAGCGGCTACTATATGCGGGATTCCCTGCAAACCGCGGCAGAGAAAAAGCGGCTGGAATATCAGATGGAGGCGGTGAACCGCCAGCTTGCACTGCAACGGATGCAATTTCAGAAAATAGCGGAAAATGATGCGCTGATAAAAGCCCAGCGACATGATCTGCGGCATCAATTAACGGTACTGCGAGAGCTGTATGAGAAAAACGACAGAGAGAAGCTGGGGCGGTACTTGGAGGCATTGACGGAAAAACTACCCTCCGGCAGAGAGCCTGCCCTGTGCGAAAACTATGCAGTGAATGTCGTGGCCTCTCACTATGCCGATATGGCCAGACAGACCGGGGCGGAGGTTTCGGTGCGGCTATCGGTTCCGGCGGAGCTGCCCGCCGCACTGGAAAGTGATCTGTGCGTCATCGTCGGAAATCTGATGGAAAACGCCGCCGAAGCCTGCTCCCGTATGACCGAGGGCGCTCGCTTTGTCCGGGTGGGCAGCCACTTGCAGCACGGCGTTTTGACCCTTGCTGTGGACAACAGCTTTGAGGGAAATCTGCGTCAAAAAGACGGCGTATTCCTGTCCTCCAAACGGGATGGCGAGGGCATCGGGCTAAGCTCCGTAGCGGCGGTGGCGAAGAAATACGGCGGTGGCTCGCAGTTTGAGGAAAAGGACGGCGTGTTTCAGGCTTCGGTGTATGCGAGAATCAGTTAGAGCATTTCTGTTGACAAATCGCACAGCTTTTCTGCATTGCCACTGCAGTCTCGTCGTCCGCCTTGCCAATGTGCGGACGATGGGCTTTGATCATACATGGTGAGCGCAGATTTCTAATCAGCAGAATCTTTCTGCTACAGATCCAGCTTCAACGGTTTCCCTCAGATGAAGCACGAAAAATGGTTTGGTAATGCTTTATTTAACAGAAAAGGAGAAAAGCACTTACCATTTCTTTTTTCTGTCATAAATATTCTTAGAGTGAGAGGTTCTGGTGGGTTCACCATGAACCGCACCTGGGTTCTGCGGAAAGACGGAATACCCCCTTGGCGGGAAATCCGTCTTTTCGCTTTTT